>Ga0265298_10001203_pt1 | contig 38268 bp, 58 predicted proteins | sample AusTroGonzalo_MG_3_FD_193486 | JGI IMG/M metagenome (GOLD analysis project Ga0265298, IMG submission 193486) | Bovine rumen microbial communities from tropical cattle in Woodstock, Queensland, Australia - Gonzalo_01 | ecosystem: Host-associated > Mammals > Digestive system > Stomach > Rumen ...
TTTTTCTGTTGTGGGGTTTGCCCATTGAACCATAACAAAATTTGGTTCTCAAATCTTATACAAGGGAAAAACGCTAATATCATTTCATTTGGTTTTATTGTATCAAAAATAGACTTCCCCCCCCCCCGTAAGATTTTAAGATTTCGGCATAAAGGTCAATAACATAGTCGGTTTCGCCAAAATCGTTTAAGATATCATAATCATAAGCGTTGTAGCCTAGTTTCTTAAATTCGTTTTTGAATGTGCCACTTTGTTCAAACATACAATGAAATGTTCTACTCATAAATGATAATCTCCATAGCACAACTTAAAATATCGTCCTCCAGGATGACTGTCATTTCGTTTGGACTTTCGCCAATGATACGCTCATTATTTAGTTCGTAGTATCTATCAACAATGTCAATTGTCTTGCCTTGGTTTTCTAATTGTATAAAAGCGCGTTCTAGGGCTTGATTTGAGCCATCTTGAATATTTATACGATTATCTCTTAAAACTTGTCTTAAATAGGTTTCTATAGCCATTTCTAGCACTTTTGTTTCCTTGCGAATAAAACTCTCGATGGCTTTGGCTCTTTCGTAAGCAGATAAACCACTAATATTTTGGCTTAAAACAAAGATTTTGCCCTTTTCACCTTGATAAGTTTTAATCTCCAATTCTTTCTTTGCCATAACTCTAAATATCCTTTGCTAATCTATATTCATAACCTTTATAAATATGAGTTTTTGAATAGATACAAGCATATTTAATTGTATTAGCATAAATGCCTAACTTTTTGCTTGCCTCTTTAATAGACAAAAACCTATCTACAATTTCGCCATCTAATAAGCGAATAACTGGTATTTTATAAGCATTATGAGAAATTGATTGATTTTCTGTTTTAATCAATTCATTATCAAAAGCGTGCCTAATGTTTTCTTTCCTAGTTGCCCATTCCAAATTATCAACGCAGTTGTTTAATTTATTGCCGTCTAAATGGTTTACCTCTCTTTTATTTTTTGGGTTAGGAATAAATGCTTGTGCGACAAGTCTATGAATATAACAATATCTATATTTCCCATCTTTGCTTTTTATGTATACAGATAAATAACCATTAGTCTTATTGAAATTAGGTTTTAAGATTTTTGTCTTATATCTTCTAATACATTTAGTTCCTTTTATAATTGTTTCGTTAGGAATGTCAATTCTCCTAACAAATCCATTTTGAGAAACACAATAATTAGGATAGTCTTTGAGTTGTTTCCATAAATCTTCCATTTTATTTTTCTCCTGTTTCTTCTAACATTGAAATATCGTATGAATTAAAGACCTCATAAAAATCGTTTAATTGATTTTGATTTCCATTTTTATCAAATAGTTTTCCCATTCCATCCATTCCAACTTTTTTTACATAATGCCAATAGCGTTTTAATCTTGGCGAAAGAGATTTCCAAAGACTTTTTAAGAAATCCTTTGTTTCTTGTTGCGAACCTATCCAATAACAAAAGTCTTTGCTAATAATGATTTTGTCGTGTTCATAACTCTCATTATTGTCTTTAATGTCTTTCCAAATCGCTGGACAATGGTCGTGGCACTTTTCGTCATCGTTCCACTCATAACCATCAATTTTTTCGCATATTTCTTTTTGGGTGGTTTTGCGATGTTCCACTAATGAGTTGTATTTAATCAAGCGATATAATTCCCATTGTCTTGGCGAAAGACAACTTTTTTGTTGTTCGTTATTATCCAAACTCTCTTGATATGCTTGTTCAAACAAATCTAATTGTTCTGTCATAACTAAAATCTCCTTTGTTAGTTCTCTAATCATTGTTATTGGGCATTTCATTCAATTCCTTTAAGAAATCATCCCATTCATCATTCTCTTTTTCTTTATTTTCTTTTTCTACAATTGCATCTCTACTATCTATAAAATCTTTTTTAATAGAATTATGATTTTTTGTTTTGTTTTCATTTCCTTTAATTTCATTTTCTTTTAATGGTTCTTTCTCTTTATGGTTTTTCATTTCATACTCACCATTTACGATTTCAACCTTTGAAAGATAAGAAATAAAGTTAGTGGCTCTAGTTCCAATATATTTGTTGTGCTTGAACCAATGTCTAATTAAGAATGTTTTATTATTATGCTTATCGCTAAACATATACACAAAACCTTTCTCATTAAGTTCGTTGATAGCGTCTAAATACTTGTAGGAAAACAAAGTGTTGTCAAAGTTTTCCTCACATTCATCTAAACCTTTTGCGAGTTTAACGCCATTACCCACGAAACCCATATCATCGGCATTTACAATAAACATAAAATAAAGCAGTTTTGCTTTGTTTGAAATGTTATCTAGGAAACCACCAACATTTAGAAAGTCGCAATTTACTAATCTTTGCTTAATCATAGTCTAGTTCCTCTATGTCCTCGCACAAATCACAAAAGGGTTCATCACACTCTTTGGTGTAGTAGAAATGGCATTCGTTGTATGGGTCATAGACTTTTCTAATTAAGGTATATTCTTTACCATTTACTAATATCTTTTCCATTAGTCTTTCCCCCATTCGTTTGTAAGTTCAATGTCTAATTCGGCAAGGCTTTCCATTTCGCTTACTTGCGTATAATCGCCAAACTTGAAATGGTGTCTTAACTTGCCTAAAGTCGCAACAAATATAACCTTGTCAATTTGTTTGAGTTGCTCAATTAGTGTGCCTACATAGGTCAAGCAACTATAACTATCTAGTCTTATCTCGCCATTAACATTGTTAATTTGAAACAAGATAAAAGAGCAACTCTCTTTCCCTGTGATATCGTGCTTAATGAATTTGGGCTTACGAATAATAAAACCACTCAATTCCACGCAATTGCGATATTTATAGGTCATATCCATTGTCACTGGGTTATGTAGCATTAAATCAATTGTTTCTTTAATCGTTTTCATTTTCAATCTCCTTACCAAATAATTCTTGATAAGATAAAATCTCGCTTACTTTTTTGGCTTTTCTACAAGTCACGCAATGACCACAACCACTTGGTTTGATAAGACCTTTTTTGACCATATCATAGTGTTCGCAATTTTCTTTAACAAAATCTAATGCTTTGTCTAAATAATATTGGTCAATTTGAATTAGTGCTTTATCAATGCCATCTTCTTTAGTGGCTACTGCTAAAATAAATGGCAATTTCTTGCCAATATTTTGCCTAACTATTTCTTGGTAAATAGCACCAATAATGTCATAGCCATATTTCTCTACAAAATCAACATATCTATGTCTAGTTTCATCCCATATTTTTTCAAGGATACTAGCCATTACTTTTAAGTCAACGATAGCCCACGATAAAAGACTATCAATTTTGATTTTGAATTTAACACCACTAATTTCGCCTGTCATAATTGCCTGGTGTTCGCCATTGATGGCATCATAAAACATTTTGTCTTGGCTAATCGCTTGGATAATATCGTTGGCTTTTTCAAAATCTTTTAGTAAAGTTCCATCTTTCTTAAAAATTTGTGGCGTGTTTTCCTTAAACTTTTCAAAATCGTCTGTAAAGAATGCGTCAACATAAGAACCCACCAACATATCTTTGGTAGGTTCTTTTGGTTTTTTAATGTTGTCTAACGCATTTAATTCACATTTCATAAAGTCTTTGAATTGACTTGCCGACATATATTCAAGGTTCATTTCTTGTGTGTAATAGTTCTCATTTGTTAATTTCATAACAACACCTCTTTCAATAAGTCATATTCTTCTTGAGTTAAACAAAACTTTTCAACCGCACTTTTATAATCTCTTTCAGCCATTTTCTTAAAAGCAATAAGCATTAAAGAGTTATATTCTTCCACTTTTTTAGATTGTTGTAAGAGATGAACAAAAACGCCTTTATTCTTGATAATTTCTAATGCTTTGAGTTCTTTTTCAATATCATTAAAGTTCGCTTTCATACAAGGTGTTAAACCCTTTGGCAATAAACTATCTAATTGTTCTTTGATGATTTGTAGTTCTTCTTTACTTGTCATAATTCTAACCACCTTTTAACAATTTCTAATTCGCTATCAACGATAGTTCCAAATTGGTAGCGTTTACTAAACTCTGTGTTATTAGTGTTTCTATAAATGCTATCTAAAACAAATGGACACTTTTTTAAGATATCAAGTATTTTTCCATATCTATGCGCCATATCTCTCCAGTAGTCGTGTAAAGCACATTTACTTTCTAAACCAGCAATTGTATCGGCTAATTCTTGTAGCCCATTTTCAATTGTGTCTAGTTCATTATCAAAGACATCTGTCATATTTTTACAAATATCTCTAATCTCCTTAACAGCGTTTAATTCTTCAATGATAATTTCCTTGTTTTCCATTATTCGTTCTCCAATCCTAATTTCTTAACAATGGCTTTGCCTTGGCTTGTAGTTAATTGTTCAAGTTGTTGTGTATTGAAATGTTTTTCTACCCATTTATAGAAATTGTCTTGGTTTTGGACATTCCTAACATATTCTTGTATAAGGGCTAAATCGTGTGTGCTAATACTACCTTTTGGTTCGTTCACTTGTGGTGTTGGCTCATTTTCTACCTTTTTTGGCTCATTTTCGCCATTCTCTGCCACTTTTGTGCCTTTGCCGTATAAAAAGACTACCTCTTTGGTTTTGTCGTTTATAATGGCTAAATTGGTAATTCTCTTGTTCTTGTCATATTCAATGACTTTAACACTATACCTTGATTTCTCGTTATTGCCATTTTCACACTTGATATAGATTTTTGGTGAGTAATAGAGTTCTCTACCGATACCCCAGTTGAAACACGCTCTCTTAAAGGCATCGCTTAATTCACCCTTGACTTGCTCTGTGGTGAAATCGTCATCACCACCGTTGTCTTTCCATAACCATTCATTGCGTTCTTCGTTATAGATACCCACGCTACAAACCATTGTGTTTTTGACTTGGTAATACTTACATTGCCAATTGAATTGTCCAACTGTTTCGTCTAATACACATTGGTCAACTCTGGCGTTCTTGTAGAGCAATAAGTAAAAAGCCTCAATATCGTTGGTTGGCTTTCCAAATTGGTCTTTCTTTTTGATTGTGTTGCCAACTCTACATTCAATCTCGTTGGCGTTTAATGTTCTAAAGTTTAATGTTTTCATTGTTTGTTCTCCTATCTTTCTAAATCATAAACGACATCTAATAATTCGATATCAATTCTTAATTTTTTGGCATTCTCACCAACGCTATCAAAAAGTGATAATGAATGCGTTGTGGTAAAATCTACCAAACCACTAATGTTTTTTGTTTCGACTGTTGTGAAAGTTCCATAAGCCTTTTCGTTAATGTTGCTCTCACCAAAAGTCTTTTTGAGCAAGTCAATAGTCTTTTCAACTTGCTCTCTTTGTGCTTGATTTTCAGTTCTTAAAGAAAAATACATAATTGCCTCCTTATTTCCTTAATTCAACTTTTTATAATTGTTTGTAATACTTTATAAGTAGAACGCTTTGGTCATATTGCCATTTCGCGTTGGCTTTTGGGTTCTTATCGAACTCAATAACATAGCCATTCATTCTAAACTTAAACTTTTGGTAATACTCTTTGATTTGGGTAATCTCGTAGCCATTGGCAAGTGCGTGGTCACAAAACCACGCAAACTTGCTATGACCGATATGCTTATCGTGTATTTCTTCTAGTGTTCTATTCTTGACCATATCAATCCCAATCCACCTCTTCAAATACAAATAAGCCTGGATTAAATCTAGTGGCTTGGTGTTCGATAGCCAAGATATTTTCATAGTCGATATATCGTTTTAATTCGTAGCACCAAATAAGACTACCCTCAAAATCCTCAAATCGTGTTGTGTAAACTTGGTTTTCGTCATCAACACCTTTTTCACAACCTTTTTCAAGTTTCACTTTACAATCTTGCGTTTTTAATAATCTTAACGCGTATCTTTTTGATAATTTTACTTTATAAATCATAATTGCCTCCAATCTTGTGTGAGCATAGGAAACTACATTGACATTTACTTTGGTAATCTCCTATGCCCACTTTGTTTAATTATAGTAGTTCAATTCTCACTCTCGTTTTGTATCTTTCAAGGGTTAAGCCTTTACAGAGTTTTGGAAAGTTCTTTTTGATATGTTCTACTATCTTTTCATAACTAGGAATGAAATAAGCGATATAAACACTTTTAGAGCCACAATTCCAAGTGTCATAATAATTACCATTTTTGGTTGCCACTAGGTGATGACTTAATCGTAAAATTGCTTTGTCGCTATCCCAATATCTAGCCCAATCATCTACTGTGTATCGCCTACCATAAAACTCGGTTCTCATATCACCTTTGTTTTTGCGACCTAATAAAACCTGTTCCACAAAAGGTTTCCAATTGTCACTATTGTTAAACTTGTGGCAACCTGTTTCCTTTTTGAAACGATTTAACATAATCGCAATATCGTGGTAGTTGATTTCACTAGCGATTGTGATTGCTCTTTTAACGCAATCTCCCACTAATTTTCCTTGTGGGTGTGGATTTGTTTGTTGAAACATTTTTTAGTTCTCTTTTCTAAAGGTTGACCACCACCTTTTAGTCGTATTCGTATGTCAATGTCCATTCCCTAAATGGCTCAAAGACTAAAGCCCCAATACTTAAATCACTATTACCTTTTTAGTTTAGATAATAAAAACAAGGATTTATTCTTTATACACGAAAAAGCCTTAATCGTGTTGACCTCCAAGTTTTCAAAGAACAATTTTTAATGGTTTTGGTTGGTGGTTGCCATTTCCACCTTTTTGGTTTTGCCTGTCTACGCTTACTATTGTAAAGGAATGTTTTTGATATTTCAATAACTTTTTTAACAAATTCTTTTTTATATAAATATAAATAAATAGTTAGGCTATAACTAGTGGTTCTTGGAACGATTTTTGGCTAGATTACACTACAAATTGGTCATTGTCGCGTGAACTTGGCGCAAACTTGAAAATGAACTTTTTGTACACTCAATTGATAAACTTACCTATGTCAAGTCCCATATTTTTCAAAAATAAAAGCCCATTAGTGACAGGAAAGATTGGGCTTTTACGATAGAAATGAGAACTAACAAATGAAACACATTTGCTAGGGGTATTATAGCACAAACAAAAATAGTAGCAAGACCACCACTACTATTTTGCTGTTATTTGACATTTAGGAAGGCAATTACGAATTAAGTATGTCAATCACTTAATTACAATATTATTATACACTATTGAGCGTTATTTTCAACGCTTTCTAAAGGCAATATTTGTCTTTTGTTTAGTTCTTTTTCAATATCAACAACACTATCATAAGGACTATGAATATATAAGTCTTTCTCACAACCAGTAATAAACTTTTTGATTTCCTCTTTTTTCTTTCTTAATAATGCCACTTTATCTTGGACTACGAAATTGTAGTTTGTGTATAGTTGTAAGACACCAAATAGAACCCATAATGCCACTTGTAATGTAGAGCCAATAAAACTAGCCCAAGACCACGCGTTTAGCACTGGAACGAAATAAACACCAATGACAGCGATAATCGTTGCCCAAATCGTGTTTTTGGTCACATTCTTGCCACGCTGTATTTTATCGGTAATCTCTCTATGTGTATCTTGGTCACTTAATGTAGCATATTGGCTAAATAAATTTAGAACATAGATTTTAATTTTAACACATTTCTTAACTGCGAATTTTTGAGTTAATTTTAATTTGCTAAACATTTCTTTAGTTCCAATGTAGTTTCCATCGTAGTCAAACCATTGGTCGTATTTAAGTCTAACACTTTGTAATTTTTGAATACGATAATTTCTCTTTTTCTCAATTTCTTGGTATAGATAAAAGTTATCGGCTCTTTCCATATAAGGAATAGCACTATTACAAGCCTCGTTATATTTATCTTCTTCATTTTTCCAAGTATCACTATTGTAGCCTTTAGAGAAACCATTTTCGCCAAGTGCTTGTTTGATAGTGACACCACAAATAATACCAACAATTGCTTGTGCTAGTAATACAAGTGGATTTAGGTTAGTTTGTTCTAGTTTAACCATTTGATATAAGATATACGCAATTGATACGATAACAACTACGATATCCATAGCAAAAGTTTTTAAGTATTTTATAGGATTACTTTTAATTTCCTCATAAGTTTCTTTAATGTCCATTGTGTTGTGTCCTTTGTTTTTTAATTAAAATCTAATATCGCCTTTTTGTTTAAGTTCTTGTTCAACTTCTTCCTTTATAACATCTTGTTTGGCTTTGGCAATTGTTTCCTTATAAGCATCGGCTTTCTTTTTGAACTCTTTGCTAGTCATATCTAATCCAAATGCGCCTAAAAGTCCCAAGCCACCGAACATCATAATTGTGGTAATTTGGCTCATAATGTCTGCTAATAACATAAAGATAAATGCTACTGCGAACCAACCAACAATAAGGGTTATATAACCACCAGTGATTTTTTCATCTTCTTTTTTCTTGCCTACTAGGAAAACTGCGATACCTAATAATGCTAACGCAAGAGTGCCACCTAGTCCAACTTTCCAACCATTCTCGTTGTAGAACCATTCTTGTGCGTTCACACAACCCATTACGATAAATGGTGTAAAGATAGAAAGAAACTCACAACCAAATGTTGTATATTGTAAGGCACGATATTTAGTTTGCTTTTGTTTCGCTGTCAATTGTTTCTCTGCCATACTCTAATTCCTTTCCAAAGTTCTTAATCTTTTGGTTAGTGGATAATTTACAAATATCAACAAGATAGCCTTTGTATTTAGCAAGTTGCTCTTTGAGTTCTTGTTTTTCTTTTTCGCTTTCTTGCTTGTATTCGTTATGCTCTCTTTTTAATTCAACAAGTTCTTTTTGTGGTTGGTTCTTTCTAATGAACACAACGATATTCCAAACGAACCAAAAGAGTGCGATGCTTGTGATACCGACAATTGGTAATGGTTGATTTAATAAAGACCAAATGTAGTTGAGTGTCCAAGTAGTGCCACTTGGGTTAATGATATAGGAAACAAAACACCAACCTAATAGTGCTAATGCTAAACCTAATAAGATATAACAAAAAACTTTTTTACCTTTGCTCATTAGAAATTACCTACCTTTTCTAAAATTTGTTTATATTCTTGTGGTGCGTTTTCTAAACTCAATTCACAACTATTGAAATAGAAATCAAACCAATCTTTTTGGAATTGCTCATCATTTTCTAACAAACCTCTATCAACGAAATTGTCATAGATAGACTTGGCTAAAATTAGGTTCTTTTTCTCTAACTTGGTTAGTCTATTGCCTAGTTCATTATGTTGTCCAATGTGAATAACTTTTTGTCTTTCACTTTCACTTTCACATTCGTGTTGTTTGTTAAGCATTTTTTTATATTCTTGTTCGCTAACACTTTTTACTAAAAACACTTGGTCTTGTTCCAAAGAGATAGCCACTAATTTCTTGTTTTCTAGCATACTAAATTACCTCTATACATTAAGATTATATCAAATGAACAATGAAATAAACAACTTTGTTTATCAAGTCCCAAGCAAAAAGGGGTTTTTAAGCCCCTTTAATTACTTTTTAGACTTATAGTATTCTACTTGTCTTAATCGTGTTTGTGCTTGGCTTTTGGTGGGGTATGTTTTGCTTAATGGTTTACCACTTTCGCTAAACACTTTCCAACCACCGCTTACTTTCCTAACCATTTATTTCCTCGTATTCTCTCGGTTTTTCTTTGAGTTCCGTAGCCTCGCTATAAACTCTATCACTACCTTTGACTTTGAGTTTGCCACTATCGGCTTTGATTAAATAGAAATCACCTTTATCAATTTTGTGTATCATAAGTTATCTCCTTTATTCATCATCAACCCAAGTTAATGTGCCTTCTATATTTTTAAGTGTTTGTGTTTTAGTAGCATCATAACCACTAATGCTTTCAAGGAATGTTTGTGGCGCAGTTGGTAAGTCAGTTTTCTTTGCTAACTCGCTTGGTGTTCCCTCTACATAATCGTATAAGGTATCAATAAATGCTTTGTAATCAACAGGGTAGAAAATTAAATTACCTTGTGGAACTCCGCTTGTTCCCTCAAAGGACATAGAACCAAAGTCATCAATGATAAGGTTAGGTGAGAATGTTGTACCTTGTTCGGTTGTTGGTGTTTCGAGTTCGTAATAGAGATAGACACCAGACATAGCGGTTTTGAATGTGTCGGCATCACTATATGCTGTATCATACACAATAATCTCATTAGTTCCAAAATAACCATTATTTCCACACATTGTTTTATCTTTTACTTTATTATAAACATCTGCGCCTGTTGCTCTTGTATATTTTGAACAACTAATATTAGGCAATTGGCTACCTGTGTTTCTAGCAATATTTGTCACTGTTGCTCTTAAAAAACCATTTACATAAGTCCAACTTAATGTGCTTAAATCTACATAGCCAACATTTCTAGTTATCTCACCACTTGGTAATTTAACATCGTGAGCATTACCAGCCTTGCGTAATGTTTCTGTGCCTGTATCTGTATTGGTTAATTCTTCGTATGGGTAGTATTGGTCATAACCACTTTCACCATCGTAGTAAATTGAAAGTGTGATTTGTGTTGCTGTTGATGGATTATAAAATCTAACATAGATAGCATTATATGGAACTATAAATAGTCTTGTTCCAGTAATTGGAATAGTTAATGTGTTAATTCCTACGTCACTGATAAAGTTTTTATTAGCATCGTAGAATGCAACTCTACCATCACCAGAAGCACCATATAAGATATAATCTAAACCTGGGATAACTTTAATATAGTTTTTACTAACGAAATAAGTATCACCAACATAAGTTTCAACACCATTGTTTAAGTAATAGCCAACTTTTCTTTCTTCATCCCATTGGTTTCTACCGATACATTTAATATAACGACTATTAGCGTTAACTAATTCACCTGTGTTATAGGTAAGTGAGCCTTGATAATAACGGAAAAAGTTTTCTGGGTGGTCTAATAAGTCTTGTGGAATATCGCCGTTGAACCATTGGGTAAGGTCAATAATATATGGTCTTACTGTATAAGTTCCATTTGGTGTGCTTTGACCAACATAGAAAAATGCTTTTGTATTAGTAGTGCTTGTAATTGATGCGATGTAGTATTCACTAACATTGTTTCCATAACCACTAATATAGATTTCAATATCTATACTTGACACAACTTTTTTGCTACCAATAATTAAATATTTATGACCAGCCAACCATTCTCTTGTGTTTAACAAATCAATCTGGTGATAACTTGTAGCATCATTAACTGTGACTGTAAATACATAATCATTACTAGATGCGATTGTAATACCATTGTTTGTTGAACTAACTGTTCTAGCGTGAACAATTTGATTAACCACCACACTATTGCCTTGTTTTTCTTTCATTAAAGCAATACTACCTGTGGCAAAATCTGGTTGTGTGCCATTCGCTGTGCCTGTTGCTTGAAAACTAAATGGTTCATCTTGGTCATCGCCACTTTCTTCATCGTAAGGACTTAATTGGTCAGCAACACCTACTGTCATCGTTGGATAATTACCATCGACATTGGCTTTATCGTTTACAAATGCCACTGCGCTTTCAATATCGTCCACTAAATCTTGGAAAGTAGCAAGTTCCCAATCTTCACTATCCCAAGTTCCAGTTGTGCTATCGGCAATACATTTGTATAACTTGAATGTATCACTTGGGTCTTCGTAAACAACGAAATCACCTTTGTTGTAAGTCTTTGTGCTATCGTATTCATCAAAGCACATAGCAATTAGTCTTTCATAGACATCTTGCGCCATATTTTGCTTATCGGTATTTGATAAGCCAATCTTAAATGTTTTTGTAGCCATATTATTCTCCTTTAATTAGCCTCAATGCTTAATATACCTGTATCACCATTGTAAGTCATATCGTAAAGTTCGGTAGCATAGACCATTGTGATTTCGCCTGTGCTTTCATTATAATCTTGAACCTCAAAGAAACCAGCCGACATAAACTTTTCGTCATAAGCAGTCCAGTCAATTTCCGCGCCTAGTTTGTCCCAAGCACTACCAAGCCATACAACATTATCGCCTGTGAATACTTGGATATCACCATCTTCTAATGTGCCACTATCAAGTAAGTTATAAACATCACCTACTTGTTGACCAGTTAATGCGTTAAGTTCGGCAACTGTCTTTGAGCCTTTAATTTTATAGACATTTGAAATAGCACTTGAAATGCCATTATCAACATATTGTTTTGTCGCAACTTGACCATTGGCAATTGGGTTTTGAGCATAGATACGACCATTACTATCTCTACGAACAAAATCGCCATCAACATAGTCATCATAACCAAATGTTGTTTGTGCGCCTTGGTCATCTGTCCCATAAACTTTATTAGCACTACTTGTCTTATTAACCTTTGTTGCGCCTAGTGTATCAACATAGTATTTGTTGGTAGCATCATTGTTGTTTGTGGGGTTTGGAACAATTGGACTTGAACTAAATGTTTTGACACCAGCAATTGTTTGGTTGCCACTTAATTTAACGACCACATTATCATTTGCCTTTTGGTTAAGCAAAGCATCGGCTTGTGACTTTGTGTAGTAATCACTTAAATCAATTTGAGTTGTGCCAATATCTAACCAACCATTACTTTCCCAAATATATTGGTAATAGCCTTTTGTTAAATCGCTTGTGTTAATTGGGTAAAGATAGATATAGCCCTCTACACCAGTTGTAGCCAAGAAACTATTGAGTGTTGGGTATGTCGTTGTATTGACTAAAATAAACGCATTTTCCTTAATTGTCGCTACAAGACCATCTACATAACTCTTGCTTGTTGCGTGAGCATTTTGTGTTGGTGTAGTAGGAACATTTAATTGACCATTGCTATCTCTTTGTGGAATAGCATTTGGGTCGGCACTCACATCATAGTCAAGTGTTGTTTGGTTTCCACTATCACCAGTGGCATAGATTTTCAAACCATTATTTGTTTGTCTAACAAACTTTATTTGTACTTCTTCAAATAGGTAATAAAAATAATCATCATAATACCAGTCTGTCAATTGATAAGCATATAGATTATTCAAATCAAAAGCAGTGATTTGTGTGTGATTATCTTCATCTAAACCATACACACATAGATATTCAATGTTGTCGTATTTCACCACAAATAATCTTTGTGTACCAACAATATCGTAAATGTCTTGGAATGTTTCATTTTCAATTTCACCAATTCTATAAATAACCTTACTCTCACCTAAAATTCCTTTATCGGCTAATTCGTAGTAAGGTGAACTATCGGTTTTCTTATAGTATAAGTGTTGGGCTAGTGAATAGAATAATTGACCATTGTCGTAGCCACTTAAATCTTCACTAGTAATATTTGCCACTACTTGAATTGAGTTTGAAACATTAGACTTACTACTTAAAGCATTGATAATCTCTTGGTATTGGTCTAAATCAAAACTAAAACCTAGTGGTCTTTGTGGTGCGTAGTTGTTAGAAAACTTAATCACACCAGTTGTTAAAATTGTTTGGCTTTCAATAGTAGCACTAATAGTTTGAATGTTTGTTTCGCTATCGGTAGTAATAGTCACTTCGCCATCGCAACCATTTAAGGCAAAGTAAATATCGCCTTTTAATTGCGTGTAGAATTGACTAACACTAAACTCAACATAATATTCATTAAGTTCACTATCCAAGCCAATGGTTGATAGCACTTGATATAAAATGCTACCATTTGGCAATTTCGCATTTAACACCCAAGTGATACCGTTTGTACCACCGATATCACGGACATAAAAGCGAATTTTGTCAACATTACTAGAACCTAAAAAAGTGTTGCCAGTAATTGGGTAATGAACAGTTCTCTCATTATCTTTGTAAGGAAGTCTGTCATTACCATAGAATACTTGTAATATTCTGTTTAGCATAATTCTTTCTCCTTTATAATCTATCTAAATTGTAAACGCATTTAGGCAAAAATAAAAGGGCATTTATTTTGCCCTTATTTTAGTTTCCAATGGTGTATTAGTAATTCTAGCACTTTGCCACTATTAGTTATTGCGCTTGTAGGAATATTTTTTGCTATAAACAACAAGTCTACCTTGCTTTCATTTGTATCTAAATTATATGCGTGTCTAAATATAGCCAAGTCTGTATTTGTTGGTATATCTCGTTCAAAACCATTAGACCAAGAACCATTTTTAGTGCTATATCTAGTGAAACTATAAAGCCTAATAATTAACTTTGGCAATTGAGAATTTTCATAAGAATAAGATATTTGAGCACTATTCATTTGACCATAAATAGTTCCATCTATTTCTTGTCTTTCTTCCCATTCATAATCTTCATTTATATTATTTTGGTTTAAATTAGAACCAGTTTTGTAGAAATAGAAATAGATATATCCATTATGTTCTCTTAAAATATTATCGCCAATTAGAACATCATCACTATCGTCAATTTGACAAGCATACTCAAATACTGGAACCTCGGTAGCGTCTTTGTTGTAATTTTGTTCAACTATTTCAATTTGGCTATTATTTTGTGATATCTCAAACATTCTATAGTCAATAAAACAACTAGCGTTGAAAAACATTGGGCTTTCGTTACCATAACCAACTAAATTTTTGAAATCAATAGCATTATCATAAGCATTTTGTGGCGATAAAAACACAATATCAATGTCTTTAAATTTTCCTTGTTGGTCAACATAAGTAATTGGTGTGTTTATATTAACTGTTAAGTCAAATAATTTTGATAAGTCAACTGCGCCATACATATTCATAAACGAATAACCAATAATATTGTTGTCTAAAAAGTCTAATGAAACATAAACCATTTTATTTAGGATATAAGTTGTAGTTTCAACTTGATAATACCAGTCATACGAATTATTTATTTCTTCGTCATAAGTTATTTTCATTTGGCAAACAAAATTAAAATTGTCGCTTGGGTAATAACCAAATTCAAAAATATTTACTGGTTCTAAATAATAATTTGTATCTCCACCATTTTGAGTGTAATATAGTTCAAAATAATCTCTATAAAGTTGTTTACGCTTAACATTATAGTTTTGTGGAATACCATAATCTCTAATGTTTGTATTTGGGTTTACCATTAAAGACTTTGTTGAAACCCATTTAGACATTGTAATTTCACATTCAATAAAATAACCAAAGTCATTAGATACGCTTGTTTCGTTTTGTGATAATGAAAGAGAAATGTTATTTATTACATACATTTCGTTATTGTCTAAAACCATATCACCAGCGTGTGGGATATTGCTATAAGCGTAATAGTGTGCGTATTTAGTAATTGTATCACTACTTATTTCTTTAGAATAAGAATTTATAATTTTTGAAAGAGCAACGCTATCGGTTAATTTACCATTTTGATTATAAAGTTGAATGTCGTTTTTTTCGCGTTGGTTATCTACTTTAATTTTTAGGTCGCTCATTGGAATGTAATTAACTCTCCATTGGCTATCATTGAAAAGTGTTTCTCTACCAGTAAGAGCGTCTAGTTCCATTTCAAAATACATACCACCGACATCAACAACAATAAGACTAATTTCATTTGATTGATAATCGGTTGAAAAACCATCTTTTATTTTAATAACTGGTGTTTGTAATACGCCACTAGTCATAGCACCAAAGTTTTCAATTAAGTTGCTATTTCTGTTCCAACAAATTGCTTGATTTGGTACTTTCAACATATCTTTAGTTTCTTTGTCTACTAAAGTAAATTTATAATATGTATCACCATAATCTCTAATATCTATTTCTGCTACATATGGGACATTATCACCTTTAATAATATCGCCTGTGTTGGCATTAACTACATTATCACCAAAAATTCTAATTGTATTTGCTTGTTCAATAATCTCAACAATTTTATCTGTTTTAGCATCAAATTGTTCCTCAAATGCCTCGGCAAACTCTGTTTCACCATAATAACTTGCTTGTTGTAATACATAAGCCTTTATTTGAGAAAGAGCATAATAAATAGAGTTCCTAATTGGTGGATAGCAATACTTATCTAAAATTTCATTTAATGCTTGGCTTAAAGGTGTTGTTCCACGCGTAAACGCACAAGAGCAATTATGGAAACCATCAACCATAGCAACCCAATTAACTTTGTAAGCATTTGTAGGTAGTCTTAAAATAGCATTATCTCTTGTAATGTCCCATTCTTTTGAACTTAAACGAACTGCGCCCATAGATGGATAAGTTTTTGTTTCGGTTGAAATTACATTCTCGGCATTTGACACCACAATTGTGCCAAAACTATTAGAGTTCATTGTTCTTGTTTCTCTAACATCATCAAATTCGCTCATTTGGTGAACTCTATTTAAGTTTCCAGTTTTTGATATAATTTCTAATATTGGATAGTTAATTGTATATGTATCGTTTGTAGAATTATATGAACTATTAAATGAAAGTTTTGGACACATATTATAAGCATCTAAAAACTCTCTTAATGCTACTAATAAGGTGTAATTTTCAAATGTTTTAACAAAATCAACTACCTTGTCTAAAAAGTTTTGACTAACACCTTGGAAAAAGTTTGCGTTTGTATAATCAAATTCAAAATTGCTTAAAGAGAAAAGTCTTGTTATAAATTGACTAATTGTGTATGTGTTATCGTTGAAACCACAGTCAGTTAAATCTCTAGCATTTGTAAGGTCAATTGCGCCTAACAAACTTAATTCGTGAACCCACACAAATTCACCATTGTCGTTTTGGTATCTATCAATTTTGTCATCGTCAACTACAAACCAACTATTTGTTTTTGGGTGATAAACAATTGACTTTGGTTCAATTTCAACGCCACTAAAAGACCACACGATTATTTTTGCGCTATCTTTAGTTCCATCAATAACAAAAGACATTTCAAAATTGCTTTGTATTTCACCAAGCAAACTGCCGACTTTGGTTAATTTGTCAAAAACATAAACTACATCTTTTGTCATAATATCACCTACTTATTTTGGTTGTATGTGTGTCTGCCATTCCAATAATTATTTGTAATTTTATATTGTCCGTGAATAGCACCAACACTATTTTCTAATCTCTTAAAGTCTTGCGTATTAAGTTTTTCAGCATCAACCATTTGTCGTTTTTGCCATTTCAAAATTTCTTGTATTACAAAAGCAACAAGAATAGCAAACGCTGGTCCGCTAATTCCTATTTTTCCTGTTGCTGTGTTGCGTTTTACTAGTCCAAGACCAGCACGACCAACACGCATACCTTTTTCCCACCAACCACCAGTCATTCTGTTTAGTAATGGGTTAATGGCTCTCATTTTTCTATTGTGTTCAACACCACCTTTTTCACCACCAAAAATAGATACCATTTTGCCTTTCTTGGCAACAAATTTTTTGCTAGTAGATGTTCTTACTTTTCTACCATCACTATCTGTTACAGTTTGTGATTGTTTTTGTTCAATGATAAATCTATAAATCGTAGCCATTAGTTATTCTCTCCTTGGATAGCCATAGATAACGAAATAGTAAGAGTATCACTCTCGGTGTTTTCAATGTCCATATCTCCAACTATCTTTGTTAAAATTTCTTGGTTCTTGAAATTACCCCAAGAACACCAATATTCGTTTACTTTATAGATAATATTTGGGCTAATATCATTATAGCCAGTTCCAATAGTCCCATATCTTGCGTAATTATACCATTGTTCTAATAAAGGTATGTTTTCGTCACAAATAAATGTGTATTGTAAAGTAAGCGCAATAGCATCAGCGTGACTATTCGTCTTGAATAAATTAGACACTAATTGATTTGGATTTGTGTTGATATTATTGCCACTAGGTAATTCAAGTGGTTCTAAATATGTATCGTTGGTGGCAAATGTAATATCACTTGGACTTGCTGGTATCTTATATTTAGACACTTTGATTTTTAATAGGTCGTTGCCTAACTTAACACCATTATTGACTAATGTTGCGCTACCACCAAATGATAGTTCACAATATTCTTCACCATTAAGGTTTCTAGGTTCATCACAACGAATGGCATCAAAACTAAATGATAATTTGAACTTTTCAAAACTATCGTGTGTAGGTGGGAACAAAATGTCTTTATGTGTACCATCATCTTCAATAAATGCCATATCAACATCATAGAAATCTATATTAGCATCACCAATTTCTTGTCTATCATCGTCATCAAACAATGTTTTAAGTTTCATTGATAAATACATTACTGCGTGACCAGTATCGTCTTTTTCGTATTTAGTCAATTCTACATCGCAGTCAATAGTGTGTGTTTCGTTATTGTTATCTACGATGTCAATAGTGCCTTGTGTGATTTTGCTATAGATTGGCAAAGTAGTTGCGACAACACCAGTGCTAGTAAGTTTTATATCAATTTCATAAATGTAATCATTATTATTTGTTTTTACACTTACAACATCTTGCGTGTATAACCAAGAAACTTGTTTACCAACACTTTTTTCAACAACTACTATCTTGTTTTGGTATTCACAATAGAACCAAGTTGCGTCTGTGTTCATAATGTCTAGCAAATCAAAGCACTCTACCATTTTAAGATTTAAGACTTGACCAGCCGAACCAACTACACCATAAAAATCTCCATTTGCTGGAACTGGTTTTCCTTGACCTTGACCAATAGTACCAACAACAAATGGTGTATAATATCTATTTCCGTTTTCGTCAACACAATTAAGTTGTGCGATATCAACCTTACGACCTTTTAACTTTTCAATTAAATTATTGATAGTGATAATACCTTGGTCACGATTAGATAACTTTGTTCTTAAAGAGCAAGTGAAAGTCATTGGCACAATTAAACTTGAATATAAGTTAGTAATGCTTGGGTTCTCTGGTGCGACTAAAACACCATTGAGAATAAGACCAGTTCTATTTTGTTGGTCGGCTAAATCTCTATAAGTTTCTACAAATCTATCAACATCGTCTTGACTTTTTAGTTGTTCATAGAAAGACAAAATACTAACTTGGTCTTTGCCACCAAAAAAGTTAGGATTAGCAATATGTTGCTCTAATAACTTTTGTTCAAATGTTGCTCTAATAAAATCTATTGGAAATCCTCTTAACATAATCTACACCTCAAATGAACTTAATGTGTTCATAATTATATCTTCGCTTTCTTGTGTTTGAAATTCATCGCTTAAATCGGTCAATTGTGTTCTACCCATACGCATACCATATTCTTGCGCTATCATAGGTAAAGTTTCGTTTAATATTCTTTCAATATATTGATAGTGCTTATTTGCATAGTAATTAGCATTTGGATTAACTTTATATGGTTTGCCATCGCTACCAACTACGATTTTGGTGGCTGTTCCTAATCTACTTCGTTGACCACGCACATTTTTGCGATACTCTCTTGAATAGGTCTTTCCATTAAAACTAATTCTACCATAATCTCTTTTGCCAAGTTCTTTAATTTTGGCTTGGCTACCACGACTACCTTTAGTTGACCTACCACGCTTTCTAATGACTTGGGCATCTTCTAAAATGTGATAGTAAGGATAATATTCCTCGGCATACTCACTACCGATTTCAAACATAATTGAGTTTTCGTTTTGTGTGGTTGGCAAATACATAAAAGCAATATCTCTAATATGTAAAGGTCTTTTTTTGTGTTTCAAATCAACCATTTCATCACTTTCGTAAGGAAACCTATCATAGAGATTTTGTCTAATGCTATTCGTAAACGCTTGTAAACTAAACTCTGCCATACTACCCCTTATTCAAGAACTAAATCTAAACTCTCAATTCTTGGTTTTAACATATCAACCACTAAAACATTATGTTCAATGTAGTTAGGAATGATTTGTTGAACCTTGTATTTTTTGTTGTCATTAAGTGTGATGACATCTTCTTTAATAATTGGTTTTCCACCATAGACTGTAATGGTAATTGTTTCTTTTAGTTCTTCTCTACCATTAACAAAACTTGGCACTAATGTTAGGTTCTCTTTAATGAAATAAAAAATGTTTTCCTCAATATCGTTATTAGGGCTTTTCCATTTACCTTTTTTATCGTAAACTCTACGGTCACAAAGAATAGGTGTTTTGAAACTCATAATGTTCTCCTATTGGTTTTGTTTGAAATAGACACCCTTTTGCCAACCATTGATTTTTGCCATTTCTAATTCGTGGGCAATAATGTTATCAATGAATGGGTCAACTGGGCTTGTTTCGTTTTGGAAAATTAAATTATAAATAACTCTATATTGAGCCTTAAAGAAAGTGGCAATTTTTTGTTGGTCGTTTCCTAAAAGACTTTCAATATCTAATTCGCCTTTGATACTATCATTAAGATAGCAAATTCTAGTGACTAATAAATCTAATGCTAAATAAATAATAGGTTGAACCATATCACCATTCAAAGCATAGTCGTTAAGGTCTAAACCCCTTTGTCTTAAATATTCATTGTCAACAACATATTTTTCATTCATACGAGATACCTCTATGCTTTTATTCTATCAAAATGAACATTGATTTATCAATAACCTAATCAAGTCCCAAGCGTTTTAGGTATTCAAGTTTCTCTTTGGTCTTTTTGTTTATTCGCCAAAAGTAGTTAATTTTTAGACTAGTGTTAAACACAGCATCATTGCGATTTAATTTTTGTTTAATAAACTCACTCAATGTTTTGGTCATATAGTGGTTCAAATAAATGGTTTCTTGTGAGTAATCTTCTTCAATTATTGTTTTAGAATTACAAGGTTTACCACTAGGTAAGACACTTTTTATTGGCTCAAAGTCATTTCCCCTACTAGCATAATGGCACGAATTGATATAAACACAATTCATTCCACCTTTTAGAATAAATTTACCTTGGTTCTCTAAAGTATTCTTGCGTTTAAGGTCATTAGTTAGGCTTTCTTTGATTTCCACTTTGAAAAATTCGTGAACAGGAATTGACATATCGCGTTCAATAACATCATCATCACCAAATAATCGCCACTTAATTCTAATTTGCTTTGCGTTCATAGTGGATAACCACTCTTTGATATTTGTAATTCCCACTAAAAATTCGTCAATGTCACAATACAAGCAATAATCAAAAGTGTTTTTGTATTTCCAATAGAACTTGGTATAAACATTGTGTTGTAGTAAACGACCTTTGACACCACGAATGTTTATGATAGTAATTTTACTTGCGTATTTTTGGTTTATATAGCAACCAACAAAGCGACTATTCAAATTGTCGTTATCGTATAAATAAATGTGGTCAACACCTAATTCTAGGTAATGTTTAACCCATTCGTTAATGTATAAATGTTCGTTTTTAGCAAGAGCGCATACTACAACTCGCATAATTGTCGTATCTCTTTCCTATATTTGTCAACATATTCTTGTTTGGTTTCGCAATTGACACAAATGATTTGGTGGTTAAAATCAAAGTCCTCTTTAAGTTCGGTATATAAAAAGTCAATTTGACTATCTAATGTCCCATATTTGAAATACTCATAAAGTGGGTAAATATATTGGTTGTGTTGATATTGAGTTCTAAACGCTCTAATCTTTGGCAACACAAACTCTTTAATCAAATTAAAACACTCTTTACAATGCGACTTTATCATAGGTGTAAACGAATGAACTGGTCTTAACATAGTGTCTTTATCAAAATCAACACCTAGTTTTTTAACTAAAGACATACAATTATTGTGGCATTGATATGAATAAACATTTGAGCAAGCATAAAAAGTATCTTTGCGCCATTCAATTTTAATTTGGTCATTCTCAAAAAAGTCGCTAGGCTCTAATTTACCAATAGGTAGCATATCATCATTAGCGTAAATAAAATGTTCACTCAAGCCTTTAATGTTCCATAAAAACATTTCTATCGTAGTGGAATTAAAAGTGGGTAAATATTGCCAAGGTATAAATTGTTCGTGTAAAACTATTTCGCAATTAGGTGGCAATAGACTTGGAATGATTTGTTCTTTGTTAGAAAGTATCAAATAAATTTTGTTTATCCAAGGCATATTCTTGCGAACTAATTGTAGTTGGTCATAGATAAAAGTAATGCCACCATAACGACTACCAAGTAATTCTACGATTTTTTCGTTAAGGTTATGTTTCTTACAATAGTCAATAAAAGTATTTCGCCACTTGATATCTTGGTTATTAACAAATGGCACTAAAAAGTCAATTGGATAAGGTGTTGTGTCTTTCATATCACCTACATTATATATCAAATCATAAAAAAAGACACCCACATTTTGTGAGTGCCTTATATTTAGTAGTTTAGACTAGTTAGAGCCACCAGCGGATTTTGTGATAACCGCGAATGGATAAGCACTAGCGCCTGCTCTAATTGTGTTGCCACTAGCAATACCACTAACTCTATTGACTGGGTTTGGTAAAGCACAACCTAATCTCATTGTAAATCTTAAACCAACCATATCTTGTTGAGCAAGGTTATAGAGTTCTGTGCCTGTGGCTGGGTCTTTCAATGTAGCCTCGTATAACACTCTCATTGACATTTCTTCACGGAATGAATAAACGAGATAACGGAAATCACCAACGATAGCAAAGGCTGTGGATTGGTTGAAACCACCAGTTAAGTCAATGTGTCTTGGTAAAGCACCAATTTCACCTTGGTCACCAGCGAGAACACCTAATTCGGTGATTGTCTTACGGAAAGCACTGTTGAGTGATGGTCCGCCAAGAATGGCTGTTGGGACATAACCACTATTTTCAACATATTCCATAGCATCGTTAATGGCATTGTAGAAACTTAAACCACTATTGCCATTCCAAGTGACTGTCGCACCAGCGCTTGTCGCACCAGCAACAATACCTGCGAAATTAGCCCAAGGACTATTTGTGCCAAAGAAAATTGTGCTATCAAGGACTTGTTGGAAAGCACCAACGACTTGTTCACTAATTTCTGGCATAAGTTCAATGCCGAAATCTTCAACATCATTTAATGTGTTGATAGAAACTGGAACGATAACAGCGATTTCTTCTGCGACTAAATCAACGCCCTCAAACGCTAAATAGGAAACTGGTTTATTTTTGATATCAGCCTCGTCTGCGTTATTTGGGGTTGATTGGTTTTTAACCCAACCTGCGACTGGTAAATGGGATAAAACATTTAATTTGTAGGTCTTACCACGCATATCTGGTAATCTACGACCTAATTCAAGTGCTTTGGAACGACCAACGACACCACGGATAATTTCTCTACCATACTCTACTGGTAAAACAACGGAATTGTTAGAAATTGAATTGATTGCCATATTTTTCTCCTTTCATATATAAATGGCATTTTGTTGTTAGGCTTATCTACCGCCTATCGCATTTTTAAGTGCCTCACCAACTTGTTCGTAAACTTGCGCTTTATCGTTTTGTGGTTTTTGACCTTGCGCTGTTTGAACTACTGTTGAATGGACAGCACCTTTTGGTAAACTTGCCTCGTATTCTTTCTTGATATCTTTGATTACTTTATCAATATTGCCATCTTCGGCATTAAGTAATCTCACATCATTTTTGAACCAATCTGGTAAGTTTTCTTTAGCCAAGCGAGTGCTAATTTCATTAGACTTTTTGTATTGTCTTAATTCATTTAGTTCGTTTTCTCTTGCTTGGTTTTCCTCTTTGATTTTCTCATTAGCAATTTGTTCGGCTGTCATATTGGCTTGTTCTTTTGCTTTCTTGACATCATCGTCATATTTTTTACGCATTGTAGCCATTTGACCATTGTGTTGAGCAGTTAATTCATCTGCTTTTTCTTGAACCTTTTGTGCGATTAAATCATTGAGTTCTTGTTCGGTTTTTGGTAATTCTGTCATACCTAAATTCTCCTCTCCTAGATATAGTGCTAGGGTCACATTACATTGGCAAAATGCCACTCTACTTTAGGAAAGTAGGCAACCATTTATAATAGGTTATTCAACCTTATTACCACTTAAATCTTGGGACTTACCTTTGACAAAATTCTCCTTATTGTCCATTTGTTCCTTTGTTTGTGGGTTAGAGTTTTGGCGCTCTAAATTGGTTTGGTTTAGTCCCTTGTTATTATTTTCGTTGACTTTCTTGCGTTTGTCAACATACTCATTATAAGTTTCAACACCTTTCATATAGTCATCAACATTAGGAATGAAAGACAAACCTTGTAGGGCAATTCTTGGATTTAATAAACCTTGGTTGCCTAAATTAACAATGTTATTAACCATATCGGTATCGTTGCTTGGTAATGTATGTGTATAAACTAAATCAATATTATCTAAATCAAATTTAATCTTTGAGTATAACTTGCTATCGTATCTTTGAACAAAGTCTAAAGTAAGGTCTAGCACTTCCATATAACCTTTATTGAACCATTTTTCCTTTTCTAAACATAAGTCTAATAAAGGTTTTGTCTTGGCTTTAAGCACTGGGTCACTAGCGTTTTGTGTGAACTCAACACTCATAAAGTCTGGAATATGTGTAATGTAGTGAATGACATTTTTGAAATCATCGGCTAACTTTTGAATATCGGTTTGGTTTAATGGGTTAGATAAGAACTTGGCATCAACATTATCACCCTCTAAAGGTAAAACTCTATGGTTCTTAATAAGGTCAATGGCTTGTTCAGCCTCTTTTTCATCACCAATACGAGCGTTCTTAATGAACAATAAATAGTTCATAATGTCATCAACATTTTGGAAACGATTATTTTGTAAGGAACTATATAACGCAATTTGTGGTAGTGCTGGTTTACAATCGCTAATACATAATTTATTATTCCAAAATTCAATAATAGGAATGTCCTTAAATCCGTGTTCGGTTTGGAATGAATATTGTGCGCCATCAATTAAGAACAAATCCAAAGGATAGACTTGGAAAGCCTCTTTTGTTGGAATTGAGATATTGCTTGTGTAATAGGCATACATTTTTGTCTTGGTATAAATGATACAAACATAGCGACCATTAGCACCTTTGCCATCATCATAAGCCTCATAATAGATATTGTAAGCAAACATAGGTTTCATAGCCACGCTACAATCATAGACTTTGTTAGTGTAAAGTGGGTCTAAACTACGATATCTTGGGAAACTATCGCCTTGCTCACTATATAAGCATAGGAAACCACTACCAGTGATAGAGCCTTGTAAGGCTGTATCATAGATTTCCTCTTCAAAATCATTATGTTTCATTGTTAAAGAAAACTTGCTAATTCTCTCAATTTCGCCTTTTTGTTCGCTATTAGAAACAATGTCTGGCACTCTGCCTAAAAAAGTAGATGTCGCTGTATCGCATAATGGTTTAAGCAAATTGAATTGTGTATCCATTTTTAACTTTTTAAGTAAGAATGGTTTTTCATACTTGCTATCATACATTGCTTTTTGAACTGCTTTAAGTCTAATATCTTTGCCTAATGCGTTTTTGTAGAAAATTTGATACCAAAGGATTTCCTTTACTACTCTATCAAGTCCCATACCTGTATCTAACGCATTTTGGTCAACATTCATTCTAATCATACTAAAAACCTCTTATTGCTTTGGCGAACATAGAAAACCGATTATCGGTGTCTATTTTTCCACCATATCTATATTCATAGTTTAACAAGTATTGCGACAACATATCAACAAAATCATCATGTGCGCCACTAGGAAATCTTAATAATTCATCAATATCGTCCTCAATAGTTGGGTCAATATTTTCATCTGGTAGCCACACATTACCACTTTCAATAAATGGTATCGCATTTTCAAATCTTTCTTGTTTAGATTTTGATTTTGGGTCAAACTCTACAAAGCCACCAATTTCTCTATTTAATGTTTCAATGGTTGCTAAACCATTGGCTTTCGCCTCAACGATTTTCTTTCTACATTGTGGGTATTTATCGGCTAACACTCGTAGTTGTTGTAAAGTTTCTTGGAATGTCATTTTTTTCTTAACTTTTTGTAGCAAGTAATGGTCAGCGCCTACTCTACCCCAAACGCCAATACAAACATTATCGTTAGAGTTTTTCTTGCCCCCAAAAGTTAAGTCGCAAGACATTTCAATAGTGTCAAATACACTTGGTCTAGTGTTGTGTGTATAGAATTTGAGCGAACTTCTTTTGACTAAATTGCCACCATCTATATAAGGTTTGCCTTGATAAAGAGCGTTCCATTTTTTCGCACCAAGGACTTTAGCCATTTGGGTTGCCCACTCGCTATCAAAACCTAACTCTGGGCATAGTGTTTGACCAATTTTTCTACCAAGCATTTTGTCAACACCTTTTTCCCAAACACAAGGAATGTTAATAATTATCCAACCACCAAGTTTAGCCAAACGACCAATAAGGTCATCATCGTGCCACCTTGTATGAATTACTATCACAGCGTTGCCTTTTCCTTGTGAACGCGTTAAAACGCTATCAACGAATGTTTGCCACACTTTTTCGCGAATATCAGGGTTCTCTGCCTCTGCGCCATTCTTAAAAGGGTCATCAACAATAGTAAGTTGACTTGTATTACTTGTAATACCACCTAGAATACCAGCACTATATAAACCACCTTTATGTTTATCAATGTCCCATAAAGTTTTGTTGTCTTGGCTTTCACTAATTTTAATACCAAAAAGTTCCTCACCAAAATCCTTAACTAGTTGCCTATTTTTATTACCAAATTTCTCGGCAATATCGGCATTATACGCTGTTAAAATAGCGCGTAAGTCTGGGTTTCTCCCCACAAACCAACTAGGTAGTGTTTCGGTGACTGTGTGCGACTTTCCGTGTTGTGGTGGAACACTTAAACACATTCTCACTTTTTGACCATTCTCTACTTTTTCTACAACACTTTGACAAATATTACATAGTAAAGCGTGGAATGGTGTGAATACATAATTTGGATAGATATGTTTAAGATATAACGCGTAGTTATCTCTAATTTTTTTGTTTTCTAGTTCCTTATCAAAGATTGCCTTTTGGCTTGGTGACATTTTTTGATAAAGTTCTAAAATGTTATCTTTTGGTTCTTGCTCATTACCAAAATTTTCAATAGGGTTTTTATTGAATTTCTTTAGTTGTTCTTTGAACTTTTTAGACTTTTCCCTACGAATTTTATCAAGTTCTTTGCGTTTTACATTATTTACTATCGCCATTCAAATCACTCGCTTTTTTCATAGCCTCAATTAAGGCGCGTTCCTCTGGTGTTAAAGTTTCCACCATTTTCTTGTAGTCGCTTTCGCTCTTAACTTGGTTTTCACCTAACTTTTCATTCATTTTACGCTCGGCAAGGAATTTAAGCAATAAAGGGTTAGGTGGTAGTTCTTCCTCTATTTCTACGATTTTATAATCTTCGTGGTCAACGCGACCATTTTCATCATAAACTTTGTATTTAACTGGGACTTGTTTCTTAATTCGTTTCCCACCAATAGCGGTTTGGAATAACGAACCAGCCACTACGACATCGGCTAACGCTCTACTATCTTTCATTACTAAAAGTAATGTTGGACAAATAGTGACTAAAATAGCCCATTGGTTTTTAGTGAGATTTAATCTCTTGCGAATTTCGTTATCGCTCTCTCCATTTAAGCACCACTCTGCGATATTAGTAATCGTGGACTTATTCATTTCAAAGTCTTTTAATTCGGTTTGCGACAAAAGACCATTGACAGTTTTCATATCAACATTATTGGCTAATTCTTTAATTGGATTTAAAATTTCATTCTTGTTCATAATAAGTGGCGATAGGCACAAAGTGACACAACGAACTTTATGCCTATCATATTAAATTATACTAGTTTGACTTTTCTTCAACAATTCTAGGTTGTAATTTTCCATCAACATAGACCATTTCAACCTTTTTGCCTTGTTCTTTGGCTTTTTTAATCATTTCTTGTTGTTCAAGTCGTTTAGTATATTCTTCTTGGGATTTGGCTTTCGCTTGGTTTTCTAGTTCTTGGAACAATTTGAAACCTTTTTGTGTTCTATCCCATTTAACAATAGTGTTCTTATTGTTAATTGTCTTAACTAAAGTGGCAAAATATGTTTCTTTACCACTAATGAAAGTATTGTAAAGGCTAACTAAAATTTCGTAATGTGTGATACTTGTCACGATTTCTAGTGCTTTTTCACTATCTTTAATGAATTTTTTAAGTCCTTTTATGTCGTTTTTATCACTCGTAAGTGTCAATTGAAAGCGCATAATAGCGATATTTGTGTCAATTAAAGACCTAAATAAAGTTTTTAAGCGCTCTTTTTGAACATCAATCTTGTTCGTTTTGGTGTTGTGTCCCATAATCTTCTCCTATTTTTTCATCAACTTTCTTGTCTTGATAGTGGCAATATGTGATATAACTCACAATTGAAATGATAATCTCTGCTAATAAGACTATACCGAATATGATAAATATAACGAATAAGAATATTGGAATGGCAATCATAATCCTATCTCCTTTTCAAATTGTTCAACTATTTGGTTTATTTCTGGCAATTTCCAAGCGACAAATTCACAAATTTCTTCTAAATCAAACTTTTTTTGATAACAACGACCTTGTGTGTCTAACAAAGCGTGGACTATTTCGTGAATAAAAGTAATTTCTCTAGCCATTCCTTTCAAGTCATCTGCTATTTTAATTTCAAATTGATTAGGAAATGTCCTACCATCACAATTATCTATTTCTTTTCTATTAACAATTAAAACTTTCCATTCATATAAACCTATTCTCATAGCAATATCTCCTTTAATAAGTCGTATTCTTCTTTTGTTAGTCTTTCTCTATGTCTAACACAACCATCTTCAAAGAATATAGCAACATCAACTCTCTTGTTTTTTATTATTTCTAACGCTTTTAACTCTTGTTCAATGGTTTTCCAAAAGCATTCGCCTTTATTTTTACATTTGTTTTCTTTGTAATATTGACATTTACAACAAGCCATAAGATACATTGTGTTTTTTAACGCATCTAATCCTTTACTCATAAACCCCCCTTTAATCCAAATAATTCTTATGGAATATAGCCACAAAATCCTCATTTGGATAGTATTTATTAAACATTTGTTGTCCTATCTTTCTTAAAAATAGCATTTTTTCGTAATTATTGTGAACCCCATTAGTGCCTCTGTGACATTTATCACACAATGGCACGACTAAACCATATTTCGTGGACTTTTTACGATTACAACCACTAAAAATGTGGTGGATTTCTATGTTTCTATGACTACCACACAAGAAACAAGTGTTATTGTATATAGATACAATACTTTGCCTATATTCGTTCATTTTCTTATTAGTTTGAACACGATATAAGCGATAAAAAGTAGTCCAAATACACTTAAAAACGACATTAAAATGTATAACCAAGTAGGTATTTCTACAAACATTTGCGAATTTGCTTATCTAACCAATGAAAAAATCTTGTCCATAGCCTATTATCAAAACAAAACTCATATAGTTTGATACTTCTATATATCATTGTTTCTTATAGACAAACAAAGAGTAGTTCGTTCCCTTTACATAGAACTCATTATAAATAATATGATTTTCCTCATCATAAACATAACTGCTATAAAAAACATAGTAAACATCACTGGGTGATACTTTCCACTCTTTGTGGCTCTTTTCATCACTATAGTCACTATATTCTACCTTGTAGTAGTTATCATTCCTAATAAACTCATAAGAAACATTAGTGTATTTCTCTTGGTTATATTCAACACCAACTTGTGCTGTACAACCACTTATAAGTAAGATAGGAATTATGCTTAAAAATCTTAATTTCATTGTTGTGTCTTATCCTTTCATACACATTATATAACCTTATTAAGTTAAATTAAAACAAATTAAATGTATTATTTTTTATACAGTGTATAGTATTTTCTATAAAATAACACTCATAGTGGGTTGACATAAGACTATAATGTTATATCATAATACTGGCGTTCGCTAGGTTAGCATATAATTAGCGTTATAAAGAAAACACTATAATATAACCACTATTAAACCAAAATTTGAAATCTATGAAATTTTTGGTGGGTAGAGAAGAGGGCTTGGGTTCTACTATTAAACTCTCAAAAAACTTGATACCCCCTACACACTACAATTAAATAATATAAATTGATTGTAAATTGATGTTGCTTTGGTATATGTTGCCTCATATATAAGTATTTTGAAAAAATAACAAAGTTTTATAAAACCTCTTCAAATGCTTTTAACTTGTCATTGTGCTTATACTTTATTAATAGTTTTTATTATTTTGTGTGTAATAGCCTATTTTAGCCGTTTTTAGCCTTGTTTATATATAGCCTTGTGTATTTTATCATTGCTTTACATTTTCGCGCCTCTATTAGCCTATTTTAACACAATATTTAAAAGACAATAAAAAAGCACGGCAATTAATACCGCGCTTTTAAGTGTTTAGCGCCTAATCATTGAGCAATATATATTTACTTTTATTTTTTAGAGCGTCATAAATTTGCGCTAATTGTGAGGCGCTTTTATCTTTAACAAATCTTTGCGCCTGTTTTCTGTTGTCAATGATACCAAATGCGACAAGCAACACAGCAATTTTATTTTTCATTTTGTAAACCTTGCCTCCGTCATTGGTTGCGCGTTTTCGCTGTGTGTCGCGCGTTGTATTTTCGCATATTCATTTATAATTACAGGCTTTAACAATAGCCTCAATAAATCCGCGTTGCGTCTTTGGTAATAATCCGCGATAATTTTAACTTCATTATATAAAGCCTCATCTAAATTTATTGTGATAGCGTATTTTAATTTTGCGCTTGTTTTCATAAAATTAAAACCTCACTTTATTTAAAATATTTAAAATTATTTTTCTGTCTTTTTCATTGCTTAACGCTTTTTTTAATGCTTTTTTATCAATAGCATCCGCAAAAATATTTTTATTTTGTTTTTTCATTAGTTAGCGCCTCCCAAAGATACAACATCATTAATATTAAAACAAATTACAGGCGTCGCGCTTGATGGACGCTTTTTTTCGCCAATGCCTTGATAATAAGCGTCCTCGCTAATAACAGCACCGTTATAAAAATAACTTGTTTTTGCTTTTTGGCGTGTATTCTGTGTCATATATACCATCAGCAAAATGTTTTTTGTATTTGTATTTTCTTTTAAAATATGCGGAAGAATAATCCTCTCATATTCTTTATGTGTTGGCGTTTTATTTGCCTCTTTCACTTGTTTAATGTTGTAATAATTGACAAAGCGACACACCATCGCGACGCGCTTTTCGTAGCCGTTTTTATTTGTCGCTTTTTCGATGCGTGTGTATGCGCCTCTTTTGTAATTTTTGAAAAAGTTTTCAATATCTTTTAATAACATAAATAAAGCCTCCAATTATTTTAATTTTTCATTGATAAAAATATCTTTTGTTTTTGCTTTATAGCATTTTAAGCATGTTAAGCAATGCGCCTCACAATTTTGCGTCACGCTTTTAATATGTTTAGCGTCATAAACCGTGAATAATTTTATATTTTTTGCGCCTGTTTTTTTTCTTAAATCTTCGCTATATGTTTTAAAAGCCCATAGAGGCAAATTTAACATCGGCGAAGATATAATTATATTTACATTTTTTGGCGTTTTTTCTGTTAGCAATAACTTCAAATTTTTCGTCCATAACGCAAAGCGCGTCTGCGGATTATAACGCGCTATTTTATATAAATTTTGTAGATGTTGCGCGTTTTGTAAATCACTAAAAGCCTCAAACCTAAAATATGACGCATTTATAACAGGTAATTGCCTCGGCTTTAATGCTGTAAATTTTAACAAAAGCGTATTATAAATAAGCGTCGGCGCTAGTTGTTTATATAATTTTAGCGTTTTATCGGCATAACAGTGATGACAAATCATACGCGCGTCATCTTTATACGCGAGGCAAGTACCGCACACTTTTTTATAAGTGCTTAATGATTTAATGCCTTCCATTTTTGCCTGGTGCGTTGTAATTTTTAATAAATAATTTTGCGTGTTTTTGCCTTGTAATAAATCATAAGCAAGGCGCAAAGCCTCCTCACACGCTTTAACAGTAATTTTATTTTTGCTATTTTTTAATAAAATAGCGTTTAATTCGTCAATTAATATATTGACTTCTTTTTTATCAATCATTTACAAAACCTCCAATTTTAAGATTGATGACGCTTTATTTATAAAGCGATAGCGCCTCACCGCTTTTTAATAGTTTTAACTATTATTTTTTAGTGTTTTTTTGTTTAGTTTTTATCACCTCCCACGTATATATAATATATAAAAAATAAAGTTATTACAATAACAAATAATTTTTTTAATTTTTTTAATTTGCTTTTGCCTACAATCAAAACAATAAATAATGATAATGACAATAAACGCAAATAAACAGCGCTTTATTATCCTACAAATTAAATTATTTGCGTGTTGTCGTGTGTTTGATTTTGAGCCAAAGTAGGTTAGAAAATTGAACACCGAAATGAACCCTTTTTCACACCCCACCCAAAGTACCAAGATTTTTGCCCTCTTATTCTTGGTGCTTTTTATTTCCAAAAACTAGAACCAATTGTTTATAAATGATATAGTCCCTCTCCAGCAAACAAGGGGTCTTTTTCTACGCAACAAAAAAGAGTGGCGCACTTTTAAGACCACTCTCTCGCTTTGTTCTACATAACTTGGAGGTTTTGCTTGAACGAATATAATATACTAAATGCTTACTTTTGTGTCAACCATTCTTTAATTAAGTTTAATTCGTCGGTTGTTAATGTCTGTGCGTTTAGATAAAACATATCAATAGATAGTATTTTATTTTTAATTATTTCCAAAACTTTAAGGTTTTTTTCTATTGTTTCATAATCTTTTTGTTGCTGTCCATTCATAACATAAGGCAAGTCAAATCTACCAGCGATATATAATCTTTCTAACGCATCTAAACTTTTCATAATTAGAACACCTTTTCACTTGGGTAGAAATCACGAACCCTACAACCAAGCGCTTTGGCTAGGCATAATAAAGTATTCACCTTTGCCTCGTATGGATTGTTAATCCCTGTTTCTAACGCTCTAATTGTCATTTCGTGGACACCACTTTTACTTGCTAGTTCTTTGCGTGTTAAACCTTTGCGTTTCCTAATCAGTTTTAAATCAAATTCCATATTAGTCCACCACCTTTACTTGCGAACAACCGTGGACACTTAAAAGTAATCCATTGTCATAAGTTGCGTTGTTATGTTTGTTTTCGTTAATCTTGGTGTAAACTAGGGTGTCATCGTTCTCCCTAACTAGTGTGAACTTTTTGCCCACCTGTAATTCAATAAATCTCATTTTTTATTCTCCTTTTTATCTTTTATTTTTTCACTTAATATTACTAGTCCCATTGTAAGCAAACCAATAGCGACAAACCCTAATATCACTAGACCTACGCACATTAGAATATTTAATATCTCAATCATCGTTCCCCTCTAATAACTTATCAATAAAGTTAATCTTACTTTCGTTTTCTTGTGTTAGTTTGTCTAATTCATTTGGGTCAAGTTGCTTAATATCCATATTCTTTGGAACATACCAACCTTGGAACGCTTTGGCGTATAAACTTGTGTTTATTTTGCCATTTATTCGTAAGCAACGCATTAAGCCATAGAACCAAGCATATTGCCCTTTTTTAAGCGTGTAGATTTGCCTACGAGCGTGATTATTTTTAACATAGATTTCTCTACTATAACCACGCCCAAAGTCCATACACACTAAATCAAATTCCTCGCCTTTTTGAATGGCTTTTACTAGTCCAACACCTAAACATATTGTCATATCGTTTTCCTCTAATGGTGTGCCCAAAAACAACAATGTTTCGTGTATTGAGTAGTGCGTTAGTCTAACGACATCTGGCACGATAAACTTATGTTTTCTAATTTTTACTTTGCCCATATTTATAGAACCTATCACCTTTCCATTTAGAACTTGGCAATACTGTTTTTAGATAACATTCACCACAAGCAAACCCACGCTTATATGGACTAGCATCGTGTGGATTATCGGCAATGCGACCACATATACAACATCTTTTTACTAATGGCATAAGTCATTCTCCCAAATGTATTGCCACGACTGTGGTGGTCTATTTAAGTCAAAGTAAGGTTGTAGTGGTCTTGGGTTGTCAAATATTTCTAGGTTATCAATGTGCCAAGCATAGCCAGTTTTATCTTTTAGATACTTGTGAATATCATAAGAATATAGACAACTTTTTCTTTCTAATTCAACACAAGATAGTTCGTCTGTTTCACATATATCTTGTGAGAACCATTTATCTTTAATTTCTTCCACCTTATTAAGTGTAAACTTTGCGACCACTTTGCCATTAATTGTTTCATCAGGTAGTCCTCTTGACCACCCACCAGCATAGCAACAATCATCTCGTATTTCGTGATATTTTTTATCGCTATTGAACTTACCCATTTCATATTTACCTTTCGTGCAATAGATATATACATCTATGGGCACCTTTACATTTGGTGCTGTTTTGCGTATCTCAACGGTCTTTTCTCCATTTAAGATTTTAGCCACCCATTGTGGTCTAATGCTCATTAAAATTGCTTTCATAATAGTTCAAGAACCCCTTTTTCATTCATTTTAGCGACATAAATAAGTCCTTTGTCAGTCCATATTGCGCCATAGATAATGCCACCTACATATCTTCCTAGTTCTCCAAACTCTAATAGTTCTTTGAGATTGTTGTGGACAAATTTATCGCATACAAACTCATCACACAATTCTTCAATAGTGTCGGCTTGTTTATCTATTAAAGCATTTATAATTTCATAACCAACTTTACCTTTTCTAACAGCGTTTAAATCAAGAATTACATTTTCGTATTTCATTAAAGTCGGTTCTTTTGGTAATTCAATAATTCGCCCATCTTTCGTTCTAATGTATGTCATTTGTTATCTCCTTGGTTGTTTCCTATCAACATAAATATTACATAAAGGAATGTATCAATGTATGCGTATGGTGTCCAAAATATGCCTAACAATACCGATAAAAGTAGCCCAGCAATACACAAGCCATTGATAACACCTTTCTTGCTACCGTCTTTATTACAACAAAGTAGCACTATAACAATTAACTCTATCATTGTTCTTTCTCCTTACAAAGTTCATCAAATTGCTCAAAGGTCATATCGCCTAGTTCCTCGCTTTCGTCATAGTCGCTAGGTGTTTCATAAGGACTTTTGGTAATGTAAGGTTCAATTTTGACTTTATCGCCAACTTTAATTGGTTCGCTTTCAAAATCGTTTCTAATCATATCCAAAGTAATCTCTATTCCTAGCAATTCAATTCTAGTTAGTTCCATAGCGTGATAATTAAGTATGCCATAGTCTAAAACACTTTCGCGTTTGCTATCTAGTTTTACAAAGGCGTTTTTGTTGACATAGATATAACTTAAAGTTTTCTCGCTTTTGCGACCACCATAGGTTTTGTGGGACAAATAGTAGCCTTTTTCAATAAGTCTTTGTTCTAATTCGGTTATTTTTCTTTTCATAATTCTACCTCATATAATAAATCTGTGTCGTAATGGTCTTTCATTTTATTAAGGACATCAATGTCTTTTGGCATAATCAACCAAGTTCCATCATCAAAATTGTGGATACGCTCAACATCACAACTATCGTATGTTTTTTTATGGTCATCATAAACCAAAGTCAAAATGCCATCGCCACTTTTAATTTCAAAAATTGCTAACTTTACTTTTTCAAAATCGTCAACAACAATGGTTTTTGGTCTATCCATATAATCAAATAGTCTAATTTCTTTTGTCATTTCGTTAAAATCCTGCCTTTCTTGTGGAATGGGTCTTTACATTTGCCCATTTCTACATAGGTATTTTGTGGTTTTTTAGGTTTTGTAGCGTTAAATTCCTTATATAACTCACATTCACCGTGGCAAAAAGCGTGTCGTTTGTCACAGTTTCTACAAGGGTGTTCCCTTGGGTCGTAATTACAAATGTTAAAATTCTTTCTCATTGTTTTCTATTGCTCTCCTTTTATTCAAAACCCAACTTAATACATCTAGGTATTCCCAACCTTGAACCTCAATTTCTTTACCAAAAAGTTTGAATGTATGTTTGGCTGACACATCAAAATCCATTTTTGGTCTACCATAAACATTTTCAATTTCTATTCCATAAAGTATGTGTTCAAACAAGATACAAAATATTGGGTGGTTTCGTAGGGCAAAGCCTACTGCGTTTCTAACATTATCAATATCTCGTTCTAAACATTGGCAATCATAGTGTTCTTTATCAAGGTCAAATTCAAAACCTTTAATGTGTGATAAAATTCTTTCAAATGTTCCAATAGCATTGCTAAAATTATCTCTCATAATTGCCTCCTAATAATAAATTGTGCTATTAAGTTGTAAGTCATTCCATTTAATATGGTTTCTATCTAGGGAATAATTGATATATTCCCAAATGTTATCACATACTTTAGCAGAACCTTTGTAAAAAGACTTAATAGCGTTTTCAATTATGGCTTTAACGCTTTCAAAAGAGCGTTTGGTTTCCACAACAATAATGTTGTTCGTTTCCTCACATTCGTCTTTTAATTTAATGTAGTAAATGTTCTTTCTCATATTATTCTCCTTGAAAATCAAATAAGTTTAATTGGTCTTTTTCACTTTGCTTTTTACTAAAACGCTTGTAATTATCAAAGTCCTCAAAATACTTTTTATAAAAGTCGTATAACTCTGGATTACTTTTGAGTAGTTCTACATTATCAACACAATATTTGTCCACATAGTCTTTGGCTTGTGTAATATCCTTGATAACGCAATCACTCATAAAACAACACTTACAATTGGCTTTTGGTGTGTATAAAGTGTCTTTTTCTTTAACACCAATTTTACCAGTAGCAAAGTAAGTTAGGTTGTATTTTAGGTAGTTATCAAACGCACCGCCAATTGTGTCTATGCCACAACAACAGCGACTTTGCGATAAATGGTGTAAATCATTATCGCCAACACCAATTTTACACTTGGTAATCTTGCTCATTAGATATTCAATATTTTCTATCTTAATGTGTTGTCTAACTTGGTAATGCCTACTTGCTTTTGGTTTGTAATAATTTGGGTTCTTTGGACTAACATTGAATAATTCCATTTGGTAAGTATCGTTAGTAGCCACTTTTAAGTGTTCAATAGTAATGTAATTTACAAATTCTTGCGCTACCAAACAAACCTTTTCGGCTTGGTCTAAATCAATTAGTGGTTGAACACGCATACCAACCCAGAAACCCTTATCGTGTAATTCTTTCATAAACGCTATTCTTTGTTGTGGTGTTGGTGTGTTTGGTTCGTATTTCTTTAACCATTCGGCATCATAGCCAATTAGACTAACTTGAAATGCGTGTATCTTTGGGTCAAGTATTTCCCAATATTCTTGTGGCAAATAGCATTGTTTAGTGGAAAATGTAATCGGCACTTGATATTTGTTAGATAACTTAATCAATTCTAGTGTTAAATGCTTTGTAAACTCATAAGGTTGGAATGGGTCGCTTAAACCACCACAATGTAATGGTGTTCGCCTACGCAATAATTCAATTTTGATATTGTTCGTAGGTTCGTTGCTTTCAAAGGCTTTTTCAAACATTGATTTAACTTGCTCAATATCGGCACAGTTAATATCTTGTTGTCTTAAACTAACCATTGTTTTCGCAAAGCAATAATTACATTGAAAACCGCACTCTTTATACATATCCACTCTCAAAGGATTGCCACAGAACCTAAATTGTTGCGTAATACCTATTGGATTGCTATAACTATTATTTTTCATTCTCGTTTTCGCTTTCTAAAATAAACTCTCTAATAAATCTATTAGCGTAATCTTTGCTAATCATTGAGCGTTCTACTTGATACCCCCACAAACTATTACAAGTTTTTTTCTTTTTGATATCTATACCCTCAAATATGAAATTGTGTTTAGGTTCGCAATTAACAAAAAAGAATTGTGTTGGTTTTTTCATAAAATCCCCTGTTAGCGTTCTATCATAATCAATATATTTAGGCTTTAATGCCCAATACCTATATAAATAATGCTGTTCGCTATATGGGTTCTCAATGATTAAAGGTATGTTCTTTTTTAAGCAAATAAGCACCAATTTTGTAATAAGTTCATAATTTAAGGATAAGTCTTTGTGTAGTTCTAAATCTTTTTCAAGTTTCTTTTCCAAAGACCAATTTTTCTGTTGTGGGGTTTGCCCATTGAACCATAACAAAATTTGGTTCTCAAATCTTATACAAGGGAAAAACGCTAATATCATTTCATTTGGTTTTATTGTATCAAAAATAGACTTCCCCCCCCCCGTAAGATTTTAAGATTTCGG
>Ga0265298_10001204_pt1 | contig 38260 bp, 31 predicted proteins | sample AusTroGonzalo_MG_3_FD_193486 | JGI IMG/M metagenome (GOLD analysis project Ga0265298, IMG submission 193486) | Bovine rumen microbial communities from tropical cattle in Woodstock, Queensland, Australia - Gonzalo_01 | ecosystem: Host-associated > Mammals > Digestive system > Stomach > Rumen ...
ATGTCAAACCCAGGTAAGGTTCTTCGCGTTGCATCGAATTAAGCCACATGCTCCTCTGCTTGTGCGGGCCCCCGTCAATTTCTTTGAGTTTTAGCCTTGCGGCCGTACTCCCCAGGCGGCACACTTATCGCGTTAGCTTAGGGACGGAGCCGGTGAATGGCCCCACCCCGAGTGTGCACCGTTTAAGGTCGGGACTACCAGGGTATCTAATCCTGTTTGCTCCCCCGACTTTCGCGCCTCAGCGTCAGTAACGTACCAGGAATCCGCCTTCGCCTCCGGTGTTCTACAGGATATCAACGCATTTCACCGCTACACCCTGTATTCCGATTCCCTCTTCCGTACTCCAAGCAAGGTAGTTTCAAGCGCACTTTCCGGGTTGAGCCCGGAGATTTCACACTTGACACGCCCTGCCGCCTACGCGCCCTTTACGCCCAGTAAATCCGAACAACGCTAGGGACCTCTGTATTACCGCGGCTGCTGGCACAGAGTTAGCCGTCCCTTCCTCTTAAAGTACACTCAACTAAGGTACGTATTAGGTACCCTCGCCTGTTCCCTTATGACAGGAGTTTACAACCCGAAGGCCTTCATCCTCCACGCAGCGTCGCATTGTCAGGCTTTCGCCCATTGCAAATGATCCTCGACTGCAGCCTCCCGTAGGAGTCTGGGCAGTATCTCAGTCCCAGTGGGGCTGGTCATCCTCTCAGACCAGCTAACCGTAAGCCTTGGTGGGCCGTTACCCCGCCAACTAGCTGATGGTGCGCGAGCCCTTCTACGAGCGGGAGCCCCTTGCGGGTCGCCCCCTTTAGCGCTCCGGGGATGTCCCCAGGCGCCACATCCGGTATTAGCCATCGTTTCCAATGGTTTTCCCCAACTCAAAGGCAGGTTGCTCACGTGTTCCTCCCCAATCCGCCACTCTCACGCCTCATTATTGCTAACTCGGCGATCCCGTTCGACTTGCATGCCTAATCCACGCTACCAGCGTTCGTTCTGAGCCAGAATCAAACTCTCAGAAAAAAGATTTTGATTTTGATTTGTAAGCTCTCACACAAACATTCCATACTGTGTTCCGCGTCCCTTCCGGGACACGTCTCAAGCATTCCATTCTCAAAGATCGATTGGCGCCCTTCGCGCCTTGGGCTCACCTTTTCAGGCGAACGAGATGATATTATATCATAATTTGCGGGCGAAAGTCAATAGGGAAAATGAAAAAATTTTCATGCACCCCATAAAACCCAATAAAATCAAGGGTGGGGGCCATGTCCAACCCCCACCCGAACACCCCCGCCAGACTCCTCCTAGCGCCCCTTCACACCATCAAGCGCGGTTTTTGAGGGGACGGAGGACTCACCGATGCCGGTGGCCCATATTCACCGGACGCACGAGATTGTAGCCCATCATCACCGCCAAAAACACGGCAGTTGCCCAATGAACCCAAGAAAGCGCGTGACCCGTAGACGCCGCCATCGCAGATGCGGAGACCGCGTCCGGAATGAGGTTGATCACGGTGCCGCACAGAATCGCCCCGGCGAGGATCGTTACGAGGTATGCAATGGCCGCCTTGCGCCCTACCAACGCCGAAACTGTCGTAAGCGACATCGCATTCATCGCCGGACCCACCATAAGGAACACGAAGGCCGCGCCAGGCGATACCCCCTTCAGGACAAGCGAGGCGGCAATCGGAATCGACGCCGTGGAGCAGACATACATCGGAAAGCCCACGAGCGCCATAACCGGCATCGCAATCCAGTCGTTGCCGCGGAAGGCCTCCGCGAAGAAGTTGTCCGGCACCAGCACCGTAACGAGCGCGGAAATGCCTAGGCCGATCGCGAGCGGCTTGGCCACCGACCCCAACAGCCGACGATACGCCTGCCAGAATATCGCCTTGGGCCCACGCGAGACAACTGGCGCCTCCTCCACCGCCACCGACGACGCATCTTCGCCGCCGACTGCCGACACCACCATACCGCCGACGATGCCGGTAAGTGCGGCAGCGATAGGCCTCGCCACCGCAAACACCGGTCCCATCAAGGCGTACGTCGCCAAAATCGAGTCTATCCCGGTTTGAGGAGTCGAAACCAGCAATGCGGCAGTAGGCCCTTTGCCCGCGCCGTGCTTCCTGAGCCCGGCGGCTATCGGCAACACGCCGCACGAGCAGATCGGAAGCGGCACGCCAATGGCTACGGCCCGAAGAATACCACCAAGGCCGGAACTCCCGCCCATCATACGGTTGACCCAGCTTCGCGGAATCCATACGGCGATTATCCCCGCCATCAGGAAACCGAACACCAGCCACGGTGCCATCATGGCAAACACGTGCGCAAACGCTATCACTATGTCGTACATGCCGAAACGTTCCTAAGTTATTTTCAGCCGCAGCAATCGCGACCGCAACCGCAGCCGCAACCGGGACACGATTTGCCGCCCTGGCCTTTGCGACCGAAGCTCCTCCACGCGGCGAACGCCGCAAAGAGAAGTACGACCGCCACTACGATGACGCTGCCCATCACTTGGTTCCTTTCGGTTGGGGACGGAAAATCGCCCAGAAAACGAAGAGGTCAACGAGCGCCGCTACAATAGTCCAGCACCCCCATTCGCCGGAGATCGCGAGCCGCCCCCACTGATAGGAGTTGAGCGCGAGCGTATAGCCCACGAAAAGCTGGAAGGCTAGCGCCAGGCAACCCCACAGCTTGGAGCCCATTTCGCGGAAAGTGACGGCGATCGCCACGAGACAGGGCGGGATAAAGAGGTTGAACAGCATGAAGGCGAGCGCCGCCGCCTTGTAGTTGGCACCGGCGAATCCTTTGAACATCTGAAGAATGTTGGCCGCCGCCGATCCTTCGCCGCCCGCCACCATCGCGAGCGTAGCCGTGGCCTGTTCCTTGGCGATTTCCGCCGAAACCGACGCCGCCGCACCCTGCCAGGTGCCGAAACCGAGCGGCGCAAAGAACCAGTCGATGGCGCCGCCGATCGAAGCCAGTATCGAGTCACCCAGGTCTTCCACCACGTGGAACGACCAGTCGAAGGTCATCATCAGCGTCAGCACCACACATGCCGGGAAGATGATGGCGCCAGCCTTGGTGGCATAGCCCTTGACCCGCGTCCAAGTGTGAATGACGATACCCTTGAAGGTAGGCAGGTGATAGGCCGGCAGTTCCATCACAAACGGCGCCGCTTCGCCGGCGAAGAACCGGGTCTTCTTGAGCGCGATGCCGCCCAGGACAATGATGGCAATGCCAATAAGATCCATCGCCGCCGCCAGATACCAGTATTCGCGGAAAAACACGGCCGAGAACATGGCGATGATGACCGTTTTGGCTCCGCAGGGGATGAAGGTGGCGAGAATGATGGTCATGCGCTGATCGCGCTTGTTCTCAATGGTGCGCGCGGCCATCACCGCCGGCACGCCGCAACCCTTGCCCACCAGCATGGGGATGAAACTCTTGCCCGAAAGCCCGAATCCCCGGAAGAGCCGGTCCATAATGAAGGCCACGCGCGCCATGTAGCCGCAGTCCTCGAGAAACGCGAGGAACAGGAAGACGATGGTGATCACGGGAATGAAGCCCAGCACCGTGCACACGCCGCCCACGATACCGTCGTTGACGAGCGCGTACGCGAGAGTTCCTTCGGCGATACCGCACTTTTCGCACAGTTCTCCGCAAAGCGCGCCGACTCCAGGCACCCAGATGCCGAAATCGTTCGGCTCCGGCTCCTCCATTGCCTTGGCCGAAAGATATGTCTGGTAGTCGACCTCCCAGATATCGGGGCTGCCGTCTTCATCCTCGACGATCTCGCCCGTTTCCTCGTCCTCGAGCCAGGCCTGGACCTTGACGTCCTTGGCCGACTCTGCGTCGATCTGCTCCGGATCTTCGAACGCCGCCTCGAATTTTTCGATCGAAGCCCGGGGTTTGGCAAAAGCTTCGCTCGCCGCCTCCCAGTCCATGCCGCGATAGATGGATCGCTCGTTCGTCGATTCGTGCTGCGAATACGGCAGATGCCACCCGTCGCCCAGGAATCCATCGTTGGCCCAGTCGGTAAGCACCGTACCGGGGCCGCCCTCCGAAACCGCAAGCCAATACATCGCGAGGAGCGAAAGGACGAAAATCGGAATCGCGAGGAACCGGTTGGTGACGACCCGGTCGATGCGGTCGGAAAGGCGCATCTTGCTGCGGGCCTTTTCGTTCTTGCGCACACACTCCTTGACGAGCCGCTGGATGAACTCGTAACGCTGCGCGGTTATGATGGATTCCGCATCGTCTTCAAGTTCCCGCTCGCAGTCCTTGATGTGCGATTCCACATGTTCCAGCACGTCGGTCGAGATATCGAGACCCTTTATCGCCTCCTTGTCACGCTCGAAAATCTTGATGGCGTACCAGCGGATCGAATTTTCCGGCACCTTGCCCTGGATTGACTCCTCGATGTGCGCGAGCGCATGTTCCACCGAACCGGTGAAGACGTGCGGCACTTCGCCCGCGCGCCCCTCTTTGGCGTAGCGGATGGCCTCGGCCGCGCATTCCCGGCAGCCGCGACGCTTCTGGGCGCTGATGCCCACCACCTTGCAGCCGAGACGCCGACCCAGCTTGTCGAAATCGATCTTGTCGCCCTGACGCTCCACGAGGTCCATCATATTGACCGCCACCACCATCGGCACGCCCAGTTCCGCGAGCTGCGTGGTGAGATAGAGGTTGCGCTCGATGTTCATGCCGTCCACGATGTTGAGAATGCAGTCGGGCTTTTCCGTCACCAGGAAGTTGCGCGAAACGCGCTCCTCCAGCGAATAGGGCGAAAGCGAATAGATGCCCGGCAGATCCTGGATGACCAGATCCTTGTGGCCGTCGAAATACCCCTCCTTCTTCTCCACCGTCACGCCCGGCCAGTTGCCCACGTACTGGTTGGACCCCGTAAGCTCGTTAAACAGCGTGGTCTTGCCGCAATTGGGATTGCCGGCGAGTGCTATCTTGGTTGCCATGTCTTTTGCTCCTCTTCTAGTTCGCCCAGGCTAACAGTCCGGGCAAAAAATTTTACTTCACTTCCACCAGCGCCGCCTCGTGCTTGCGGATCGAAAGCTCGTAGCCGCGCACGGTGATCTCGATGGGATCGCCCGCCGGAGCCACCTTGCGCACGGACACTTCCGTACCCTTCGTGAGCCCCATATCCATGATGCGGCGCTTGACCGGTCCCTCTCCGTTCAGCTTGGCCACGGTGGCCTTGGCGCCTATCGCCATTTGGTCGAGTGTCATGAGTTTCCTCCTTATACGAATATACGCTTTGCCAGGTCGGCGTTAAGGGCAAGCCGGGTACCGTGCACGCCCACGATGAGGCTTCCGCCATTGTCGGCGACAACCTCCACTTCCGCGCCTTCGACGAATCCCAAGTCGCACAAATGGCGCTTTATCGCGTCGTTTCCATGGATGGAAGCGACGTGACGCTTGGCCCCGGGGCCCAATAATGTGATCGGCATAAACATCCTTTTTCAAGTTAGCTGTCTATAAGTTTACCATATCTAACAGAAAAAGTCAAGGAAAAAGTGAAATTATTTTCAAAGGGAAAACCGGACCGTCCCGACGGATCAGGGGAAACGCGACGCCGCCACGTCCGCCACGTAGGCGCCAAAGGCCTCGCGCACCGTCCGGGCCAGGTCCGCATATTTGCGCACGAAACCGGGCACTTGCTCGTTGAGCCCCAGAAGATCGTGCATCACGAGCCATTGCGCATCGCACACCGGACCGGCCCCGATGCCGATCGTCGGAATGGAAAGCGCGGCCGTAATAGAAGCGGCGAGTTCGGAAGGAATGCATTCCAAAGTGACCATGAAAGCTCCGGCCGCCTCCACCGCGCGGGCGTCGGCCATGACCTTGTCGGCGCTTTCGCGCGTCTTGCCCTGCTTCTTGAAGCCGCCATACACGTTGACGCTCTGCGGCTGCATCCCCACGTGCGCCAATACCGGAACGCCGATCGAAACGAGCCGCTGGATGAGCAGGCACGTCTCCACCGAAGCCCCCTCCAGCTTGACGGCGTCGGCCCCCGCCTTGATGCAGCGGATCGCGTTGGCTACCGCCTGGTCCTGCCCCGCCTGGTACGTACCGAACGGCATATCCGCCACCACCATTGCGTTCTTGACGCCGCGCACCACCGCCCCGACCGCGCGAAGCGTATCCTTCAGCTCCACGTTGAGGGTGTTGGAGTAGCCGAGCACGTTGTTGCCCATCGAATCGCCCACCAGGATGATCGGCACTCCCGCCTCGTCCGCCAAGCGCGCAAACGCCACGTCGTACGCAGTTACGCAACCGAGTTTCGTCTTGCCCTTGGCCTCCACTACTGTCTGTACGGTCCAGCGCTTCATGAGGGGGATCTCCTTAATGGATGTTGCCGCGCGAAGGATGGCTCTTCGCCTTGGGCTTTTCCAGTTTGAGAAAAGTCGCGAACTTCATGGCCTCGGCGGGAATCTCGTCGCCCGTAGTGTCCGGCATTTCGGCAAGGTCGGGCCGCTCCGCGTGGGTGTGATGGAACTTGGTTTTAGGATCCACTATCGCGCGGAGACGGGCCTTGAATTCGTCCAGCCCTTCGCGCGTTTCGCAGCTGATGCATATGGGATCCGTCTGCGTGACCTTGCGGAACTCCTCGAGGTTGGCTTGCCCCTCCACGGTGTCCAGCTTGTTGGCCACCACCAGGAACGGACGCTCCGCCAGCTCCACGGAATATTCCTCGATCTCCTTGCGGAGCACTAGATAGTCGTCCCATGGCTTGCGGTTGTCGGTGCCGGCCAGATCGATCACGTACACCAATACGCGGCTGCGCTCCAGATGCTTCAGGAACGCCAGCCCCAGCCCCACACCCTTGGCCGCGCCCTCGATGATGCCGGGCACGTCGGCCATGCAGATCTTGGCGTAGTCGGGATAGACGATGGTGCCCACGATCGGGTTCAAAGTGGTGAAAGGATAGGCTGCTATCTTGGGCGTGGCGCTGGAAAGCGCCGAAAGGAGCGAACTCTTGCCCGCGTTCGGGAAGCCTAGGAGCCCCGCGTCCGCAATCGTCTTCAGCTCCAGACGAAGCCGCTTTTCTTCCGCTTCGCCGCCCGGAGTGTGCTCGGTGGGCGCCTGGTTCACGCTACTCTTGAAATGGACGTTGCCGTAGCCGCCCGCGCCGCCCTTGGCCACGATCACCTGCTGACCGGGCTCGGTAATGTCGGCGAGAAGCAGCCCCGTGTCCGCCTCGTAGACCTCCGTTCCCAACGGAACCGGCACCACCAGATCCTTGCCCCGCTTGCCGTACATCTTCTGACCCTGGCCGGGCGCGCCGTCTTGCGCGAAGCATTTGGGGTCGTAATAGAGCGACAGGAGCGAATTTACGTGCTCGGACGCCTTGAGGACCACATCGCCCCCGCGTCCGCCGTCGCCCCCGTCAGGCCCGCCGAACGCCACCAGCGCCTCGCGCCGAAAAGACATTGATCCGTCCCCGCCTTTGCCGGAACGGACCAATATTTCGACCTGATCGATGAAAGACTTGGCTTTCATCGCCGGGTTTTCAGCCCTCTACAATCGTGACGACCTTGCCGTCCTTGACGAACTTGACCGTGCCGTCCTTCAACGCGAAAAGCGTGAAGTCGCGACCCTGGCCTACGTTCTTGCCGGGATGGATCTTGGTGCCGCGCTGACGGACGATAATGGAGCCCGCCGTGAGTTTCTGACCGTCGTAAGCCTTGACGCCCAAATACTTGGGGTTGGAATCGCGACCGTTGCGTGCCGATGCTGAAGAAGCCATTTCTATTCCTCCTTAAGCGATAGCCTTGACGGTGGCGACCGTGATTTCCTGGCGATGGCCAACCATGCGACGCGAACCTTTGCGGCGCTTCGCCTTGAAGTTGATCACCTTCTCGCCGCGCTTGTTGCCGTCGATCGTGAGCGTGACCTTGGCGCCTTCCACGTAGGGAGCGCCAACCTTGAGCGTGGTGCCATCGCTGATGGCACACACGGTGTCGAGCACGACGTCCGTGCCCGCTTCGGCCGGGAGCTTTTCAATCTCGACCCTGTCGCCTGCCTTGACGAGCAACTGCTTGCCGCCGGTGGCGATTACTGCGTATGCTTCCATGTTTCTTTTGCCTTTCTTTCCTTGCCATCCTTGTGGGAAAACCTCCCACGAATGGCTAAGTGAGGTAGTATTATATCATATTTCCGCGCCAAAAGTCAATAGGGAAAACGCAAAATCTTCGGCTCGCAAGGAAGGGTGCGGCGTGATGAGCGAGGGAGTGCTCGGCCGCCCGGGAAGCCGGCTTAGAGGAGATGCCAGCGGCGAAGCGGGGCGAGCGGGAGGCCCATGATGTTCTCGTACTCGCCTTCGAAGCGTTCGATGAGCAAGGGGCCGAAGTCGTCTATATCATAGGCGCCGGCGCGGTCTATCGGGTTGACGAGCCGGATATATTCGTCGATCGCCGCGTCCGAAAGCGGTTTGAAGGCGACATCGCTCACGGCCACTTCGGTCTGGAGCTTTTCGCCGTCGAAATAGGCTACTCCGGTAAATACCTGGTGGACATGGCCGGAGAGCTCCCGGAGGAATGTCTTGGCCTCGACGAGATCGCGCGGTTTGCCGTAGATCTTGCCGTCCAGCCAGACGATGGTGTCGGCCGCGAGTATGCGACGGTCCGGAGCGCCGTACGCCTGCAGTTTGGCGACGGCGTTGGCGAGCACGGTTCCGCGCGGATCGTGGGGAATGCTTACTTCGCGCGCGTCGGTCTTGACCACCTCGAAATCCACCCCCAGGTCGCGCAATATCTTGGCGCGCCGGGGACTGGAACTGGCCAGGGCGAGGCAACCGCCCCGCCCTGGTACGTTATCGCCAGCTGCAGCCAAGGTTTAGCGGCAGAGAGTGTAGAGGACGCCCGCCACCACGGCGGAGCCGATCACGCCCGAAACGTTCGGACCCATGGCCTGCATGAGGATGAAGTTCGTCGGATCGTTCTGGAGCGACACCTTGTTGGAGACGCGCGCGGCCATCGGCACGGCGGAAACGCCGGCGGAACCGATGAGCGGGTTCACTTTCTCCTTGGAGAGGAGATTCATCAACTTGGCCATCAGCACGCCGGCGGCGGTGCCCACGCAAAATGCCACGAGCCCCAGCGCCAGAATGCCCAGCGTAGTGCCGGAGAGAAACTTCTCGCAAGCGAGCTTGGAACCCACCGAAAGACCGAGCATGATGGTGACGATGTTGATGAGCGCGTTCGACATGGTGTCGGAGATGCGCGCCACCGAGGGTCCGGCTTCCTTGGCGAGGTTGCCCAGCATCAGCGCGCCGATAAGCGGCACGGCCGAAGGCAGCAGCACGGCGCAGAGGAGCAGCACGATGAGCGGGAAGCAGATCTTCTCGATCTTCTTCACCTCCCTCAAAGGCGGCATCTTGATGAGACGCTCCTCCTTGGTGGTGAGAGCGTTCATGATGGGCGGCTGGATGATCGGGACGAGCGCCATGTAGCTGTAGGCCGCCACCGCGATCGCACCCAGAAGGTCCGGAGCGAGACGCGAGGTGAGCCAGATGGCCGTGGGACCGTCCGCACCGCCGATGATGCCGATGGAGGCGGCCGCCTTGACCGGGTCCACCCCGCCGAAGAAGTCCGCTCCGAACACGGCCGCGAGACCGAGCGCGCCAAAGAGCGCGAAGAAGATGCCGAACTGCGCCGCACCGCCCAAAAGCGCCATCTTGGGGTTGGCGATGAGGGGCCCGAAGTCGGTCATCGCGCCCACGCCCATGAAGATCATGATCGGGAAGACGCCCGTATCGATGCCGAAGCGGAAGAAGTAATAGAGGAATCCGCCCGGCTCGATGATGCCGCCGTTCATCACGGGCACGCCCGAAGCGAGCATGGACACCATGCCGTCATGCATCATGGCCGGAGCCGTGACGCCCGCCAAGGGGCAGTTGGCCAGAAGTCCGCCGAACCCGATGGGCAGGAGGAGGAGCGGCTCGAAGCCCTTGACGATGGCGAGGTAGATCATAATGAGGCACAGCGGGATCATGATGAGCTGCCCCACGCCATACGGCATGCCGAACAGCGTCTTCACCTCGTGCCCCGCCACGAACGCGCCGGAGTCGTCGAAGTAGCCGCCATGCCACCGGCCCTGCTTGTCGTAGTAGCCGTTGGGGGTCATGTAGCGCTTGTCGTGCGGATTGAGCCCGGCCACCAGGCCGGCGTCGATCCGCGCTTCGGCGGGATAGTTGCCGGTGATGTAGGCCGGGGGCTCCTTGCGGCAGAAACCGGATATGCCGGTGTCGCCGGAAAGGTCGCGCACCTTGCCGAGCGTGGTCTGCCAGTCGCCTTCGGCGTGCGCCGCCAAGGCGAACGCCGCAAGCATGAACAGGGTAAACAGTTTTCTCATCGGTTCGCTCCTTTAGCCGATTGTCGCCAGAACGTCGCCGGTGGCCACCTTGTCGGTGGCGTTGACGTTGATGGTCACCGTGCCGTCGCAGGGGGCGGTGACGGGCGTTTCCATCTTCATGACGTCCATGACGAGTAGTTCATCGCCCTTCGCGACCTTCTGGCCCGAAGACGCGGTGACGCGCAGGACCGTGCCGGGCACGGGAGACTTGACCTCGGTGCCGCCCGCAGGCGCGGCAGCCGCGGCAGGAGCGGACTTGATGCCGGCTTCCTGCTTGAAGGCGACTTCCTTGCCGTTGACGATCGCCTTGCCCTCGCCCGTGATCTTGACGCCGTAGGCCTTGCCGCCGATGGTGACGGTGATCCCGTCCTTGGCGCCGGACGAAGCCGGCTTCACATCCTCCGCGAAGCGGCAGCCCATCGGCGCCTTGGAAGGATCCTTGAGGAAGAGAATGCCCTTCTCCTTGCAGGAGGCGGCGATGAAGATGTTCTCGTCGGTCACGGGCAGGCCCGCCTTCTCGAGATCGGCCTTGGCCACCGCGCCGCCCTTCTTGGGGTCGGCGTCGTTGAGCTCGAGCACCGTCTTGGTGGTGGGCACGCTGTAGGGCTTGGTGAGCTCGTTGGAAGCCATGAACTCGGCCGCCTTCTTGACGATTTCCGGATCCGGCGGAACCGGCGTCTTGCCGAAGTAGCCGAGCACCATCTTGGCGTAGCCGGGCGAGAACTTCTTGAACTTGCCGAACATGACGTTCTGGATGGCCTGCTGGGCGTAGAACTGGCTGACGGGCGTCACCGACGTGCCGAAACCGCCGAGGCGCACGCAGTCGTACATCTCGGCGATCATGTCGTCGTACTTGTCCATCATGTTGTTGTCGCGCAGCATCTGGGTGTTGGCCGTGAGCGCGCCGCCGGGCATCGGGCTCCAGATGATCTGGGGGTTGACGCTCATCGCTTCAGGCGGGAGGAAGTACTTGGCCATGGCGGCCTTGAAGGAATCCTCGGCCTTCTTGATCTTGTTGATGTCGAGATCGAAACCGAAGTCCGGATCGCCGTCGAGCGCGTGCCACATGGTGATGATGTCGGGCTGGCAGGTGCCGCCGGACATCGGCGCCATCGAAAGGTCGAGACCGTCCGCGCCGCCGCGCAGGGCCGCGAGGTAGCACGCCACGCCGTTGCCGGCCGTCTCGTGCGAGTGGAACTGGATGTGCACCTTGTCGCCCAGGAGCTGGCGGGCGAGCTTCATGGTGTTGTACACGGTGGTGGGCGTGGAGGTGCCGGAGGCATCCTTGAAGCACACGCGGTCGAAGGGGATCCCCGCCTCCATGATGAGGCGCAGACGGTCGCGGTAGAACTCGGGCGTGTGGGTGCCCTGATTGTCGATGCCGGGCGGCAGACCCATCATCGTCACCACCACTTCATGGTTGAGACCCGCATCGTGGATGCACTGGCCGGACCACTTGAGGTTGTTCACGTCGTTTAGCGCGTCGAAGTTGCGGATGGAGCTCATGCCGTGCTTCTTGAACATCTGGGCATGGAGCTTGATCATATCGGACGACTGGCTCTCGAGACCCACCACGTTCACGCCGCGGGAGAGCGTCTGGAGGTCGGCCTCGGGAGCGGCGGCGCGGAACTTGTCCATCACGTCGAACGCGTCCTCCTGGCAATAGAAATAGCAGCTCTGGAAGCGGGCGCCGCCACCGGCCTCGAACCAGCGGACGCCGGCGTTGTAGGCCTCTTCCACGCAGGGAAGGAAATCCTTGGAAAGTACGCGCGCGCCGATTACGGACTGGAAGCCGTCGCGGAACGCGGTAAGCATGAACTTTACATTCTTCTTGGCCATTTTTTAGCTCCTTAAGTTGACAGTTGCGAAATTTCAGTTGAGCGCCACGGCAATCGCCAGCGCCACGTTTTCGTCGTCGGGCGACTCCGCCTTGCGGGGAGCCTTCTTGGGCGCCTCCTGCGGCAGAATGCCGTCGAACCTGGCGATGCCCTTCATCGATAGGAGCGTCACCACGATGAGAATGGAAAGAAACACGTACACGATGCCCATGCCCGCGAGCATAAGCACCAAACCTTGACCTAGTACCGCCATGTTTGCCTCCTGGATTTTAGGGATCGACGAAAGTGAGTTTCAGAGTATCGAAGTCTATCTTGCGATAGTAGCAGTTGCGCGGAGCGCCGGACGCGTTCTTCGTGTGGCAGATGCCGCCGCGGCAGGGCCGCACCACGTACAAAAGCGAATTCTGCTCGCAGTTGACGTACGCCTCGAGGAGATCGAACGTTTCGCCGCTCGTCTCGCCCTTGAACCACAGCTTGTTGCGGCTGGTGGACCAGAGGATGAGCTTGCGCTTGGCGAAGCTCTCCTTCATGGCGTATTCGTTGGTGTAGGCCACGAGGATCACCTCTTTGGTGTCCGCGTTCTGCACCGCCACCGGAATCACGCCCGGGTCGCAGGGCGCCGACCCCGAAAGCCGGGTGTCGGCCACCTGCTTGCCCACCTTCTCCAGTTTCGAGAAGTCGAGCGCGAGTTCGTTCGATTCTTCCAGCGCGCCCATGGCTCAGTCCTCGGTTATGCCGCCGAGCATGCCGGCCAGCAAGTCGTCGGAGGAGCTGGAGTAGTCGAGCCCGCCGCCGAAATCGTCGCCGTCGACGGTAAGCCCGCCTTCGTCGGCCACGCCTTCAGACTCGGTGAGGGCGCGGATATCCTCGGAATCCTCGTCGTCCTCCGGTTCGTTGTCCTCCACCTTGGTGGGAATGCCGTAGAGCTCCTCGTGCCGCTTGCGCTGCTCTTCGCGGAGCTTGTCCATCTCCTCGTCGGAAATGGTTTCGCCCTGCGGAACGAGCTTGATGTAGCGGTAGTTGGGGAAGCCGGTGCCGCCGGGGATGAGGTGGCCCAGGATGACGTTCTCCTTGAAGCCGCGCAGCTCGTCCACCTTGCCCATCGTGGCCGCTTCGGTGAGGACGCGCGTGGTATCCTGGAAGGAGGCGGCGGAGATGAAGGAGTCGGTTTCGAGCGCGGCCTTGGTGATGCCGAGCAGCGCGGGCTGGGCCTCCGCCGGGCGGCGGCCTTCGTCCATCATCTTCTCGTTCACGCGCAGGAACGTCTGACGGGTGACCTGTTCGCCCCAGAGGAAGTCGGTGTCGCCCGGGTTGGTGATGCGGACCTTGCGGAGCATCTGGCGGACGATGATCTCGATGTGCTTGTCGTTGATTTCCACGCCCTGGAGACGGTAGACCTGCTGCACTTCGTTCACCAGATACTTCTCCAGTTCCTGCGGACCGGACACGTCAAGGATCTCCTGCGGCATGAGCGGACCTTCGGTCAGCTGCTGGCCCTTCTTCACATGGTCGCCGCTGAACACCACGATCTGCTTGCCCATCGGGATAAGGTGCTCGTCGGCCGTCTGGGTGCGTTCGTCCCACACCACGATCTTGCGCTTGCCGTGCACGTTGTCCTCGAACCGGATCACGCCGTCGATCTTGGCGATCTGCGCGGCGTCCTTGGGCTGGCGGGCCTCGAAGAGCTCGGCGACGCGCGGCAGACCGCCGGTGATGTCGCGGGTCTTGGCCGCTTCGCGCGGAGTCTTGGCGAGGAGCATGCCGGGCGTGGCCTTCATGCCGTCGCGCACCATCACGATGGCGCCGGTCGGAATGTCATGGCTGTCCGCGAGTTTGCCTTCCGCGGTGCGGATCTCGATGCGCGGATGCAGATTCGATTCGCGGGCGTCCAGCACCACCAGCGTCTTGGCGCCGGTGGCGCGGTCGGTCTCGGTCTTGACGGAAACGTCTTCCTCGAAATCGAAGAACTCGATGGTGCCGGCCGCCTCGGAGAGAACCGGCACGGAGTGGGGATCCCACACCGCCACCTTGGTGCCCTTCTTGACGCTGTCGCCTTCGCGCACCAGGAGCGTGGCGCCCATCTGGAGCTGGTAGGTGTCGAGTCGCGACCCTTCCTTGGAGTAGACCTCCAGGGTGCCCGTCTTGTTGAGCACCACCGCATGGCCTTCCTCGTTGGTCACGGTACGCACATCGACCAGCTTCACGATGCCGTCGTTCTTGAGCACGATCTCCGGCACCTTGGCCGAAGCCGAAGCCGTGCCGCCGATGTGGAACGTACGCATGGTGAGCTGGGTGCCGGGTTCGCCGATGGACTGCGCCGCGATGATGCCCACCGCAGTGCCGATCTCCACCTGTTTGCCGGTGGAAAGGTCGCGGCCGTAGCACTTGGCGCACATGCCGTGTTCGGCGTCGCAGGTGAGTCCGGAGCGGATCCACACCTTGTCGCCCTCCACGCCGTACTTGTCGATGTAGGCGCACGCCTCCTCGTTGAATTCGTCGTTGGCGTGCACGATCACCGTCTGGCGGTCCTTGGCGTAGACGTCATAGAGCGCGGTGCGGCCCAGCACGCGGTCGCCCAGCGAAATCTTGACCTCGTCGCCGTCCACAATGGCCTCCACCTCGATGCCGTTGACCGTGTTGCAGTCTTCGACGGAGATGATGACATCCTGCGACACGTCCACGAGCTTGCGGGTGAGGTAGCCGGCGTCGGCCGTCTTGAGCGCGGTATCGGCAAGGCCCTTGCGCGCGCCGTGGGAGGAGATGAAGTACTCCAGCACCGACAGACCCTCGCGGAAGGAGGCCGTGATCGGGCGCTCGATGATGTCGCCGGAAGGATTGGCCATGAGGCCGCGCATGCCGGCGAGCTGGCGGATCTGCAGTTTGGAACCGCGGGCCTTGGAATCGGCGAACATGTACACCGGGTTGAGTTCGGTGGGGTTCGGATTCTCGGGCGAGATGTTCTTGTCGATCGTCTTGTAGAGCTCGTCGCCCACCTTTTCGGTGGTGGCCGCCCAGATGTCGACGATCTTGTTGTGGCGTTCGCCCTCGGTGATGATGCCCTGCTGGAACTGCGCCTGGACCTTTTCGGCCTCCTTGCGCGCCTTCTCGATCTGCTCGTCCTTGTCGGCCGGACGGATCATGTCCTTGAGGCCCATCGAAGCTCCGGAAATGGTGGCGAACTGGTAGCCCAGCGACTTCAGCTTGTCGATGGCCTCCACCGTCACGTCATGCCCGGCCACCTTGTGGCAGTCGAGGATGAGATTGCCGATCGTCGACTTGGAGCACTTGTCGTTCCAGAAACCCATCTCCTTGGGCCAGATGTCGTTGAAAATCACGCGTCCGGCGGTGGTTTCGATGGTGCGGTGCTCCGTATCGCCGTGCGGACGGCCCGAAGTCTTGTAGTCGGGGTTGCGGAAACGGATGCGGCTGTGGTACTTGATGGCCCCTTCCGCGATGCCGAATTCCACCTCGCCGATGTCGTTGAAGAGCGGCAGATGCTCCTCGCCCGCGGGGATCTTGCCCGCCAGCTTGCCGGCGAGCTTGTCCTGCTGCGAGGAGACGGTGAGGAAGTAGAGACCCAAGCACACGTCCTGCGTGGGCGTCATCACCGACTTGCCCGAAGCCGGCGAGAAGATCGAGGTGGAAGCGAGCATGAGGAGCTTCGATTCCATCTGCGCCTCCACCGAAAGCGGCACGTGCACGGCCATCTGGTCGCCGTCGAAGTCGGCGTTGAACGGCGTACAGACCATCGGGTGCAGCCGGATCGCCTTGCCTTCCACCAGCACCGGCTCGAACGCCTGGATCGAAAGGCGGTGCAGCGTAGGCGCGCGGTTGAGGAACACGGTCTTGTCCTTCGTGACCTCCTCCAGCACCTTCCAGATCTCGTCGTCGTGGCGCTCGATCATCTTGCGGGCGGTACGCACCGTGTGGCAGCGGCCCATCTCCTTCAAGCGGCGGATGATGAACGGCTCGAACAGCCTCAGCGCCATCTCCTTGGGGATGCCGCACTGCGGGAACTTGAGCTCGGGACCGACCACGATCACCGAACGGCCCGAATAGTCCACGCGCTTGCCCAACAGGTTCTGGCGGAAGCGGCCCGTCTTGCCCTTGAGGATCTCGGCAAGCGACTTGAGCGCCCGACCTCCCGGACCCGTAACCGCGCGTCCGTGGCGTCCGTTGTCGAACACCGCGTCCACCGCCTCCTGCAGCATGCGCTTCTCGTTGCGCACGATCACGTCGGGCGCCTTGATGGCCAACAGGTTGCGCAAACGGTTGTTGCGGTGGATCACGCGGCGATAGAGATCGTTCAGATCGGACGTGGCGAACTTGCTGCCTTCGAGCGGAACGAGCGGACGGAGCTCAGGCGGAATGACAGGCAGCACGTCCAGCACCATCCACTCCGGCTTGGCCTTGGACGAGCGGAAGCCCTCCACCACCTTCATGCGCTTGGCGATTTTCTTGCGCGTCTGCTTGGAGGTGGTGTTCTCCATCTGGTTGTTGAGCTCTTCCATGAGCGCGTCCAGGTCCACCTGCTTCAGGAGCTTGCGGACGGCTTCGGCGCCCATTTCGGCCTTGAAATCGTCATCCCACTTCTCGCAGGCCTCCATGTACTCGGCGTCGGTCAGCGTCTGGCCCATCTTGAGCGGGGTGCCGCCGGGTTCGGTGACCATCCAGTCCTGGTAGTAGATGACGCGCTCGAGTTCGCCCATCGGCTTGTCGAGGAGGAGCCCCACGCGGCTGGGGGCGCACTTGAAGAACCAGATGTGGCTCACCGGCACCGCGAGCTCGATGTGGCCCATGCGCTGGCGACGGACCGACGCCAGAGTGACCTCCACCCCGCAGCGATCGCAGGTGATGCCCTTGTTCTTGATGCGCTTGTACTTGCCGCAGGCGCACTCCCAGTCCTTGGTCGGCCCGAAGATCTTCTCGCAGAAGAGACCGTCCTTTTCGGGACGGAGCGTGCGGTAGTTGATGGTTTCGGGATTCTTCACCTCGCCCTTGGACCAGCCGCGGATCGACTCCGGCGATGCAAGCTGGATCTTGATGGCGTCGTAGTGCGCGCTCGAAGAGAACGAACCGCCGAAAATGTCGGAAGTGTTGTAGGGATTCATGTTTCAGATACCTCCAGGAAATTAGTTGTTAAGCGTGACCATACCGCCCAGGAGATCGTCGGCCGCAACCGCTTCCTGCGTTTCCGCCGTGCCGTCCTTGACGCCGCCCTGGCCAGCCTTGCCGCGCCGGTTGGTTTCGTCGCCCAACAACTGGGTGTCCAGACACAATCCGCGAAGTTCGTGGATGAGCACCGAGAACGATTCCGGCATGCCGGAGTCGAGGATGTTCAGACCCTTGACGATCGACTCGTAGATGCGGGTGCGTCCCTGCACGTCGTCGGACTTGACCGTCAGGAGCTCCTGCAGCGCATACGCCACGCCGTAGGCCTCGAGCGCCCACACTTCCATTTCGCCCATACGCTGGCCGCCCAACTGGGCCTTGCCGCCCAAAGGCTGCTGCGTGATGAGCGAGTAGGGACCGACCGCACGCGCGTGGATCTTGTCCGTCACGAGGTGGTGCAGCTTCAGCATGTAGATCACGCCCACCACCACTTTCTGCTCGAAAGGTTCGCCCGTGAGACCGTCGTATAGCACCGTCTTGCCCTCCGGCGTGATCCACGCCTGGGCGCCTTCCTCCTGCTCCTGCACCGAACGCGCCTGGCGGAGCAGATCGTCGATCTCGCTCTCCTGCACGCCGTCGAACACGGGAGTCGCGGCATGGAAGCCTAGATAGCGGCACGCGAGACCGAGATACGTCTCGAACAGCTGCCCCAGGTTCATACGCGAAGGCACGCCCAACGGGTTCAAAACGATGTCCACCGGACGTCCGTCCGGCAGGAACGGCATGTCGCAGCTCGGCAGGATGCGCGAAACGACACCCTTGTTGCCGTGACGTCCGGCCATCTTGTCGCCGGGCTGGAGATTCTTCTTGTCCACGATGAACACGCGGACTTTCTTGACCACCTCGCCCTCGTTGCCGAAATCGCCGAAGAGCCCGCCGTCGTTCTCCGCCGCATCCTCGATGGAGGCGAATTCGATGTCGTAGCTGTTCATGATCTCGCGGATGCGCTCCTTGGCGGGGCAATCCTCCATGTCCCAGTGCGCATGGCACTCGGCCAGCATCGCGAGCTGGCTGCGCTTGATCTTCTTGCCGGCGGTCACGATCTCGTCGCCCGTTTCGGTGTCGACGATCTCCACCGGCAGCTTCTCGCTCAACAGCTCGGAGCACAGCTTGTCGGTGAGCTCCTTGGTGACCTTGGCGATCTGGTTCTTGCGCTTGCGCTCGGCGTCCTTCTGCTCCTTCTTGACGCGCTTGATCTCCTCGGTCTCCTCCACGTCCTCGGCGTTGAGCCCGGTGGAAACCTTGACCGCCATCACCACGCCCGTCGTGCCCGGAGGCACCACCAGCGAAGTGTCGCGCACGTCGGAGGCCTTCTCGCCGAAGATCGCCCGCAACAGCCGCTCTTCGGGGCTGAGCTCGGTCTCGCCCTTGGGCGTGATCTTGCCCACCAGAATATCGCCGGGATGCACCTCGGCGCCCACGCGGATGATGCCGTCGGGACCCAGATTCTTGAGCGCGTCCTCGGAAACGTTGGGGATGTCGCGCGTGATCTCTTCCGGACCGAGCTTGGTGTCGCGCGCACCGCATTCGAAATCGATGATGTGCAGCGACGTCATCACGTCTTCGCGCACCAGCCGCTCGTTCACCAGAATGGCGTCCTCGAAGTTGTAGCCACGCCAGCTCATGAACGCCACCAGCAGGTTCTTGCCCAGCGCGAGCTCGCCCTGGTCGGTGGCGGGACCGTCCGCCAGGCAGTCGCCCTTCTTCACCTTCTCGCCCTTCTTCACGTTGGGCTTCTGGTGGAAGCAGGTGCCGGAGTTGCACCGGCGGAACTTCTGCAGATCGTAGCGGAAGATGCCATTTTCGGGGTTGCCGGCGATAAAGCCGTCCTTGCCCGCCGGAGGCAGCTTGCCGTCGGGGGTGACCACGATGTAGTCGGCCGAAACGTACGCCACCACGCCGTCGGAGAGCGAGGTCACCGTCACGCGGCTGTCGCGCACCGAAACCGCCTCGAGACCCGTGCCCACGTAGGGACGCTCGGTCGTCATCAGCGGCACGCCCTGGCGCATCATGTTCGCGCCCATCAAAGCGCGGTTCGCGTCGTCATGCTCGAGGAACGGAATCAGGCCCGCCGCGATCGAAATGACCTGCATCGGCGCCACGTCCATATACTGCACCTCGCGCGCCGGCTTCTCGCAGAACTCAGTCTTGAAGCGGCAGGTCACCATGCTGTCCACGAACCGCCCGTCCTTGTTCAGCGGCGCGTTGGCCTGCGCGATCACGAACTGCTCCTCCAGATCGGCCGGGAGATACTCGATCTCGTCCGTCACCTTGCCGCCCACCACCTTGCGGTAGGGCGTCTCGATGAAGCCGAACTGGTTGATCTGCGCATAGATGCCGAGACTGGAGATAAGGCCGATGTTCGGACCTTCCGGCGTCTCGATGGGGCAGATGCGCCCGTAGTGCGAAGGATGCACGTCGCGCACCTCGAAACCGGCGCGTTCGCGCGAAAGGCCGCCCGGACCCAACGCCGAGAGACGCCGCTTGTGCGCCAGCGCCGACAGCGGATTCGTCTGGTCCATGAACTGCGACAGCTGGCTGCGCGCGAAGAAATCCTTCACCACCGAACTGAACGTCTTGGTGTTGATCAGCTTGTCGGCCGTAAGGAGCCCGTTGTTGCGGTCGTAGACGCTCATGCGCTCGCGCACCAGCCGTTCCGTGCGGACGAGGCCCAACCGGCATTGGTTCTCGATGAGTTCGCCGGTCGTGCGGATGCGACGGTTGCCCAAATGGTCGATATCGTCGATCTGGTCGCGCCCCATCATGATGTTCAGCAAGAGACGCAGCGCTTCAATCACGTCGATGCCCGTCTCGTGGAGCGTGCGCAGGTTCTCGTCCACCTTGCCCTCGAGCTTGAGGCGCTTGTTGATCTTGTGGCGCCCCACGTAACCGAGGTCGTAATGGGCCTGCTCGAAGAAGAGCCGGTGGATGAGGTTCTCGCCGTTCGCGCCGCTCGCGGGATCGCCCGGACGCATGCGCCGGTAGATCTCCCTCAGCGCCATGTCGCGGTTGGTGATGCCGTTGTTGGCGTCTTCGCGGATGGTCTTGATGAGCGTGCCGTTGTCGAAGCTCACGTCCACCACTTCCACCTCCGGAATGTTCGCGGCCGCGAACTGCTCCATCAAAGCGGGAGTGACGGGGTCGTAGCGGCGCGCCAGCGTGGCCTGGCTCGAGGGATCGATGAGGTCGTTCTTCATCACCAGGAGGCGCAGATCCTTCTCCACGTACTTCGTGGCGGTGGGCAGCTTCTTGAAGATGTAGTAGAGGCTCATCAGGTCTTCGTCGAGACCGTACCCCATCGCGCGGAGGAGCGTCGTGGCGTAGAACTTGCGCGAACGCCGGCGCTGGTCCATGAAGCACCAGATGATGTCGTTGGTGTCGAGCATCAGCTCGATCCAGCTGCCGCGATCGGGAATGATGCGCACCGAAAGGATCGGCTGGCCGTTGGCGTGCACCTGGCGCTCGGACGAAATGCCGGGGCTGCGATGGAGCTGGCTCACAATCACGCGCTCGGACCCGTTGATCACGAAAGCGCCGTCCGGAGTCATGATGGGCATCTGGCCCATGAACACTTCCTTGTCGCGATACTCCTCGCCCTCCCAGAGCCGGAAGGTGGCGTAGAGCGAAGCCTGATAGCTCTCGTCATCCATCAACGCCTGGAGATACGTCTTGGCCGGCTGCTCGAAACGGTAGGAGAGGAACTCCAGCTTGTACACCGCATCAGCCGAGACTACCGGGAAAATCTCCTGGAAAATGGCCTGCAAACCCTGATTCTTGCGCTTGGCCGGCTCCACATCCATCTGGATGAAGTCGGTATACGACTTGGTCTGTATCTCAATCATGTCCGGCGGGGTGGACGCGAGCCCCTGCAGACGACCGAATACTTTGCGTTCAGCTTGCATTTGTGCTACTTGCCTTGTTAGGTTTTGAAATTGTGGTTTTTCGACGGTTTCGAACCCCAATTGCGCCTGAAGTATGGTAAGCGGCCATTTTGTTAACTGTGCACAATTCGGGTATGTTTGGAATATTATACCATAACCCCGGCCTAAAAGTCAATAGGGAAAATGGAAAAAATTTCTACGCGTGCCAGCACATGCCGCACCGGTCGACATGCGCGAACGCCTCGTCCACCGCCCGCGTCACCCCGAACGACGGATTGGGATTGCCGTAATCATGTCCGCAGATGCACCCCACGCCCAGCCGCTTGGCCCACTCGATTTCCGCCTTCACCGCCCCATACGTGTGGTCGGCATCGAGGAAAACCGCCTCCGGCACGAAATCGCACCCCGAGCGGAATTCTTCGGACCCCATCGCCCTTATCTCCACCTGTCCCCGCGAAATCTCGTCCGAGAGGATTCTCCGCGCAAACTCCTCATGCGCTTTGGACGGCAAACCGAACGGATTCCAGCTGAAATTGTCTAGTGCCACGATTTTCAGACGCGGCTTCGCGTTCGCGATGCGCTTGGCCGTAAGTCCGAACAGCGTGCCGAACTCCACCAGCACCCCCTCGTCCGGCAACCACCCGATCAGCGCTTTCGTCTCCGCTTCGTCGAGTCCCCCCAGCGCCTCCATATACCCCGCATTCTCGCCGTAAAGATGCGATAACGTCGAAAATGCGCTCTTTGCGCTCCGCCAATGCCGGACGAGCCGCCAAATCCGCTTGATCATATCCCCTCCTTGCCCGTCAATTCTTTGGCGATCGCCAGCACCCGGTCCGCCCAAGCCGCGCAACCGAACTCCTCCGCGAGTTTCCGTCCCTTTTCGCCCATCGCCAGCCGATCCGACTCGTCCATCCGCGCCACCTTCTCCATCGCCCGGCTTAGCGCCTCCGCGTCTCCCGCCTTCACTATGAAGCCGTTCCCTTTCACCACCTCGTGCCGCGCCCCGCACTTGTCCGTGCAAATGATCGGTAGCCCCGCCGCTGCCGCTTCCGCCAGCACCACGCCCCACGGCTCCTCCCGGCTCGCAAGGACGAACGCCTCCGCCTCCCCGTAGTACCGCGCCACCTCGTCGGGACTCGCCGCGCTCACCACCTTCAAGTCCCAAGTTCCACCCCGCATCCGGTACAGCTCGTACGCCGTCTTGAGTACGTCGATCCCCTTCTCGCGCGCCTCCCGTCCCACGTACAGAAATCCTCCGTTCCGCGGTCCGGACGTGCGGAACCGACCGGTCTCCGTGCCGAAAAGTCCCTGCCACACTTTCCCGAACCCCAGCCATCTGGCATACCTCGCCGCCTGCGCTCCCGGCACCAGCGCCCCGACGAAATTCCGCAAATATCGTCTAAGCACCCACCTCGCCGCCACTTTTCTCAGTTTCCACTCCCAAGGCATATCGAAACAGCACACCTTCTTGACTCCGCTCCACCGCTTCGCCGCCATCCGGCACATTTTGTTGCTCCACCCCACGCTGAACACCAACTCCGGCTCCCACGCCTCCGGCAGTTTATCCCCCCAATCTAGTCCCCGCATCACTTCTTCGGACTTGAACGCCCCGCCGAAATACTTCTCCCCCAGATCCACTGCCACCTTGAGTTCAACGCCCTCCCTGGCCGCCAGCTCCCGCCAGCAGTCGCCCATATAACCCGTCACCCCCGGCCATACGAAGAGGATCTTCATCTGGCCCACGATCCCCTAAAATACTCGATCGTCTTCTTAAGCCCTTCCTGCAACGGCACTTTGGGCTCCCAGCCGAGGAGCTCCTTCGCGAGCGTGATGTCGGGTTTGCGGCGCTTGGGGTCATCGGACGGGATGGGACGGTACACCAGCCGCGATTTCGACTCCGGCAGCAGCTTCAGCGTCTCCTCCGCCAGCTCCTTGATCGTATATTCCCCCGGATTCCCCGTATTTATCACCGGCGCCCCCAGTCCATGCCGGACGCAAAACGCGTCGATCGTCTCCCTCGGCAGCTCCATATACCGGCGCATCGCCTCGATGAGATCGTCGCAATACTGGAAACTCCGCGTCTGCGTGCCGTCCCCAAAGAGCGTAATATCCTCGTTATTGAGCGCCTGCATGATGAAATTGGAGATCACCCGCCCGTCCTTCGGGTGCATGTTCGGTCCGTAAGTATTGAAAATCCGCACCATCCTCACGTCCACCCCGTATTCCCGCCGGTAATCGGCCGCCAACGTCTCCGCGCACCGCTTGCCCTCGTCGTAGCAGCTGCGGATGCCGATCGTGTTCACGTTGCCCCAGTAACTCTCCAACTGCGGATGCACTAGGGGGTCGCCATACACCTCGCTCGTGGACGTATGGAGCAGCTTCGCCTTCGTCTTGAGCGCCAAGTCCAGCATGTTCATCATCCCCAGCACGCTCGTTTTTATCGTCTCCACCGGATTGTGCTGGTAATGGACCGGACTCGCCGGACACGCCAGATTGTAGATTTCGTCGAACTGCCCCCAATACGGCTGGGTCACGTCATGGAGCACGAACGCGAAGCGACGATTCCCCTGCAACGCCTCGATATTGCGCTTCGTGCCGGTAAAGAGATTGTCGAGCGCCGTCACCTCGTAGCCCTCGTCCAACAGCCTCCGGCACAAATGGCTCCCCAAAAACCCGGCCGCCCCGGTCACCAACGCCTTCCTCGGCAATTTCAGTTCCATGTTATTCCTTTCGTTATCTCTTGAATATTATACCAAATATTAGCGTAAATTTCAACCAAAAAGTTCAGATATTTTCGTGACGCAGTTCGTTATAATAGAAGACACCATTGGCGAAAACTGGCAAGGGGGGAGCAAGTTTGTTCGTCAAATGAATGGACACCAACGAGAAAAAAGAGTATAATGGAGGAATGAACATGTCATTCGGAGCAACCAAGGAGTATCTTGGTCTTATGCGCAAGTCATACGACCAGGCAAAACGAAAGCGACACAAGTCGATAATCGACGAGTTCTGTCGCGTAACGGTGTACGAGCGCAAATACGCCATCAAGCTCTTGTCCGGCAACCGCAAGCACAAGAAGCGCAAGGGACGCAAAGCCTCCTATGGCGCCGAGGTGCGCTCGGCATTGATCGCCGTTTGGCGCGAGACTGGATGCATGTGCAGCACGTATCTGGCAGCAGACATGCCTTACTGGGTGGAGGACTACGAAAAGCATGTAGCGCTGATAACGAGCGATAAAGTGCGTTCGCAACTCCTGTCCATGAGCCCTTCCACTATGGACAGGTTGCTCAGGGGCGTCGAGCGGATCAAAACGGGATCGCTGCCGCGAAAGCGCAGAAACAGCGCGGAATACCTGCTCAAGCAGGCTATTCCATGCAAGTCGGGAGAGGATACAATGGCCGCTTTGGTTCGCCCGGGCGACATCCAGACCGATACGTTCGCGCTTGGCGGGGGCGATGCGTCCGGCAACTTCTTCTGGATACTGGACGGCACCGATCGCAAGACCCAATGGACTTGGCTGTCTCCTACCTGGAACAATGGCGAGGTCGCCACCGTAAAGGCTCTAAGGCACATACTCAAAAACCTCCCGTTCGTCATCTACTCCATGCACCACGACAATGGCAGCGAGATCATCAATTACCACTTGGCGAAAAACTTTCCGCATCTTTGTCCACATGCGGTCTTGTCGCGCTCAAGGCCGCGAAAATGCAACGACAATGCACATGTCGAACAGAAGAACCGGTCGGTCGGCAGAGAACTCTTCGGCGAGCGAAGGATCGACTGCCGGGATTTGGAGGAGGATTTGAAACGACTATGCGACGAGTGGTCGTTTTTCTGCAATTTCTTCCGTCCGTCCAAAATGCTCGTGAGCAAGGAAAAGCGGCCGGACGGCAAAGGATTCACCCGGAAGTACGATCGGCCAAGTACGCCATTTAAGCGCATTTTGAACGAGTCCTGCATCCCCCAAAAGCAGAAACAGAAACTCATCGAAGCAAAAGCGAAAGTGAGCGGAATCGACCTGCGCTACAGGATCGTCAAACGGCTGAAACGGATCCTCCGAAAGCAAGAGGAGTACAATAGCGCGCAAGCCCGGAAAGCCAGCATTATCCGAGGTGTCGACGCTTCCGGCTCGTCGCTTCGCGACGCCCCTTCGGGGACGCCTTCAGCTTTCGACACCTCGATTCTGCAAGGTGCCATTACCCTCGGCCCCAAACCCATATCCAAAAAGAAATCCAACCTCGAAAGTGTCCGAATTCTGACGAACAACAATCAGCGCAACTCAAACAAAAGTGTCTTTTCTACTTGACGAACTGGGAGATGGGAATTAGATGGCCACTTCTACCGGAACGGTGCGGCCATATACACCGTCATCCGTTTGCGGGTTCCATCCGTCTCATCAGTCCCATCGGTTCCATTCTCTTTTCTGGTGTCTCCAGACGATCTGGCAGACGCTCTTCAAGAGCTGAACCATTGCGCGTCCATGGGCCACCCCCCCCATGGACGCTTCAAACCAGAACTTTCTTTTATTGCGGAAAGTAGGAAACGCGAAACCCGCAATCGGCGTTTGCAAGAGTCTTGACGTTCGTATGGCGGAACGAAAATCTTCCCGCATGTTCTGCACCAATATTGCAACCCATGCCCCTAAACACACAGTTGCTGTCTTTCCCCGTTGACACAGGAACAAGACCGTTGGGTTGCAGTGTCGCCAGATTCTGAGGGTTGAATGTGTCGCGGACAAATTCCCATATATTGCCGCAAGTGTCGTAAAAGCCCCAAGCGTTGGGTTTTCTGGTGCCAACATCGTGGAGAACACCATAGTTTAAGCCAATCCAAGCATAGTCCGAGACAAAATCGGCAGATTTGCCGCCAATATAGATGTCCTCGCTACCTGCACGGCTCGCGATCTCAAACATCGATTCGGTGGGCAAGTCGAATCCTTTGAGCTTTGTAAGCTTGTTGAGATTCCCCATCAGGCCGGCAGAAGGAATTTCCAACGTAGGAGCGCTTCCGCGCACCATATTCCAAGAAACGGCACCTTTGGGCATTTTTGAAGTACGGTTAGATCCTCCCATAATCCAATCCCACTGGGCTTCCGTCAGCTCATAGATAGCCATATAATAGTCTTTGGGGATGCTTACCTTATGCCGCGTATTCGGAGCACGATTGATCCAACTAACCGGCCCGGTATTGTTATCATCGCCAACACAATAGTTGTCGTTGGCCGGGACGCGGCGCAACACCAGATATTGCGTCTTGTACTTGTCGTCTTGATAACGCTTGTTCGAGGCTTCCTGATTGGACATTGTTTCGTAAACGACCTTGCCGGTCGACAAGTCCACAATCATGTAGTCCTTCGTTGTTCCTGGGCGGGGCACCGACACTTGTTTGAGTTGCGCGATGCACTCTTCGGCAAGAGCCTTTTTGAGGCCCTTGAGCTCGCCGCTGTCGATGGCGCTCTGGTAGAACTCGGCGGCATGTTGGCGGATGGCGTCCTTGGCCCCGGCCTCCTGCACCTTGTAGTCCCACCAGAATTCCGCAAGCTGTGCGGCGGACATGTCGCCTTCGATCTCGCTCTTTGCCACCTTGCCGATCTCGCCGCCAAGTCTGGCGAAATGCTTGAGCGCCTCTTCCCAATCCCCGTTCGCGGCACTAAGCTCGGCATAGCGGCGAATCAAGTCTTTGTCGGCTGGTTTTTCCTTCAGCTGCTTCTTGACAGCCCTGAGCTTCTTGGCGTTGGCGACTTTCTTGCTCGCCATTCCATGTATGTCAAATAGTTTCGGGGCTGACTTGGCCGACGCGCCCTTGGTTGCGGAGGAAGTTATTCCCTGCAACATATCCGCCGGAATATCCGGGAACTGCGCCATAATGGCCTCGATCGTGTCAGTCGCCTTATCGTATTCCTTGTCTTTCGCATAGTAGGTGACTGCGCCCTTCAGGCAGAGGAACTTGGCGGCCTCGCCTTCCGCCTCCTCCGCAAGCTTCAATGCCTTGTCGCCGACTTCAGAGCCGGATAGCTTCTTGGCCTTGAACGCGGCAACCGACGGTCCCATCAGCTTGGCCACCAGCGGCTGCACATTGTCCAACTCCGCCTGCGAAGGCATGGCGTAGGGCATTTCTGTACAGAATAACACTACCGTCGAGCAGATGAAAGCGAGTAGTCTTTTCATGTTTCTTTTCCTTGGCGGTGGAACGACGTTATGCACAAATTGATCGTGTAGGCAATAGGTCATATCATGCGGCTTGGGAAAGGATGTAATCTTCTATATCGGCGATAATGTATTTCACTCCTGTCGTATGTAGCGAATCAAAATAGCGCGTCACATAATCGTAAACGCCGAACCTAGAGAAAAGCGCCGCAACTTCCCGCCCGGACAATCCCTTTTCGGCGCGATAGCATTCCATGCAGAACACCAGAAAATTGCCTTCCCTGCTCATCAGAACGCCTCCTCGGGATATGTTATCGATCCGGTTCTCGTTTCTTCGTCGTAGAGCGAGAAAAGGACTTTGGGCGAGTAGTGCCAAAGTTTGCGTCCCTCGTCCGAAAGTTCCTCGTAAACCCGGGATGAGTAGAACCGCTCGGTGGCAGTCTTCTCGTCGATGCCGTATGCGCGTACAATCTCGCCAATGACCATCGGCACAATCACCGTCAACAGCGCACTGTGCCGCTTGTCAGGCATCATACACCTCCGATCCCCTGAAACGGATGAACGACAAAGCCAGCGGGGAAGCAAATACCAGCTGATTGTACAGCGTCTTGACCTTCAGTCGCTTGAACGTTTCCTCCCTGTCGATTTCTCCAGCCCTGTAAAGGTAAAGCGTACGATATACATCATCATTTGCAACCGGGCCATAGGCAAAATCATAGTCAGGGCCAGAATAGGTTCCATCGCGATTGTCGCACACGAAATCAAGCCACGCATCGCATACGCCATCGAACTTCACGACTTCGCAAAGCGGAAATGCCGCGTCCTCGTCTATCTCATAAGATGAAACGGTCGCCTTGCCATAGCCGCGATTCCTGGTGACGCGCTTGGCGAAAGAGATTGCCTGATCTATATTGGTCGTTGTGTAGAATCCGTTTCCGAAGTCCAACTCACGATTGGGCTTCAGTATTTTTGGCTCCTTCACCTCGACATTGCTACCATGATATATGATCATATCGTTCCTTTTGTCTTGCAACGGCTTATATTATACCATATCATGGCTGGTTTAGTCAATGGCAAATCAGGGCAAGTTTCGCGTTTTAGGCGCGTTTGCGCAGTATTTAACGGTCTTATCTGTTCGCCTGTCCCCTAACACAGCCGCGCTTCCGCCGTCTTTCAATTCCCCGCGACCAGTAGATCATCCCTCACGGGATTTGTTAGTGTTTGGTTTTCAAAACGCCTGTTCGGACGGTAAAAGGTTCCAAAAATTCCATTTGCCCCCTCCGACCTAGTTTTTAGCGCATCTCGACAGTCACCTTGAAGAAATTGTAGTTTCCCTTTTCACCCTCGGCGATTGGCATCCATTCCTTGTCCATCAGTGCATTGCAAGAGTAGAAAGCAGTGGAACTTATGTTCGTCACGGAATTGGGTATGGCCAAGCTCGTCAAGCCGTCGGGCATCGTCAATAGTCAATAAGCAGTTCGGCGATCTCGTTGGCCACGCCCGGAAACTGCGAATCAGCAAATGGCGCGGCGGCGGCCTTGGCCGCCTTGCGGGCATCCTCCAACTGTTTGTCTTCATGTGGGGTGTTCGGCAATTGGGCGGCTAGCTCCGCGAGCGTGCGGCGCAACTTGATCGCCGCCTGCACATCGCGCGAAGCCGACAGCTTCTTGAGCGCCTTGGCGTAACGCGCCTTTTCTGAGGGCCAGGTCTTGACAAGCGTCTCGATGCGCATCAGCGCCAACCCCGGTCGCGTCTTGACGTTTTCGCGAATATCCGCCACAAAAGCGTCGTGCGACGACTCGATTGCGCGCAAGATGGCCTGAGCCTCGTCAGCCTTGGCGCCGCTCTTTTTTGCTGCGGTCTTGAGCCGCGAAACCAGGCCCTCGACGTTTTTGCCGGGCACGAGATTGGGCGCCTCGGCCTTGAAATAGTTGAGTGTCACGCCGTTGCATAGCGACTCGGGCGCAGTAATCTTGTCCAGTTCCTCCCTGATCTTCTCCTCGAGGACGCGCACGGTCGATTCGCTAAAGCCGGCTCCGTAGTACACGATACGGCCGTTTGGCGCCACGATGTAGAAAGAGGGAACCCCGCGCAAATCCGGCTCGTTTACGACACCGACATTCTGGTAGACGCTGTAGGTAAGCCCGTTCTCCCTGACCAGTTCTTTGATACGCTCTCGCTGGTCGCCTTCTTGGCGATGGGATCCAATCAAGACGAACTGCTTTTTGCGGAACTTTTTCCAGATCGATTCGAGGTGCGGTAGACTGGCGCGGCAGGGCGGGCAGGACATACTCCACCTGTCGACAAGAACGACTTTGCCCTTGAGCCGATCCGGCGTGAGCTTGGGGCCCGAACACCAAGAGCCCTCGTCGATATGGCGCCATTCCGCGCCGGCAAAAGCCGCCGACACAGCAAGCACTGTCGCCGCGGCTACGATTGCGGCGAACATGAGTTTCGTCATTGGCGTTTTCATGGTTGGTTGCTTCTTAATCTTGTAAAGGCAAGTCAATCCTGTCTAAAAACACAAAGCGACCCGTCGCACCGAATGTGCGACAAGTCGCCTAAGGTTTCCGCTCGCGTCCTTCCCGCAATATCGTGTATTCCGCAGGTCATGGGGTTATCATTCGCCTTTGAGGTACTTTTCAAATGCCCGGTCGAATTCCGAAAGATACTCTCGATCTTGACGCACACGGAATATATCGTACTGCTCGTTCGCTCGCCGGATTGCCGCATCATGCGAAATTTCACCCGCATGTCGCAGTATCTGCTGGTCGGAGTATCCAAGAAACTTGTCGACCGTATCCGCCCACTCGCGCATCGTCATCAGCTTGTGGTCAAGGGCTCTCATCTCCGCCCAGTCAATGAACATGACGACAAGCCGGTCAAGCTTCTGCATCTCTTTCTGGTTCAGATAGTTCTTTGCGATGTGGGTATCCGAACGCAGAATCTTCTTTCCGGGGCCGCCTTTCCACGTCGTCAACCCCATTGTCGGCTTATTGGCGTCCGCACGGGTGTATATGATTCCCGCCGCAGTATTCCCAGCGACGGCATAATGCAACTTGTTCTGTATGAAAGCGTAGAACCGCTGCGTGAGCTCCGAAGTAGGGGAATAATCGCAAGAACACTGCTCGAACAGATCGGCTATCTTCTGGTAGGCTCGCCGCTCGCTGGCGCGAATCTCGCGGATGCGTTCCAGCAATTCATCGAAGTAGTCCTGTCCGAAAGGCTTGCCGTTCTTGAGCATTTCGTCATTCAGTACGAAACCCTTGCGCACAAACTCCTCAAGCGTGTCTGTCGCCCATATCCTGAAAGCGGTTGCACGTTCTGAATTGACACGATAGCCGACGGCGATTATGGCCTTTATGCCGTAATAGGCTACGCTGTACTTCTTGCCGTCGGCGGCAGTTGTTTCCATTTTGGAAACAACTGCATTCTCGTCCAACTCGCCTTCGGCAAATATGTTTTTCAAGTGTTTGCTGACGGCGGCCTTCTGCACCCCGAAGAGTTCCGCTATCCCTGCCTGTGGAAGCCAAAGATTGCCGTCCCTGAAATAGACATTGACCTTCACGGCACCATCAGGAGTAGTGTAAAGCACTATCGGCGCTTCGTTTCGCCCTCCTTTGCCCGCATTTAGCCTATTCATTTGCAAAATCCTTTCGCGCCTCGCCTCCGCTAATTGCAACGCTGCTCTGAACCGCACGCATAGAGGCAACAGGTTCGCACTTGTCTTTGCTCCTAGTTTTCATCATTAACTATGTATTATATCATATTTCGGTATGAATTTCAAGGATAAAGTGCAATTATTTTCGCAATCCCGTCTCCGTTTTTTGGTATAATATTCAAACTTGTTTTTACTGGCGTACTTAAGAAGACGGAGACGGGTATTTATATTAAAATAATAAATCTAACGCGCGGAGGCGGGTGCGCACATGCGCTCGCGCGCGTGAGCACGGTACGCTTGCCGGTGTCGGGGCGGCCAAAACCCCCCGAGAGAAATTTTTTCAAAAATTTTTTGGTGCGTTTCGGCCAATGTTTATGCGGGTCAAACGCACTTCGGCCAAAAATTTCGCGGGACACTTCCAAAAGTTATCTTGTATTATAAACCGGAGACCCCAGCGGTAAAGTCCCTCGGAACAATGAACGAAGTCCCTTGCGATGACGAGCGAAGTCCCTCGGAACCGTGAGCAAAGTCCCTCGCGACCACGCGCAAAGTCCCTCGCAATTTTCCGCGCAAGGGAGTTTCCTGGCATGAACGCCGGTCAGTCCGGAATACTGCGGGGGGAGAAGGCGTCCGTGCGCTGAGCGAAGAGGCGGCGCAGCAGCGCGAGCGACTTGACGCCGGGGGCGGTTTCGAGCGAACTGTTGACGTCCACTACGTCCACCCCGGCGGCGCAGGCGGCGGCGAAGTTCTCCGGCGAGATTTTGCCGGCCAGAATCCGGCGACACGGCACGGGCCGGAGCCGGGTTTCGCCATCGCCGTGGGACGAATCGAAGAGCAGCGCGTCCGCCACCGCTCCGCCCGCCAGCGCCCAGCATTCGAATCCGGCCGCCCGCACTTTGGCCACCTCGTCCATTGTGGCCTTGAAGTGCAGCTGGATCACGTCGAGTCCGAGCGACCGGGCCTCGGCCAGATCGGGGAAGCGCGCATACACCCCCACTTTGCGCGCCTTGCCCGCCAGCCGGGCGACGATGGCCCGGACCTGTCCGGCGTCCACCCGGCGCGGCGAACCTTCGGCGAAGACGAAGCCGAGGTAGTCCGCCCCGAGACGCTCGGCCTCCGCCGCGAAGTCGCCGTCGGTGATGCCGCAGATCTTCAATCGAGGCATGGCGCCCTCCCTTCGGCCACGCACCGGACCAGCGCCGACCCCACCACGAACCCGTCGGCATGGCGCGACACCTCGTCCGCCTGGGCGCGCGTGGAGATGCCGAATCCGGCCGCCACCGGCAGCGGCGACACCCGGCGGATGGCGTCCAGCCGGTCCGCGAGATCGGCCGGCAGCTCCGTCCGGGCGCCGGTGGTGCCTTTGACGGTGATCACGTAGAGGAACGAATCGCCCACGCCCTCCCCGCTCGCCTGGACGCGCTCGATGGGGGTGTTGGGCGCCACCAGCGGCACCAGTCCCACGCCGCACGGACGGAGCGCCGACAGCAGTTCCTCGCGCTCTTCGAGCGGCAGGTCCACCACCAGTACGGCGTCGATGCCCGCTTGCATGGCCGCGTTGGCGAAGGACGAAAGTCCCATCGAGAACACGGGGTTGTAGTAGGAGAACAGCACGAGGCCCGTATCCGGATGCTTCGCCCGCAGGCGCTTGGCGATCGCGAGCACGCCGTTCAGATTCACCCCCTGTTCGAGCGCCGCGTAGGCCGCCGACCGGATCACGCCGCCGTCGGCGAAGGGATCGGAGAAGGGAACGCCCAGCTCCAACACGTCCGCGCCGTTGGCGATGGCCTCGTCCGCCGCCCGTTCGCTCGCTTCGACGGTCGGGAAGCCCATCGTGAGGTAGGCCACGAACGCGCCGCGTCCCTCGGCCTTGGCCCGTTCGAATGCAGTTTGGATCCGCCGGTTCATGCGTTCGCTCCTTTCGCGGCTTTGTACCGCAAGATGTTTTCCATATCCTTGTCGCCGCGCCCGGAGAGATTGACCAGAATGAGCCGGTCCCGTCCCATTTCCGGCGCGCGCTTGATCGCCTCGGCGAGCGCATGGCTCGATTCCAGCGCCGGAATGATGCCCTCGAACCGGCAAAGGAGATCGAACGCCGCCACCGCCTCGTCGTCGTTGATGACGGCGTATTCGGCGCGGCCCGTATCGTGGAGATGGCAGTGCTCGGGTCCCACGCCGGGGTAGTCGAGCCCGGCGGAGACGGAATACGTGTCAATCACGTTGCCGTCCTCGGTCTGCAGGAGCATCGTCTTGGACCCGTGCAGCACTCCGAGCCGTCCGCCGTTGATGGACGCGGCGTGCTGGCCCGTTGCGAGTCCCTTGCCGCCCGCCTCCACGCCCACGAGCTTCACCCCGGGGTCGTCCATGAAGCCGGCGAAAATTCCGATGGCGTTGGAGCCGCCGCCCACGCACGCGATGGCCTCGTCGGGCAGGCGGCCGAATTTTTCGAGACACTGCCGGCGCGCTTCGCGCCCGATGACGCTCTGGAAATCGCGCACCATTTCGGGATACGGCGCGGGACCGGCCACGGTGCCGATCACGTAGAACGTGTCGTCGCAGTTGGCCACCCAGTCGCGCAGCGCCTCGTTCATGGCGTCCTTCAAAGTGGCGCTGCCTTCGGACACGGCATGCACCTTGGCTCCCAGCATCTTCATGCGCTCCACGTTCGGCGCCTGGCGCTCCACGTCCACCGCGCCCATATAGACCTCGCACGGCATGCCGAGGAGCGCGGCCACAGTGGCGGTGGCTACTCCATGCATGCCGGCGCCGGTTTCGGCGATGAGGCGCTTTTTGCCCATGCGTCTGGCGAGCAGCGCCTGGCCGATCGTGTTGTTCACCTTGTGCGCGCCGGTGTGGTTAAGGTCCTCGCGTTTGAGCAGGATCGTGGCCCCGCCCAGATGGGCGGAGAGACGGCTGGCGCGGTAGAGCGGGCTCTCCCGTCCCACGTAGTCCTTCAAGAGCGCCTCGAATTCCTGCCGGAACGCGGGATCGTTCTTCGCCGCCCCGTACGCGAGTTCGAGTTCCTTGAGCGGCGCCATGAGCGTTTCCGCCACGTACTGTCCGCCATATTGTCCGTAATGCGTGTTCATTTTCGTTCCTTTCTCTTTCAGGCCATCGCCTCGATCATCGCCTTCAGTTTGGCTGCGGCGCGTCCGGAATCGACCGACTCGGCCGCCAGTTTGAGCGCGTCCGGATAGGAGTCCGCCCGGCCGGCCACCAGAATGGCGGCGGCGGCGTTCTCGAGGGCGGCGGCGCGGTAGCCGCCCCGGACCGACCCGTCCAACACGCCCCGGAGGAGCTTGGCGTTGGCGTCCGCGTCGCCGCCCCGGATGTCCTTGAGCGTGTAGCGTTCGCCCAGCAGCGCGCCGGCGTCCAGCAGTTCCTTTTTGACGGCTCCGCCCTCCAGCGAGGCCACGAACGTGAACCCGCCGGGGCTGATCTCGTCCACCCCGCCCTCGCCCGACACGATCATCGACCGCGTCGACCCGAGGCGACGGAACGTTTCGGCGAACACGAGCGCGATGTTTTCGTCGGGTACGCCGATCACCTGGCGTTTCGCTCCGGCCGGATTCGTGAGCGGCCCCAGGAGATTGAAGAGCGTCCGGAAGCCGAGCGTGCGCCGGACCGGAGCCGCGAAGCGCATAGCGGGATGGAGCGTCCGCGCGAAGAGAAAACCGATGCCAGTCTCGCGGACGCACCGCTCCACCTTGGCCGTGTCGGCCAGGAGATTGTAGCCGAGCGCCTGGAGCACGTCGGCCGAACCGCAGGCCGAGGTGGAGGCGATGTTGCCGTGCTTGGCCACCACAACCCCCGCCCCCGCCGCGATAAAGGCCGCAGTGGTCGAGACGTTGAAGGTTCCGGCGCCATCGCCGCCGGTGCCCACGATGTCCACCGGGTCGAGTCCGGCGAGGTCGATCTTGACCCCCGCCTCGCGCATGGCCCGGGCCGCGCCGGTCAGCGTTCCGGCCGTGACCGGAGTGCGGGCGAGCGCCGTCAGGAACGCCGCCAGTTCCGGCTCGCCCACCTCGCCGGCCATGACGGACGAGAAGAAGCTTTCCGACTCCTCCTCGTCCGGCGCGACGCCGTCGAGCGCATGGGCGAGAATGGCCTTGCGGACGGAGGGGGTGGCGCTCTTGCGGATGCGGCGTCCGGTGGCGAGGGCGACGAGATTCGCGAGCTGGCGCATCCCCTGCGGCGTGCCGATCGACTCCGGATGGTACTGCACCGACTCGATGGGCAGCGTCTTGTGCCGGAGACCCATGATCTCGCCGTCTTCGCTCTCGGCGGTGATTTCGAGGCAATCGGGCAAGGTTTCGCGCTCGACCGCGAGCGAATGGTAGCGCATCGCCTCGAAGCCTTGGTCCAGTCCCGCGAAGAGTCCCCTTCCGTCGTGGCGGATGCGGCTCGTCTTGCCGTGCATCAGCCGTTTCGCCCGGACGATCCGGCCGCCGAACGCCTGTGCGATGGACTGGTGGCCGAGGCACACGCCGAAAAGCGGAATCCGTCCCGCGAAGGCGCGGACGGCCGCCAGGGTGACGCCGGCGGAATCTGGATTGCCGGGTCCCGGCGAAAAGAGGATGGCCTCGGGCTTCAGGGCCTCGATGCCGGACACGTCGATTTCGTCGTTGCGCACCACCTTCAAGTCGGCACCCAGCGCCCCCAGTCCCTGCACGAGATTGTAGGTGAAGGAATCGTAGTTGTCGATCACGAGTATCATTGCAGCTCCTCCGCGAATTTCACCGCTTCGAACACGGCTTTGGCCTTGTTGACCGTTTCTTCGTACTCCCGCTCCGGATCGGAATCCGCCACGATCCCGGCGCCGGAACGCATCATGAGCGTGGATCCCTCCTTGACGAGCGTGCGGATCACGATGGCGAAGTCCATGTCGCCCGTGAGCGAAAAGTATCCGGCCGCGCCGCCGTAGATTCCGCGGGGAGACTTTTCGTAGCCGGCCAAGAGCTCCATCGCCCGCACCTTCGGCGCGCCCGAAAGCGTACCGGCCGGAAAGGCCGACTTGAAGAGCGAAAAGCCGTCCATCTCCCCGGCCAGCGTGCCCTTGACGGTGCTCACGAGATGCATCACGTGCGAATAGCGCTCCACGTGCGCCAGATTCTCCACCTTCACACTGCCGGTTTCGCACACCCGCCCGAGATCGTTGCGCCCGAGGTCCACCAGCATCGTGTGTTCGGCCAGTTCCTTGGGGTCGCTCTTGAGTTCGCGTTCGAGTTCGGCGTCCTCCAGCACGGTTTTGCCGCGCGGACGGGTGCCCGCGATCGGGGCGACGGAAGCGGTGCGGCCGGAGAGCTTCACCAGTTCCTCCGGCGAAGAGCCCACGAGCGTCTTGCCGCCGATGCGCATGAAAAAGTTGTAGGGCGAAGGATTGATGGTGCGGAGCGCCCGGTAGAGCGCGAGTCCCGTCACTTCGGTTTCGGCCGTGAACTTCTGGGACGGCACGATCTGGATCACCTCGCCCTGCGCGATCGCCGACTTGCACTTTTCCACCATCGCGCAGAACTCGGCCTTGGACATCTCGCTCCGGAAACCGGACGCGGACGGACGGACCGAAGCGCGGCCCTCCACGGCGCGGGCGATGGACTCGGCGCTGAGCATCCGGGCGAAGATCGCATCGATCCGGTCCATCGCCCGGTCGTAGGCGTCCGGCGCGGACGGATCGGCCATGACGGCTACGGTCACGACATCGCGCACGTTGTCGAACACGAGGAACGCGTCGCACAGGAGAAACGCCATCGGCGGCGTGTCTTTGGCGCGGCGGAGCTTCACCTTCGGCTCGAAGAGCGATATCGCGTCGTAGGCCACGTAGCCCACGGCGCCGCCCTGGAAAGGCGGCAGTTCGGGGGCGGGCTCGTAGCGGAAGGCGGCGAACCGTCGCCTCAGTTCGTCCAGCGCCTCCGGTCCCTCCACCTTGGAGCACGGCTCGAGGCCGAGGAACGAATACCGTCCGCGCACGTCGCCGCCGGCCACGCTTTCGAGCAGGAAGCATTCTTCCTCCTCGCCCAGACGCGACAGCGCGGCGACGGGGGTTTCGCGGTCGGCGAGAAACTCCCTGAACACCGCCACACGGCCCGATCGCGCGGCGCGGCGTGCGTATTCTTCTTTCGTAAGTTGTTTCAGCATGTTTTTCCTTTCGGTTGGTTTTCAAATGGCAGGCATAAAAAACAAATCGGGCCGGCTCCTTTTGAGGATCCGACCCGAGTTGCGTTTATCGCTTTGCCTTAGGCTACGCCGCGATGCGCGCTGCAGGATCGGACCTGCAACGCCACCACCAACGTGCCGCAAAGCTGTTTCCGCAGGTCATGTTAATCGGCCGAAGGACGGACCTTGCCTTCCTTGATGCGCTTTTCGATGACCGTCTTGGCGATGGAGGCGGGCACCGCCTCGTACTGCTTGAAGATCATCGTGAACGCGCCGCGACCCTGGGTTACGGTGCGGATGGCGTTGGAATAGCCGAACATCTCGCCCAACGGGACCGTGGCCTTGATGAGCTTGACGCCGGCGCGGTCTTCCATGCCTTCCACGCGTCCGCGACGCTGGTTGATGGAGCCGTTGGCGGCGCCCATGTACTGCTCGGGCACGGCCACTTCCACGTCCATCATCGGCTCCAAGAGCTGCGGCTTGCCCTTGAGGAAGCCCTGCTTGAAGCACTGGCGCGCGCACTCCACGAACGCGAATTCGTTGGAGTCCACTTCGTGGTAGGAGCCGAAGTACACCGTGGCCTTGACGTCCACCACCGGGAAGCCGGCCAAGGGGCCCTGCTCCAGCGCCTTCTTGACGCCCTTTTCCACCGCGGGGATGTACTCCGTGGGGATCACGCCGCCCTTGACCTCGTTGACGAACTCGAAGCCCTTGCCGGGCTCCTGCGGTTCCAGCTTGAGGCAGACGTGCGCGTACTGGCCGCGGCCGCCGGACTGCTTGACGTGCTTGTACTCGTTGTCCACCGGAGCGGTGATCGTCTCGCGGTAGGCCACCTGCGGAGCGCCCACGTCGCAATCGACGTTGAATTCGCGCTTCAGGCGGTCCACGATGACCTCCAGATAGAGCTCGCCCATGCCGGCGATGATCGTTTCGGAGGTTTCCTGGTCGAAAGTAACCACGAAGGTGGGGTCTTCCATCGCCAGCGCGTGCAGCGCCGCGCCCAGCTTCTCGTTGTCGCCGCGCGATTTCGGCTTCACCGCCACCG
>Ga0265298_10001205_pt1 | contig 38248 bp, 43 predicted proteins | sample AusTroGonzalo_MG_3_FD_193486 | JGI IMG/M metagenome (GOLD analysis project Ga0265298, IMG submission 193486) | Bovine rumen microbial communities from tropical cattle in Woodstock, Queensland, Australia - Gonzalo_01 | ecosystem: Host-associated > Mammals > Digestive system > Stomach > Rumen ...
ATGCTGTTGAAACTACAACAACAGAAGAAAAGGCTGTTGAAAAGACAGAAACACCAGTGGAAAATGCTGTTGAAACTACAACAACAGAAGAAAAGGCTGTTGAAAAGACAGAAACACCAGTGGAAAATGCTGTTGAAACTACAACAACAGAAGAAAAGGCTGTTGAAAAGACAGAAACACCAGTGGAAAAGACTGTCAAAAATACAGAAAGCGGAAAAACAGACGGCTTGAACGGCTTGCCTTTTAAGGTTGAAGACGGTCTTGTTACAGTTATTTCTAAGAAACGCGCCGGAAAAGCTGTATATGGAACTACAGGCGACATCGTAAAGTTTGACGAAAACGGCATTGCCAAAGTCAAGCTCGAAGACGCACTGCATTTTCAGCAGATTCCCGGCTTTGAATTCAAATAAAATTAAGAGGGCGCAGAATGATAGCCGCATATTCGGTTAACAACAGAATAGTAATCACCATAGACGACGCAGCGCATACAGGTTACAGACTGGAACGGCGGAGCTATGATGATGAAACATACTTAGTTTACACCGAAAGCGGCTTCTGTGTTCCCGATATTGAACATCCACCAGTAGCCGTAAACGGCGATATTCTTGACAATTTTAATCTCGAAAGCAACAAGCTTTATTCGTACCGCTACGTTGATTTTGAAGCAGTTGAACCTGCCGAAACTGACTATATTTATTCAAACTGGGTAAGGAACGGCGGCGATAAGGCGATTGGATATACATTCAACAATTATAAAGTTCCTGACGGTCAATGGGGAACAATCGTAACGCCCGATGATATGCGCTTTACGTATCTTTGGGGAACTGATTTTAAGGCGACAAACGGACAGTCCTATACGGACGAACAGATACAATACTTTATCGATGCAAGCGTTGAAGAAATTGAACGGCGGCTTGATATTACGATTAAGAAGCGGAAAATCCGCTGCAATGCAAAAGACAGGAAACTTGAAAAAGGCAAAGACTATGACGTTGACGAAGCGGTTTATGACTTTAAGTTTTCAAGAATCTCAAGATACGGTCTTATCAAGACAAGGCAGAAACCTATTATAAAGCTTCATAAACTGGAACTGCTCACAAGAATGCAGGGTATAAGGGATATAACGTCTACTACAATCGTTGACAAGGAAAAAGGCGTTCTGAAACTTATGGAACGCCCGATAAGACCAGACGACCGCTCAAGCATGATTCATACAGCCGTAAGCATTTACGGAAACCAGACCTTGCAGTCACAGCTTTTCTATGCAATCGACTATGACGCAGGATTTGAAACCAGTGACGATGTGCCGCAGGATCTAAGGCAGATTATAGCGAAAATGGCGGCTGTAAGCCTTTTGAACATCATCGGAGACGGTCTTATGTCGGGCTTTTCAAGCTCTTCTCTTTCTATGGACGGTCTTTCTGAATCATTCAGCTCGACCCAGAGCGCAACATCTGCCTACTTTGGCGCAAGAATTAAAGAGTACAAAGACGATATAGACCTTTACATCAAGAACAACAGGTTCAAGTTCACAAATATGGTTATCGGCTCATTGTAATTTATCCGCTTGTAAGGCGGTAAAAATATTTAAGGGGTGTTGTTATGAAATTACCTAAAATGAAAAAGGGCTGCCCTTATGGCAAGGAACTGGCAGAAGAGCTTGACAGCGGCGTAGAAGCACGGCTTGCGGCTCTTGAAGCAAAATTTGCGGCTGTTCTTGTAGCTACAGGAACGGACAACGGCAAGACTTTGCAGATTGATTCAAACGGCAAGGTTGCTCTCGTTACTGTATAAGCACGGTTGCAAAGCCTACGGAAGAGATAAGGGCGTTATTTTACTTTCCGCTTGAAAGGTAAAATAAGCGGAAACCGTATTTTATTTTTTTGCATAATTCAGAGGAATAGAAAAATGCCGCTGTATGTTGAAAGAATGTTGCGCGAAAGCGAGGATTTAGCCGGAAAAATCAGAAGGGCTAAGAAAGTAATCGAAAAAGAACCGCACAGGCTTGATAAGACGCAGAAAATGCTGCTTGCGGAGCAGATAAAGTACATGCAGAGTTATGCAGAATGTCTTGCAGAACGGATTGAATACGAGAAGAACAAAGACAAGTAAAAATCTTTTTTATATATAAGGAGCTTAACTATGACATCAACAGCTATACCTTTGGCACAGGGCGAGACACTTGACTTGAAGAGCTTTGTCTTGGTCGAAGTGAACGACGACAGATATGATTTTCAGGGCTTGAAAGCAGACGTTGCTTCCCTGCCTAAAGTAAACGCGATAGGAACTGGTTCAACGGCGTATTGCGTTGACACGGCGGAGCTGTATATGTATGAGAAATCAACGCGCACTTGGTATGAGCAGTAAGGGGGGCTGAATTATGAATGTATTAGCACTTCTTGCTCTGGCAAAGAAATATACAGACGGCAGCATCGCCGGAATAACAGGCACTCTTGCAGGTAAAAACTGTACGGTCGATTCAATTACGCCGATAACCGGCGGAAACAGAATCACTTTCAAGTGGACTGCTGATGATGACACTGTGAAGACCTCCACAATGGACGTAATGGACGGTACAGACGGTGAAAAAGGTGATACTGGACAGACCGGAAAAGGTATCAAATCCGTTGAGGTCAATTCAAGCAATCATGTTATTGTTACTTATACAGATGATTCGACGGTAGACGCAGGAGAAATTCATAATGATTCTTGTGTCCAGAAATCGGAGCTTGCAGAAGTAACATATTACATTGATTACACAAACGGCTCTGATTCAAATGACGGTACGACAGCCGCAACTGCTCTTAAAACAGTCGATGAAGCATTTAACAGAGTTTCTGTAAATACTTTCCTTACTATAATTTTGTGTTCTGATTATACAGGCAATATAACAAACTCAAATAGCCTTGTCGCTTGTGTAAAGATTACTTCCGTTGATACAGAGCACCCTGTTACAATAAACGGTATTGTCAAAATAAGTTATAAAACTTACGTTTATCTTACATACGTTAATGTTTTATCTGGAATAACTTCAAGTCTTACTGAGGCTGTATATTTTACATCTTGTTCAAGAGTTTTGATACAAGATGTCGATATTGCAGTAAAAAACACATATCAAAATCAAAAAGGATATGGAATAAGACTTAACACTTGTGCTAATACATACATCTATAAGAATGTAAACATACACACTACTAACGACTCAACAAAGACTATGCACTCTTCTTATGTGGTGTATGGTGGTTTTATTTGTAATTTAGAATCAAACAATACCACAAGCGGTGCTTATAGAGTTATGTCTTTATACAATGGTGCTATTGCAAGTTTAAGAAGCGACTTTGTAAACGTTGCACAGTGTGTGGCTAGTGAAAAAATCAACCTAGGAAATTCTGGTGCAGTTTATTACCTAGACGGAAAATTACAAGAGCAGTCTTTTGCCAACAAAGTAGATTCTGCAACCGAGGGCAACCTTGCTTCTCTCACTTCAAGCGGTGATTTGGCAGACAGTGGAAAGAAAGCAGGTGATTTTGTTGCTAAGGCGGAATTGCCTACTCTTAGTCTGTATATTGACTATACAAACGGTTCTGATACAAATGACGGTACTTCACAGGCTACGGCATTAAAGACTGCTGATGAAGCCTTTAACCGTTGCAAGATAAATACAGCTCTTACATTGGTTTTGTGTTCTGATTACACAGGAAACATCATCGATACAAACGGACTTATTCCTGCGTTGACGCTGACATCAGTTGATACAGATAACCCTTGCACTGTTTATGGCAGAATCTCAGTTCAGAACAAGGCAAAATTTGACGCTAATTTTGTTGATGTTGTTACTGAAATTACAGCAAACGAAAACAGTATTTCTCTCACCGCCGTAACAAGAGCATATTTTAGCGACATTAACATAAAGCACATCAATACTTACGATGATAACAAAGGTAACGGATTCAGACTTACCAATGTAAGCAATGCAAGTTTTATTAAGAATGTCTTTGTTGAAATGGACAATACTTCCACAAAGAGGAGTAACGCAAACGTTATTCTTGATAATTCAACTTGCTATATTTCAGGAACTTGTCAAGGAAGCGGATTCGCTCGTGTTGTTGCACTCAATAACGGTTCAGTATTGAGCACAGTACAGGCTTTCCTTGATAACTCGACAAGCGGTCTCGGAAAGGTTCTGACTAATTCCTCAACATCGGGTAGCTATTACTTCATTGACGGTAAGCTTAAAGTACAGACAATTCCAGAATGTCCTGCAACCACAGACGGTACTTTTGTTCTTAAAGCAACAGTATCTAGCGGTGCAGTTACTTATTCATGGGTAGCTGAATCTTAGGAATAAACAAAGGGGGAAATAATGAAATGGCTAAGAAAGGTTTTATTTGTATTCTTGTTCTCGTGCTGTGTCTTGTATGCACAGGATGCGCAACAGTCGGACTACAGGGAAAAGACGCAGAGCTTATCGAAGCAAATTCACGAAACATTGGACGAATTGAAGGAACAGTCGGCACTCTCTCTGACACAATACACGATAGTAGAGAACGCCTTGAAATTGTCGGAAGAGCAAGTGCACGTATTAGAGACGCAAGTGAACGACTTGACTTCCTCATCACAGAATATGAACTTGAGGTTGACCGAATACTCGACGAAATTGACCGTCTCAGAAGCGAACTCGAAGCATCACAAGAGAGTAAAATGGATAGTAATAGGACTGCTGATAGCGGAGAACGCACTTCTGCTCACAATATTGATTATCAAGAAGAAAATTAAGTTTTTCTAAGGGCAGAAAATGGGCACTGGTCTCGGCAAGAATTCACCTGTTCAGCTTGAACTTGGCAAAGAAAACTATGAAGCTCTCATATTGCGGCATGGTCAATGGGTGCGGTGGCGTACCGCGCAGAAATGCCCATGCTGCAAGCCTAACACCTTGCAGCCGGACATTCATTGTCCGAAATGCAAGGGCTTGGGCGTAACTTACAGTTACCAGAAAGACGCGGTTGTTACCCAAACGGTAATGATTCGCGACAATTCCGGCATGGTTGAGCTTGACGCTGAATATGCAGACTGTACGATGATTAAGTGCTATGACAATTCCGGCAGGGTTTACGAAGAAGCAACCAAAACAGGAAACTTTGTAATGCTCAATACGCCGGAACTGCCTGTTAAGGGCGTGTATGTTACGGCTGTAATGGTTCAGAGCGTAATCAAGACGCTTTCAACGTCAACAGCTGATAAAGTCGGCGGCGGATATTTTCGCATAAGAGGTCTTACGAGCGAAAGACGGCGCACGGAAGGTTTGTTCCATACCGCGCCGGGGGATATTGTAAGCGTAAGCAAGGTTTATGACGACGAAGGTAACGAATACGAATATGAGCCGGAAGAAATAAGGCAGGACTGCATATTTGTAAAGCCGCGCGAAGTTGAGCAAATAGATCCCGAAACACAGGAAACTGTAATTGTTGAAATTGAGCCGCCGGAAACGCTGTATGTAAACGAAGTAAAGTATATTCCGCCTGTACTTTTTGTCATTCTCAATCAGAGCTTGTCAAAATCAGATGTGCAGGTCATTCAGGATAACAACGGCGACGCGGTTCTTACTTTTCCTTATGAATATGATGTTTCTCAAGATGATGTTATTACCGTTTTGAGCGGAACTTATACGCTGAAAGGCGTTTTCACAAAAAAAGACGCTGATTATGACGTTATTCCGGCGTATTTTATCGGCGAGATTGTAAGCTGCATTGGTCGAGAACGCGCCTATATTCCGGGCGTTGACTTTGTGCTTTGCGGCGCGAACTATATCAAGTGGCTTTGCGACGACTGCCCCGAAGACGGCGAGCCTTATTCTGTCACATATAAGGTTTACCCTACTTATAAGGTCGTGAAGTCAATTCCGCAGATACGCACAAGTGAAAATCAGCGTATGCCGAAAAAGGCTGTTATCAAGCTGTATGACACCTACGGCGAAGCGCGGGGCGTAAACCGAAAATGATTAAGGTTGATGTAAGTCTTTCTAATGATGTTCTCTTTGAATTGCAAGCACGGCTTAATGATTTTGGCGGTAGGCGTGTTTTTCCGGCGGCAAAACAGGCTTTTGATTCTTCTGCAAAGATGATTCAGCGCACATGGAAAAACTGGGCAATGGGCGGAAGCGTCCGTGGCGCGGCTGACATAAGAAACCCGAATCCGAAACTTGCAAGCTCTATCCGCATACGCTCAAGAAATGATTTTGACGTAAGCATTGAGACTGATTCACGTTATATGGAACGGATTCAGAACGGTGCTGAAGCTTACGACATGAAAGAATCTTATCCTTACGGCAAGAAAAGCCGCGTAAGCGAAAAGGGAGTGCCTTATCTTATTATTCCGTTCAGATGGGCAACACCGAACAGTGACGGTTCAGCAAGGGCGCATTTTGGGAATACGATTCCGCTTGTAGCTTATAAGATTATGCAGTCACGGAATTTTAAGAAGAGCCAAACAACAGGCGAAATTCATCTTGAGCCGAATTACAACGGCGAGCAGATAGCACGAAGCAATTATGACTGGGGCGACAGATTGCCGCTTATGCCGGAAGAAAGCCCGAATATTGCCGGAATGGTGAAAATGGCAGGAAATCCGCACAGCACATATTTTACTTTCCGCATTATTTCAGCTAAGTCTATGAGCGGTTGGATTCGCAAGGCTGTTCCGGCTAATGATGTTATATCTGCCATTGAAAGCTCAACAAGACCATTCATTGAAGAGCAGCTGCATTCTGCACTTGAAGAGGATTTCGGGATAGATTAGCGTCAATTTGCCGTTGATTGACAATAAATCTCTATAGACTGTATCATATTTTAAACAGGTATCGTTTGACTTTCACGAGCAGCGATTGCGATTGTCAGAGGGTGCTTGTATATGATGTGTTATCTTAATCGCGGTTTGATTCTCGAACAGGCGATTTGCTCCTTAATTCACGATTATTTTGAGATTCTCAAATTAGATCACAAATACAGCAATTTCCACATTTCAGTAACAACAGACCACCCTTTTGCAGACTTGTATTCTGAATCAGGCAGAAAGGCTTCTGACAGCTTTCCTTGTGTCGTAGTTTCAACGGAAGAAGACAACAAGCCTAGCGAGTTTGACGAGCTTGCGCCTAACGTTGAAGGTGTCGGCGTGAGTGCCTATGACTTGGCGGCAATCACAAGCACGACAGAAAAGTACATCGACAAAAAAGGACGTGAAAAGGAAAGGGAAATTCCCGGACTTTGCACTGTCGCAGACGCGCAGACCATTGCGGCGATTCAGGACACGATTGACCGTCAGGAATACTGCTACGGCTTTTCAATCAGGACAAGGCGAAGGGATAACATCAATCTTGAGATATGGGCTGAAAACTCACAGCTCAAGAATGAGATTTACGAGCAACTAAGGCTTTTTGTTACCGGCAATCTTAGGAACATTCTGACGCAGAGATACCCATTTTTTGACATCGCAATTTTCGACAATACCGTAATCGGACACCGCAGCAATAACTATAACTTTGATTTTGACGTTCTGCTTTGCGGTGCGCATATCAGTTTCGATGTGAACTATTGTGTGGAACAGTTGATTTTAGACACAGAAAAAAAGCAACTGACGCGCGAAATAATTGTGGAGGTAATTAATGAGTGGCTCAAATCCAAAGACTGAATTGAAGGGTAATAAAGTTGTCCGTTCCCCACAGCAGGGAAAAATGACACTGACTAAATTCCTTCGGCTGCATCCTCAGAATCCGGGCGTTGCAGCAATTCTTAGATCTCGGTACGGTCAGCAGCTCAAGACAGAAGCTGAATGGCTTGCCGTTGTAGAAAGTCTGCTCAACGAAAGAACTTAAAAAAAGGGGGATACTATGGGTGTAAGTCCTGCAATATTTGCCAGTGCCGGAAAACGTACGGAACACTGGATTCCTGGTGTCTATTCCAGACGGCACACTGTATCATCGGAAACCGGCGTAAGTGCAAATAACCTGGTAATTCTGGGTTACAGCTACGGCGGCAAACCGAATACGCTTTATGAATTTGCCGACAAAGATGAAGCAAAAGACATACTTGTTGGCGGCGAACTGCTTGAAGCTGTTGCAAACGCTTTCAACGGTTCAAACGACTTTGTTCCGCAGAAAGTTTATGCCATGCGCGTAAATTCTGCCACACAGTCAGCTCTTACGCTTAAATCCGGCTTGAACAACATCATTAAGATGAAGTCTGCCGATTATGGCGCAAGAAACAATCAGCTCAAATTGTGGCTCAAAGCCGGAACAGAAGATAACACACGGAAAGTTTCTGTTGTGTTCAAGGGTGAAGAAATAGAGATTGACAACATCGGACAGGCGATGTTCTCTCTGCTTTATGTAGGTGACGGCGTAAGCGCAACTGTTGCCGTTACAAAGTCTTCAATCACACTTTCAGCACTTGACGACCAGAGCGTAGCAACTGATTCGTACACATTCAATTTCAAAGACTTTGACAGTCTTGATGAACTTATAGCCGCGATCAACGATACAGATGTATACATCGCGACAAGCCTTGTACAGCAGCCCGATGTAAAGGCTGATGTGCTTGACTGTATTTCGTCAACGGCACTTACTGAAACAGCTACAGTGCTCTATGCAAACTGCAACGCGCTTGTAGATGCATTGAAGAGCATTCAGTTCATTGATGAAGTTGAATACGCTGAAAATGCAGACAGAGTACTGCCGGACATTATGGACGGTTATGAATACTTCACAGGTGCCGCAGACGGTACATATTCCGTTTCTGACTGGGTAAACACGCTCAGTGCGCTTGAAGTTTGCGACATCAACTGTATCGCAACGCCGTCTTCTAATCACAGCGTTCATGTGCTTATTTCAAACCATTGTGTTGAAATGTCGGGCGTTGAAAAGAAGAAAGAAAGAATGTTCCTTCTTGGTTGCGCAAAAGGCACACAGATGAACGTTGCCCTTGCGAATGCGGCTGAACTCAATACTGATTTCGGCTCTTATGTTTGGAACGGTGCGATTTCTAACAATCCGTTTACAGGCGCAAGGGAAGAAATTACACCTGCAATGCTTGCTTGTAAGGCTGCCGGTGTTGAAGCGGCTCTGGGCATTTCAAACCCGATCACAAACAAAGTGATGAAGGTAAATGCCTTTACAGAAAAGCTCCGCAATTCACAGCTCAACACTCTTATCAAGGGCGGTATCATGCCGTTCGGCGAGAATGATGACGGTCAGCTTGTCTGCATCAGAGCTGTTACGACATATCAGGGCGATAACCTTGCGCTTAATGAGCGTTCAATGGTTCGTGAAGCTCTGTATATGGACAGGGATTTGCGCAAGGCTTATTCAAAGAGAATCGGCGGTTATTCTGAACCGTCTGAATCTGATATTCTCAACATTCTCAACAATAAAGCTAAGAGCTGGTATCTGGAAGATTTGATTACCAAATCAGACCAGGGCGAGCTTGTGTTTGACGCAAAGGTTCGTTTTGACGGTGACAAGACTTATCTCACCTTCTCTCGTTACCTTAGAGCACCGAACAACTTTATCTTTATCACGAGCGTGAATAGAATCTATTCTTCGACAATCGAAGTATAAAGGGGGTGAAACATGGTTCCAAGTTATAACTTACAGGGCGACATCTTAGGACAGGGTTTCAACTGTATCGTCCGTATCGATATGGACGATGAAAACGGTTCAAACCCTCGGAAGATTGGAGCTGTATCAAGTTTTCAGGCGCGTAAATCAATAACCGTAAACCGTGCGGAAACGCTCGGCGAATTTCTGCCTATGTCTCTGGACGCACAGGGCGTAAGCACACAGATTTCTTTGCGCGGTTTTGTTCCTACAAAGCCTTTCGCAAAAGACGGTTTCCAGTCGGTAAGAGGCGGCGGCATTTATTCCGTAAAATCTCTTAACCCTGATGAACGTAAGCTTGTAGATACGAAACTTGCTACAAAGATTCCGTATCTTGACTTGTACGACGAAAAGCACGGCTGTGTTATCGGTTCAAGTACATGGCTTATAGCTTCTTCTTACAGCGATTCTTCGCAGGGCAAGGGCTATATTGAAGCGGATGTAACGCTTGAAGGTATCGGCTACGATAACGGCGGCGATTACGAGACTGTAACATAATCAACAAAACAGGGCTGTTCAAACTTTTAGGGCAGCCCTGTAACACTTTCTGGGAGACACGAAAAATGAAAGTAACTGATGAAATGCTGAAAGAAAAAGGCGACGACCTTTTTTACGCGATTATTAACGGCGAAGAGCTTACAAAGACAATCAAAACCAAAAGGGGCGATTTTTCCGTTAAATACCCGAATCAAAGGGATTTGCAGTCTATAGACTGGCTTATGGCAAGATGGCGCGGCGGTTTACCGGCAACAAGCTTTGACGATAACGCGACTATCGCGCTGCTCAAGACGGCGACACTTAATATTTGTGTTACCGAAACACCTGCTTGGTTCAACAGGGCAAAAGATAAAAATGAATCGTTTGATTGGAGGGATGTGCCTGACCCAGAGTTGATAGATGAACTCTACGTGAAGGCATGGTCTTTTCGTCAAGAAGTTAAGAACGCACTTGGAAGAACTAAAGAAGATTCCAATAGAAGAGCTGATGACGGAGAGGCTGTTCAAGAAACTGTGGACGATGGCATATTTTCGGGTTGTCAAAACACAGCTGATGGAAAATGACGACTTCATAGACATCTTCTTTAATTTTGCAAATACATATACGGAAGATTCCGTACGAGACGGAATTCTGAAACACCGTAAGAAATGGAAAGAACGAAAAGACAAAGACACAATGCGAAGTCTCGGTTACTCGGAAGAAGACATTTTCAACATGGGAGTTAAGTAAAAATGGCAAATACAGCTATACGGCTGTCAATGGATGCATCGGAACTGAAAGCCGGTGCTTCCAGTGCTGCCGAAGAAATTAAAAAACTTAATGAAGCTATGAAAGAGGCTTCTTCTCAAGGTGACTGGGGGCAAGTTGCCACGCTTTCAAAGGCGATGGACAACTTGCAGTCTTACAGGCAAGGTGTCGCAAGGGAAGCAAATCAAGCCGCAAGGGAACAGCAGCAGTCGGGCGGCGGCATGGGCGGTCTTGTCAGTGCCGCAAACACCGGCTCTAGCATGGTTCAGACTATGGCAAGGGGCGACCCTTCCGGCGCGGTCTTGTCCGGGCTTAAAGGCGGCGGAAGTCTGCTTTCTAAGGCTGGCGGTGCTCTTAGCGGCACTCTTGGCTCTGTCTTAGGCGTAATCGGCGGAACTGCTCTTGTAGGTGCTGCTATCGGCGCAGGCATGAACGCGCTTAGTGAGCAGTATGAGCAGGTCATGCCGGACATGGACAAGCTCAATTCTATCTGGGGCGATAACGTTGCCCAGAACTCTTATAAGAAAAACTCTGATCAAGGCTTGCAGTTTTACAGCCGCGCCGTTGATTATGCCGCCGGAACTGGCATGGAAACGACCGAATTCATGCAGCACGCCGCAGGAATGGCAAAATACGGTCTCGGCAGTGAAAAATCAATGCAGCTTGCAAGAGACCAGGCGAACTGGGCAAACTTTACAGGCGGCAGTCTTGATTTATTCCAACAGATAAGCGGTCTTTCTGAACGTTACGGCAGAAACGGCGAGAACGCACTTCAAAAGGCTTATGCCGGTGCGCAATTAACGAACCTTACAAAAGGACAGACAGACGAATTCTTGAGTTCAATGTTAAGGGTTATGCAGGAAGGAATTCAGAAAGGCTTTACAAGAAGCGCGGAAGAAATCTCTGCAAACGCAAACATGCTCTATAAACTTTCCGGCAACAGCGCAATGTGGCAGGGCGAGAACGGCATGAACAGGCTTTCGGGCATGAATAATGCCATTGCAAACGCAACATCTTTGCAGACAACAAATGACGTTATCATGTACAGTGTTGCAAACAAACTGGATGCAGGAAAGTATCTCGGCAACACCGCGACTGGCGGTTTTACAGACACAATGCGAATTCTTGAAAGAGGCGTTTCTGCTGACATGCTCAAGGGCATTTTCAGCGAAGTCGGCAAGCTGGATTCAAGCCCCGATGAAATTATTTCGCGCTTCAAGAACATGTTCAACACCACATACACCGAAGCAGCTGACATTTACACCATGTACAAGAATTCGGATAACTACACCGAATCTGACTGGAAGAAATTTGCCGACCAGGTAACGAACATGAACGTTGACCACAAGGCTGAATCTGACAGAACGAAGCTACAAGACAATGTGAACACCATGAAAGAAGCCGTTGTCAAAATCGGTAGCAAAATGGCTGACCTAAAAGTAGGTGCTCTAAGTTCAATAAGTACAGGCGTTGATAAGCTTGTGAACCATTTTCTCAAAGATGAAAACAATAAAATGGCTCAAAGCAGTATCAAAGGGCTTTTCGGTGACAGAGTTTTGTACGAAGAGAGAAAAGCAGCCGCAAATGCAGAAGCTAAGATTAAGGCAAATCTTGAAAGCAAAGACCCGGAAGTAAGGCTTGCTACTCATGAAGCACTAGCAAATCTTAACGCAATGTCTCCAGAAACAAGAGATATTCTCGACAGAACCAATCTGCCGAATAAGATTGATTGGTCTAATCTTGATGAAGTCAATAAACTTGCAAAAGTCGATTTTTCACCTGATGAAAACGGCAACTATTCACGTTTAGCAGGAGATTTGTATACAAACGTTTACAGCAAGTTTAATAAGACATCACAAGATGAATTAAAAGACCTTTTCTCGACTTATCAAGCCGCAAAAAAAGAAACGAGAAAAGAAGAAGCTGGATTTGTCAGTCAAGAAGAATTTATTAAATTCTTCAATGCTTTGCAGAAGGTATTAGACAGTGCAAATAAATCTGCAAATGATAATCCGCAGTCTTCTGCTAATACATTCAATATCACGGCTATAATGCCATAGCCCATTATTGCAAAATCGAAAAATTAAAAATATAATGAATATAACATCGTATGACTTTCACGAGCAGCGATTCTTTGAGGGCATACGATGGACTATCGACAAGTATTATATCAATCGCCGCAGCACATTGTTGAATTCTTAGACCCTGACAGCGGCGAAGTTAAAGTTAAATTCAATGTTAAAAACTCTCCTCTTCTCTCTTTCAGCTACTCAACCAATGTACGCGACACTAAAGGCAAATTCAGCGTTACCCTTTATCCAGATGATTTAGAGACAAAAGAACATCTATTAAAAAAGATAAACACTCTGGATATTGTTAATATTTATCAGAACATAACCGGCAAAGAGCAGGTAACTAAGCCGTCTTTTACCGGAATCGTTAAAACGCGTAAATATGTTTCGCAGTGCAGCGACAGCGTAACAAGGCGGCTTGTGGTTTCCGGCTATTCTGTTGCAGGTCTTATAGACCAGTTCTTTATAAATCTTGACGTAAACGCAACTTCAATAACCGCACAGGCTGCCGGTGATGAAGAATTAAGGTTCACAGTCAATAACCTTACAGATCCGAGCAGTCTTCCGACACTTGATGTAGTTGTAGACAATATGTGGAAGTCTTTTTGCTCACTTGCCAAGAAATATGAAAAACTTTCAAGTATCAAAATGCTTGACTATATAGAAAAATACGTAGGTTCAAATCCTTTTGACTTTGAATCGCCGCCGAAACTACATTATCCGCTCGGAAGCGTCTTTGCAGGTCAGACTACGCAGAACTTTTACAGCATCCTTAACGTGCTTTGTACGCAGCCTGTCTATGAATCATTCGTATTCAGAGACGATGAAGGAAAGATGAGGGTAAAAGTGCGCGAAGTTCCTTTTGACGTAGGCGATACATGGGATAAGCTGCCTACACAAGAAATAAAGCCGCTTGACGTTAAAGGCTTTGATTTTTCGCTTTCAGACGAAGAGGTTTATACCGTTTTCTTTTCATATCTTGACGGCTACGCAATTCAAGAAGACATTGCGCTTAAAGTACAGGCTGTTGAGGCACGACAAGACAGTTCTCTTGTCCTATACGATGAAAAGTACGAAAAGTACGGCTATAGACCGCTGTTTGCAAACTTCAAGGGCTATTCAATCCAGACCGGCAAGAAAGACACATCAACACAGGATAACATAACGAAGCTGAATTCTCGGCTTAGAGACTGGTACGGCAATCTTGAGAACATGCTTTCGGGTTCTATCAATATTTCTTGTAAGAAGATGGAAAAAATGCCTCAGACAGGCGGAAAAATCAAGTTTCTAGGCGGCGAATTTTATGTCGAGGGCGTAGAAGTGAAATGGAACTACGGCGGCAACACAGAAGCTACCCTTATAGTTTCGCGCGGCGGAAAATATGATAGCGGCAAATTTGAACCATTTGAAGACATCGCAGACAAATTCGCGCTGATTGAAGCTGCAAAGGCGGTGCAACAATAATGACAAATAATATCAACATAGAATTTAAACGTCCGGTGCAACTGGCACAAGAAGGTTATACCCTTACCACACCCAAAAGCAACAGATACGGTTTTTGGGGCACAGTTACAAAAGTCAATTCAAAAGACTGTTCCGTTGACGTACGAATGGACATCGGAAGGATTCTCGAAAATGTGCGCGTAGCTTCTCTTGAATGGGTTTACAAGAACGAAGACAAGGATTTTCTGGCAGGTGAAAGAAAGCTTCCGCAGGTTGACAGCTATGTATTCTGTCTGATGCCTACAGGCGAACCTTCAAGCGCATTTGTGCTTTGTTCGGGCTTTACTCGTCAGCAGACTGTTCACGACTATTACAAGGTAGAAGACAAAGGCAACGAATATGAGCGCATAGAGAATTCCGGCTGGCAGCATATTACGGATATTAACAACGGCACAAAGACAACAAAAAATAGAAAAAAAGACGAAACAATAAAGCTCGTAATTGACCAAGAAACCGAAGGTGAAGAGACAATCACGATGAACGTGCATGAGCATGAAATTCAAATTACGAAAGATTTTATTCATGTTACGACAAACGAAAAGCAGGTGCTTGTTGACACCAAGAAAGACACATTCGAGCTTAACGGCAAGATTGACCTTATGGTTAACAACGCAGAAGACAAACTTAAAATCGGTAACGAAGTTGCAACCATAGGCAAGCTGTTTGATGAATTGTGCGACGCGCTTATAGCTCATTACACAAATACGGCAATGGGTCCGCTCGTGCATAAGCATACGTCAAAGCTTTGGGCTGAGGACATGATAAGACCTTTGAAAGAAAAGGCTCGTAAAGTTTTGGAGTTGTAACATGGCAATAATTAACGCAAGATTCTGGCACAAAGCCTATATGCTCGAATTCAATGAAGAAGGTTCAGACCCGAAGATATTCACGTTCTCAACGCCGCCGGAAAGCGAAGACCTGTCATTTCCGCAGCGCGTATCTGAAACAAAGACATACGGCGGTGTCGTGTTTGACGATTACGGAAACGATTCAGTAAAAATAACTCTTTCCGGCTCGACATTCAACGAAGAAGAAAAATATATCTACCAGGCTTCAAAAGAACAGCTGTATCTTACAGGCGAGAAAGAAATATTCACTTTACAAAGCCTTATTAAAGATTTCGGCGGCTTGGAGAAAATACCGAAGAAGAAGGTTTATCTTTACGATTTGTCAAAATCAAGCATGATTGACAAATTCATTTCCGGCAAGGTCACAAAGTCATATTGGGAAGTCAAAATAAAAGATTTCAAAATCAGACGCGCAAAAGACAAGCCAATGACTTATTACTACACGCTTGAAATGATTGCGAATGATTCAGACAAAGACACCATACCGACGATTCTGGACAATGACAAATCTTCGGAAGTAAAAAAGCAGAGCGCAAGGATTCAGGAAAAGCTGACGGAAGTAAACGAGTTCATTGATAACAAGGTGCTTTTGTCACTTGATGTCGTTGACACAATTGCGAACGAACTTATCCGGCTTAAAAAGACTTATGAAAACCTTAATAATCCTCTTGATACGGCGGTAAAGCTCGGCGGTGATGCATTGCGTATTGTTTCGGTAGCGAGCAATACCAACTTTTACACACAGGCTCTTAAAATCGGGCGGCTTGTCAAGAAATACGCCGGAATGGTAACAGGCAAGAAAGGTAATGACTATAAAATCGGTACAAACTTTACAGAACGGTATACAGTCTCATTCGATTCAAACGGCGGCAGCCTTGTGCCTAATCAGGTTGTAGAATTCTTGGGCACGGCAAAAAGACCGACAGACCCGACACGTGAAAAATACCGCTTTGACGACTGGTATACAGATGATTCTCTTGAAACGGTTTTCAATTTCAATACAGAGATAACTTCAAGCATAAGGCTTTACGCAAAGTGGATAAGGGAACTTGTTACGGTTACTTTCAACGCAAAGAACGGCAGCTTTCCTACTTATCAGTCTATTCCAGTGGGAAGCATTATAGAAGACGCGCCTACACCGACAAAGCCCGACAGCCTGTTTGTTGCATGGTGCATTGACTATGAATGTACTACTGAATTTGACATGACAACGCCTGTAAACGAAGATTTGACGCTTTATGCAAAATACATTCCACAGTACAGCGTAAATTTCTTTGACAGAGACGCAATCTACGAAACACAGCTTGTAAAGGAAAACGAGCTTGTCATTTATCCGCTTACTCCGACAAGGGAAAATTACCAGTTTGAGGGTTGGTACACCGACGAAGCATGTACGATTCCTTATGATTTCAGCGACACGGTAACGGCAAGTTTCAACCTTTACGCTAAATGGGTTCAGTACGCTAATAACGTAGTTTTCCATTCAAACGGCGGTACGGCAGTAGAAACGCAGTCGGTTCTTATCGGGCAGACAGCAACAGAACCTACGCCGCCGACAAAAGAAGGTTACGAATTTGTGTTCTGGTGCGACGACCCGGACGCTACAAACGAGTATTTCTTTAATACGCCTGTCAATTCTGAACTGCATCTTTATGCGCGTTGGAACGTCAACGTTTATACAATCACTTTCAACTCAAACGGCGGCAGTGCTGTATCAGCTGATCATGTTGCGCACGGTCAGCTGCTTATATTCCCGGATAAACCGACAAAATCCGGCTATGTATTCGACAAGTGGTGCACGGATGAAGAACTGCAAAACGAATATGATTTTGAAACGCCTGTTACAGAGGGTTTCACGCTTTATGCAAAATGGTTCGGGGGTAACGAATGAAAGATACACAGAACGACATTAACGACAGAGTTATAGAAGACCTTGCCATTATTGATGATGCCTCGAACAGACTTATTCAGATTGCAAAAGAATCATCTGTAAATCTTGAAACGGTTGTATACGTAGATGAAGACGGAAACGACCAATATCTGATTGTTTATGACCACAAAACACAGGCTTGGTTAAGTACAGACACATTCGACAAGATAGCTGAAAAAGAATACGGCGACGCGAGCTACGGCACTATCCTTGCTTATTATAACGGCGTAAAGAAAGAAAACGAGCTTGCAGCCGGAACATTGATTAAGATTCCTATTTTTGTGCAGGACAACAAGGTTCTGTTGAATAAGGTGTATTATCCGCCGGAACAGAAAGAACTTTACGGCAGGGATATTCAATTATCAGACGACGGTATCTTTGCGACTTTTGCAGGTGATTTCAAGATTGTCGCGCAAAAAGAAAACCTTGCTCAAGGTATCGTCAACAGGCTTGCGACAAGCGTTGCAAAGCGCATACGCCTTACAAGCTACGGTATCAAAACTTCCGTCGGTACGCCGCGTTTCATCAATAACTATATCCTGGCTTCAATGGAGCAGACAGTTCTTGCTGACCCGCGTGTTGCAACCGTTGACGAAATTAACTTTTCCGGCGTTGGTGATAACTTACAGGCGGAAGTTGTATATACAGATCATAACCATACGACAGGCAGAGCGGAAGGAGTATTCTAATGATAAGACGCTACGAAGATATTATGGATTCTGCAAAAGCAAATATGATTGCAAAGCAGGATAAACTGACTGATTTCAATGAGGGAAGTATCATTCACACGATACTTGATACTTTTTCACGTCTGCTTGAAAGGGCGTATGTCGCAATACGGCAGGGCTACAACGAGCTTTTGCGGCTTATACCGTTTACGCTTTTCGGATTCTCAAAAAAACAGGGAACTTACGCATCCGGCTCTGTTGTGTTCACAAGAAAACAGGCTCTTGAAGCGGAAACTTCAATACCGTCCGGCACAAGATTGTCTTGCGACGGTCTTATTTACCTTACGACATCTACAGGCAAAATCACGTCAGGTGAAACACAGTCGCAGCCTGTGCCGATAAGGGCTGATAAATCCGGCACTGCATACAATGTCGCGCCTGGTCTTATTACTTCGATTGAAAGCAATGTTCCGGCAGAAGTTGTGTCGGTAATCAACCTTGTGCCGGTAACAGGCGGCTCGAATGAAGAGAGCGTACAGGAAGTAGACGAACGGTTTAAGAACTTCATCAACGGTCTTTCGGGAACGAACAAATATGCAATCAAAAACGCCGTTCTTGAGCTTGACAGCGTAAGAAGCGTTTCAATTCAGGAACATGCGCCGCCGCTCAAAGATGTTTATAACCTCTCTGTATATGTTGACGACGGCAGCGGCGCGGCTAACGAAGAGACGCTGCAAGCCGCAAAAGAAGCGATTGAAGGAACTAAAGACGGAAATGGACACCTTGCGCCCGGTATAAATGCGCGTGTTCTTGCGCCTATCGCCGTTCCTGTAAATTTCCATATTGCCGCAACTGTTTTCAGAACAGACAAAGAAACTGCACAGGCTGAAATAATCAAGCTGCTTACGGAATACACAAACGGTCTTGTTATCGGTCAGCAGCTATTGCTTTCAGAAATTGTACAGAAAATCATGTCTGTAATTTACGTTAAGGACGTTAAAATCACGACACCGGCAGAGAATATCACGCCGACGGCAGAGCAGATTGTCCGCTTCGGAACTGCAACCGTTGACATTATTGAGGTGGAATAATGGACGGAAACAACTCTATAGGTGATTTCATAAAGGCAGTTTTTCCCTCTACCGTTAGCCGCAATGATAAGGTTTTCAAGGCATTACTTGCAGATACGGAAGAATCTCCGGGCACAATGGAAAAGCTGCTTACAGAATTCCAGGCAGAAAGAGATGATTGGGGGAAAAACAACGTCTATGACCAGACAGGCGAACAGCTTGAACGGACAATGGAATATTATTCCGTGCTGAAGAGGATGCACGAAGAGAAAGACGACAGGTTTAAATTCCGCAACAGATGCCTTTTTCAGCGCAACGGTGATGATTTGTGGGGCGATTACTGGAATATTCTTAAACTTTTCAGAACGTATTTTAACAATGAATACCTGTTTATCGTCAACAACACAAACAGGATAGACACGAACTATCTGCTTAATGCTGATTTTGAAGCGGAAGACGAAGCTTGGGAAATTGACGGCGGATTTTCGCAGACAAAGGACGCGCGTTTTTCCGGCTCTTACGGCTTAAAAATTCTCAGCAACGGATATTGCCGTCAAGAAGTTACTTTGGAACATGAGAACAAGACATATTTTCTGCATTTCTTTTTGAAGGGCACTGTAAAGGTTTCGGTCAAAAACAGTAGTGGTAAATACTGGAACGGCTCTAAAGGCGAATTCGGCGACTGGCAGGATGCTGCATATTATGAGACGTACTATACCGAAGACTGGGATAACAAGGGCTTTTATTTCCTTCCCGGAACGGATTTGAACGTAACAATAAGTTTTGAGTATGCGAATGATTACGGATTTGTTGATTATGTGCGGCTGTTTGAAAAGCCGCCTTATCCGACTTTCACGATTATAAGTACGCTTGAGCTTGAATATACAGACGATACGGCAAGCCTTGCGCCTTATACGAATGACCCTGTATCACGACCAGATTATACAAAAGCCGGTTACGGCTGGCAGAACGAAGATGATATTTCGCCGCAAGAGGCTTCAAAATACGAGCGGGCTGATTACGTTGACCAGAGTTCAATCAATGAAGACGCAAGCCCTGTTCTTTTGAAGGGCGGCGAAGACAGAGGCGCGGACGACTTAACTCATGCAGATTTCTTGACAGAAGAAGTGCCGATGACCGCCGATGCGCCTTACGGCAATGATGATTTTAAGTCAATCGAATACAGAAAAATGTCTTATTGGAATCAGGCGTTTATATCCGGCGCGGGCGGCGCAAGGGGCATAAGCGCATATAACGAACTGATAGATATAACAAAAGCCTACGGAACGGTTCACTTTGTTGAGCTGCTTTCGCGCGAGGCAGAACTTTAACAAAGGGGTGTGGTTATGAATAATTTTCAGACGACAAAAGCGTACGACAATGAAATCATGAAAACTACTGATTTCAATTATGGGTACGATGCCGCGATTGAAAACATGGCGACTGCAATACAAGCCCTTATCAGCGACAGCTCTAAGGACTATGTAATTGGCGGCAAGGTAAAGCCGTATGTGTCACAGGGAATGAACGTCAGCATTGAGCCGTTGATTGCATTTTGCAAAGATACCGGCGTTTTGGTTGCAAACAATTCCGTGAAAGAACCTGTATCAATCGAAGAAGCGGATTTGGTGAATGACCGTATTGACATCATTCAGATTAAGGGTACAGAAGAAACGTTCGACGAACAAGTACGTGCTTACAAAGACCCTGTAACCGGCGAAATCACGTTTGAAGCAACGGAAACAAAGAAGAGAATCGCTCTTACGGTAAACGTCAAGAAAGGTTCTAACGGCAGTTCAAGTGCGCCGCTTCCAGATCCGGGATATGTCAAACTTGCTGAAATCAATATTCCTGCCGGAACGCTGAACATTCAGGAAGAGAACATTATCAACATCGAAGCTTCAAGCCCGGATAGAAGCAACGAAAGCTGGACTACAAAGAAAGACAGCGTTTTTAACCCGATGCATTACTGTGACTACTCAAAGATTCTGCTCAAGGAACACAATCCAGACGGTACGCACAAAAACAATTCAATCAAGCGTCAGAACATCAAATTCGGCTCTGGCGGTGAAGATGTAAACGCTTCTGCAATTCCGCTCGGCACAAGTATTGATGTTGACGACGAGCACTACGAAGCAACCGCCACATTGCTTACTATTATCGGTGCTCTGAACGGTTTTGCAAGCTCAAACAGACCGTATGCAAACAAGCTTTTGAGCCGTTATGCAGTTATCACTGATTTGCCTGTTGCTGCAAGTACGGAAAACATTGATATAACCGCAGGCGGTGAAATGGTTATTGACGGCATTTCGTGTACGTCAGGACAGCTTGTTTTCTTGAAAGACCAGACTGACACAAAGCAGAACGGCTTCTATAAAGTCAACACTGGTACATGGTCAAGACAGCCGGGATATACAAACCTTCAGGCAGACTGCTTCACTCATAAGCTGATTTACGTTAAGAAAGGCACTGCAAACGCAGGTAAATTCTTCTACCTTTCCGGCGATTCTTATGCAGTTGGAACAAGCGAGCTTGATTTTGAAGAAGTCACTTTGTTTTCAACGAAAGAAAAGCCTTTCTCATTGGTAATGAGAGACGAAAACGGAATGGCAGAGGGAATCGGCGGCGAAGCGAACGGAATAACCGTATCAAAGCCAAGATTCTTGACTTTCGCATTCAACGGCAACAATCAGGCTATCAAAATTGCGAAGGGTACAAGAATCCGGCTTGACATTGTGAACGACGACACAACAAGAGAAATAAGGTATCTCGATGTAAAAGAAGCTGCCGTTTATGATTTGTCAGACAAGATACAGGACGCTGCAGACGCTTCTTCAACTCGTACAGGTGAAGTCAACGGACGTGACTTTTACATCTATCTTGTACCAGGTTCAAGCAATGATGTTGACCTTGTTGTTTCCTGCAACTCGACATATCCGAACGACATTAACCCGGACTATACAGCTAACAACACAAGAAAAATCGGTCAGTTCCACACGCTTTGTGCGGCTGCCGGTGCAACTCTTTCAGGTCAGTTAGCAGGAGCGAAATCTGCAAATACCGTTGGCGAAGACTATCTTATCAAGCAGTATTCAAGCGGCGAAGACCCGGACTTCTACAATTTCTATAACAAGGAAATTACGGCTGTTACAACCGGCACAATCTACGATGTTGTAACAGTTGACCATCCGCTTAAAGGATTTGCAGCCGGTGATATTCTGCCGGAAAGTGTCTGGTGTCTCACATTCAAACCGTACTCAAGCGGTGACGGAATGGTCTACGATGTTGATATTGATATGGCTGTTGATATTTATTTGCAGTCTGGAACAGGAAAGAACACAAAATCAGCATACGGCGGCACAATCACGAACACACGCGAGCACATGAATCATCAGGACGATATGAGACAGGTTCGCAAGCGTCTGCTTTATGACAGTGAATTTACAAGCATTGCATTGGGCAGTAACGAAAAAACGAATATTGCCGGTTCTGTAAGCGGCGTAACAGCTGGCGGACACTCTGACACTGCAAGTAGAAGAATGATAAGTTTTATTGGGGTTGAAGAGGCTTGCGGTCATTTCTGGCAGTGGCTCAACGATGTATCTTCGCTCGGTAATATTGCTGCAACAAACAGCGTAATTAATATTTATCCGTCCAATAACCAGAATGCATTTGCGACTTATGACGGACAAGGCTCTTTTGGTCAGCAGTATGCTTCTTCTACGGCTTTGCTTGGCGGCGGTATTTGGTCTGATTCCGCGTCTTGCGGGTCTCGTACGCGCCATTCGATTCATGCGCGTTCGTTTGCGGTTGCGTATTTTGCGGGGCGCGGGGTGAGCCGCGTTCTCACAAGAACGTAGAACGATAAACGCAAAACTCTCGTAAACTTCAAATGGTTAATTTGAAGTTTACGAGTTCTTTTGGGGTTAGGTGTTAGTACGGCTTTGCTTGGCGGCGGTAATTGGAATAATTCCACGTCTTGCGGGTCTCGTACGCGCAATTCGAATAATGCGCGTTCGAATGCGAATGCGAATAATGCGGGGCGCGAGGTGATACGGAGTTTGGGGTTGAGAACTCCGGCTGAACATCTGACCTGTGGCGGAATGCCCAAATACGAAAACGGAAGAGTTATTCCAGTTAGTAGGTTTTTAATCGAATACTGGAATAACCATTTTTTAAGGGGGTGCGAATGAAAACATATAAAAATCTCTGGGTACAGATAATCACGAAAGAGAACTTTGACCTTGCCTATAAGAATGCACGAAAAGGAAAGACCAGAAGAAGAGATGTCAGAGAATTTGAAAAGGACGCGGAACGCAAACTAGAAGAAATCAGACAATCCGTTATCAATAAGACATTCACAACTTCGGAATACAGGCATAAAGAAATATTTGAACCCAAAAAGAGAACAATTTATATTCTGCCGTTTCAGGACAGAATCGTGCAACATGCAATAATGAACATACTTGCGCCTTTAATGGAAAAATTATTTATAAAAGACAGCTACGCATGTATAAGCGGCAGAGGACAGCACAAGGCAAGTATGCGTACAATGCAAGCCATTAGAAGAAATAAATATTGCTTGAAATGTGATATAAGGAAATTCTACCCTTCAATAAATCAAAATATTTTATCAAAAATGTTTCATGAAAAAATCAAAGACAAGGATCTGTTATTTCTGCTTGATGATATTATTTTCAGTTTTCCAGGTGAAAAGAACGTTCCTATAGGAAATTATACAAGCCAATGGTTCGGCAATTTCTACCTTACAAAACTTGATATGTACGTAAAACATACGCTTAAAATCAAAGATTACATACGCTATTGCGATGATTTTATGCTTTTCGGCAACGACAAAAAATACCTGCACTTTTGCAGGGTTAAGATACAGGAATTTCTGCTTAAAGAACTTGAGCTTGAATATTCAAAAAGCGATGTTTTTAACGTAAAACAGGGCGTAGATTTTTGCGGTTACAGGCATTTTAAGAATTACATTCTGCTTAGAAAATCTACGGCAAAAAGACAGCTTAGAAAAGTCAGAAAAATGGCGAAGCTGTATCAAGAAAACAAGATCTCAAAAGAAAAGCTGCGGTCAAAAGTTGAAAGCATACGCGGCTGGATAAAGCACGCCAAAACACATAACTTGCAGATTGCAATGAATTTAGACGCATTGAGGGCTATTTATGCTTAGATTTAGTGATTTTGCAGAGAAAGAAGAAATGGTGCTTGACGGCGAGAAAGTAAGAATCGACAGTATCTTGAACAAAGAGATTATAATTCATGCTTTCAAAGTGCGGCAATCAAAATTTGAAAGAGGCTGCAATAAATGCGCTACGGTACAATTCTACGAAGAAAACGATGAACGCAAGAGGATATTCTTCACCGGCAGCAGCGTTATTATCAGTATGCTTGAAAAATACAGCGATAAATTGCCATTTATAACAATGGTAAAGAAAATAGATAAATATTACACATTCTCATAAGGTACAGGGGGTTAATATGAGAGGTTTTCCAGAAAGCTTTGCTACAAAGCAGGATTATTTGAATTGCTTGCAGCTTTATCCAGAACAGACTAAAAAGGCTTTGCGCGGTTTGCTTGCCAACAGGTTTATCTGGGAAAAGAAGAAAGAGCTGAAAAGCGAATCTGACGGCGTTAATGACGTAAAGCACCGCGTTCTTAGCGAAGACGGCAAGTTTTATCAATTTGAAGAAGTTGAAGACAAGAATGCGCAGCTTTTCCGTCTTGGCTTTACGGTTAAAGAAATTGAAAAGATACTGGCTTAAAAGCCTTTATTGTCAATATTTGCGCCGTAAATTATAATTAAAGCGGTATCATCGATAAGAGAGCCGGGGTTTATTCCTCGGCTCTCTTTTTTTTGCTACAGGGGGTGTCTAATGGAAAGCTTAAATTCTATTCCGTCTACAGGGTGGGTTGTAATTGGCTTAATTTCGATGGTTGTTTTGGTTGTGCTTATGCTGATTATTTGCGGTGTATTCATTCTTCTATGGAAAAAGAATATAAAGACGAAGTTTTTTGAGATAAACGAGATCAAGCCGGAAATCAAAGAGCGTTACATTGCAGAAGGAAAAGACTTGGTTGATAACCAGTCGCAAGTTGCAAAGCTGCTTATAAAAGGATGGAGAGCAAAGCTTTATGAGATTGGTTTACGAGAACTGAATATCACCAATCAGTCTGACAAAATAATTTTTGAGCTTATAACGTACCGAATTTCAGACAGGCTCAATTATGAGTTGAAAAATGATTTTACCAGAAATCATATTACGAGCAAAAGCAATGCAGAGCTAGACCAATATACAAGCGCAAAGTCTAAGGCTTATTACGCGCTTGTAAGGGAAAGGCTTTACATATTCAATGACAAACTTCCGCAATATAACCTGCCGGATATTATGACGAAGATTTCTTATGACGAGACAAAAGACTTTTTCGGTGAAATATACAAAAGCGCAAGGGATATTGCCGGTTGGCAGGGGGAAAAGAATGCTTAACACAATGTTTATTTGCAAAGTAGCTTGTGCCGCTTTCGCAACGGTAGGAATTGTTGAATGGCTGAAAAACTTTCTCAATTTCAGCAATAAAAAAATATGGGCTTATATCATGATACCTATTTGCATCGGCTGCTACCTTGCAGCTGAGCTGCTGCCTGTATGGGTTATCGGCAGTCTCTTGACTTTAGGAACTGTGCAAATCAGCTATCAGACATTGATACAAGGGTTTGATTCGGTTATTAAGAACATTTCAAGAGGTTCTTTCAATGGGGGCGGTCATGACACAAGCGATATGTAAGAAAATCGGCGCGAGCGGTTGTTACTTTCTCTGTCTTATTCATGTTGCGAATCAGATTGCGGGAAAGAAAACTGACGTCGTTCGCTTTTATGAAAAGGCTCTGTCAAAAGGCTGGATAGAAGCTGATTGCTATGTTGCGAAACCTGCCGAAATCATAAAAGATATTACCGGCAATAAGGCTGATGTTTTCCATGCCGCCGTCGGTTATCAGCTCAAGCAGAATGAGTATGAAGTTACAAGATATGAGTATTGCGAGACAGGCATTACATACGCGCATTTCGTTGTTACAAGCAACGGCAAAGTTATTTATGATCCGTTCGGTTCTTCAAGAACTGTAAAGCTCGGAAAACCTGTAAGCAAAAGAATCATCAAAATGCTGTAATATACAGCTTTATTGAGATTTTTTTGAACAATACGCTACAATATGCTTGTAGCTGAAAAACAGCTCTTTTCTTTTTCTAAACCTTAGAAGTCCGGCAATCGGTCAAGCTGCCGGGCTTCTTTTTTTATGCGCTTATCTGCTTTGCGTCAGAATACATGTATTGGTAAATCAGATTTTTAAGCGAGACGCTCATAGTTTCGCCGATTCCGTCAGTAAGCTCATCAAGCAGCCTTACGGCGTAAAATTTGCCGTCCATGTATGCCTTTATGCAGTCTTTGTAAATGCAAAGCTCTATCTTTTTCCGGGCGCAATCTCTTGCTTCAATCTGGAACTTATAGCCTTGAAAAGAAATAACACCGGCACTGTTTGTGGTTCTGTCAAAGCGCGAGCAGATTAAATCACGCCAATTAACAGGCGGAATTCTCCATACGGCTTTCTTTTCTCTTTTTATAGAAAATTCCTTGTTGAAAATATCAATATAATGTTCTTTCAGGAAAATATTTGCCGCTTCAACCGTCTTTATTTTGTAATGTTTGAAATACCACGGCAAGCGACCTTGTAAGGTCTTCCACATGCGTTCAACACGTCCTTTTGCTTGCGGCGACCATGCAAGAATCTGGTTTATGCGGAAATCAGTCAAAATGCGCTGCCATTGTGTGCGTTTCTCATGCAATCCGGCTAATTGTTCCTGTACTGTGAGCTTGTCTTTTTCTTTCGGCGTAGCGCAGAAAATTGCTGAACGGTCTGAATAAATATCAAACATCAAGCCGTGCCGTTCTATAGTTTGTGAAAGAATCTCGTAATAGCCGTAACTGCATTCATTTTCGGTCATGCACAAGCCTGTAATTCTTTCTTCTGCATCGTCGATTGCGCCGTGAAGTGCATAATACGTGTTATCGCCGCACCAGCTAAACCACTGATAAGGCGTTGCGTCAATCTGTACTAGATCGCCGCCGCATTCCCTTCTGTAGCGCGGTCTGTGAATTTTGTCTTTTTTCTTCTTATGATGTTTCTCCGGCGATTCAATCCCGGCTTCGGCGAGTATCTTATATATGGTGCTGTATGAGTAGTGTATGTCATAAAATTCATGCAGAGCCGCCGCGAAAAAGTTAAAATTGAAGTTCAGAAATTCCGTTTTGTAGACGTTTACGATTTGATTCTTTATCCGTTCCGGCACTTTGGTTTTTGATTTAAGACCTCTATGACCATTGATAAAAGCGGCTTTTCCCTTTGCGGCATATCTGCTTTTTAGCCGTGTAAGCTGCCTTGTTGTATACTTGGTAATATACGAAACCTGCCTTAAAGTAAACCTTCTTTCAATCAAACCTTGTATATAGAACTCAAGATTTTCTCTGTTTTTCGGGTATTTTCTTTGCATGATTATTTTTTCGGCAACTTTTCCCATTTTATAACTTACGGTTTCCAAATTAATTTTATTGGTAAACCATAAAATATATTTTGGTTATAATATATAAACCATATAAAATATTATGGTTGCAATGTGACGGCATAAAAATATATTATGGTTTCCATAAAAATATTATTGGTTTTTTATTGACAGAATATGGGTGTTTTTGGTTTGTAAATGGGTGAAATTGGTAAACCATAAAATATTTTGTGGGTGCGTAGTATAGTATAGTATAGGATAGTATAGTTAAGTATAGGAGAGAATAGTATAGGCGAATGGCAACCAAAATGCACATCGTTGACAACATTTTGGCAACCACTTGGCAACCAGAAAAAATTTTTTCATTTTTTTTCAGAATTTGGGGTGGAAATTGAAAAAAGATATTGACAATGTAGCAATTAAGACTTATAGTCTAAATAACTTGAGATTCGTAAAAGTCGAATCTTTGCGAGCTGTTTAGACTAGCACGTTTTCTAAACCGCTTGCGCGGTCTTGCAGAGAATCCTCTGTAAGTTTTCAAAAGGGATTGTTCAAACGTGCAGGGCAATCCCTTTTCTTTTAAGCAAGGGTTAGAAAATGAATAACGAAGAAATCAAAAGCAGCCTTAAAAAACTTTTTAACTGCAAAACTGATTTTTCAGTTACAATGACCGGCAAGCAGTCAAGCAAGGTAAACGGATTTTACAGACCGAACACTTGCGAGATTTTCTTGCATAACAGAAATTTCAAAAACGAAAATGAGCTGATGTACACGGCTGTACATGAACTCACCCACCACATTCTGACTACCGAAAAAGGCGTTAAAACTGCTAAAGCACATTCCGGCTTGTTCTGGTCAACATTCTATGACCTTCTGGATAAAGCCGTTGAACTCGGTTTTTATTCAAGAACCAGAAGCGTTGAAACTCAAAAACTGATTGACGAAGCGAAAAAAATTGAAAAGTCAATTTCTGAACTTCAACAGAAACTCGGTGAAGTCATTTCCAAAATCTATGAAAGCTGCCGCGAGAACGGCGACCGCGTTGAAGATGTCATTGAGCATGACATTCAGATAACGCGCCAAAAGGCAAAAGACCTCTGCAAGATGTCGGACGGCAATTCAGATGAAATTTCAAAAGCCGTCAATTCCGCAAAAGACGTAATGATCCGCAATGCGGCACAACAGGCAGCGGATGAAGGAAAAACCGTTGAACAGGTCAAGGCTATTGCAACACGGAAAGCTAGAGCCGTTGACGACGACCTTGAGAATCCCGAACAGTTGCGCCGTGAAAAGAAACGGCTTGAAACAACTATCGAGCGTCTGCAAGACAGGCTCGTACAGGTTGAGGAAACACTCTTGAGTATGCAGGGCGGCGAGCAATGAAAATCCGCAGAGAAAACGGCGTGTTTGTCGTAACAACTGACAGAGAATATACGTCAAAAGACCTTCACAGTGCATTGCTTGAAGCAACAGGATGCAAGAACCAGGCGGCAGAACTTATGTTCCGTAAACTTTGCAAAAAAAAGATGGCGGCTTATGGAAATGACAACAAGAGAACTTGCTGAAACTCTGAATGTATCTACAGACACAATCACAAGAGCAGCAAACAGGGTTTTAGACCCTTCCGCAGTAGTGCGTAGGGTTATCAACGGCGGAGAATCAAGAGTTTTCAGTGAAAAACAGGCAACTCTGATTAAGCAGGAAATTCAGCGGCATCACAATCTGGCGAGCCGTCAGATTGATTCTGCAATGACAGACATCGAAGAAAACGCCGTGATTCTTCACGCTTATCAGATACTTGAGAGGCGTGTTCAGACTTACAAGCAGAGAGCGGAAGTGGCTGAATGCAAGCTGATAGAACAGCAGCCGAAAGTTGAGTTTTTTGATGCGGTTGCAGAAAGCAAAGACTGACTCGATTTTGAGCAGGTTTCAAAGACTTTGTGCGTGAAAGGTTACGGACGCAATAATCTCTTTAAGTTTTTGAAAGACAAAAGGGTTCTGATGGGCAACAACAGCCCTTATCAGGAATATGTTGAACGCGGTTATTTCAGACTGATTGAATCAACTTTCACGGACGCAGCCGGAAAACAGCGCATTTATGCAAAGACGGTTGTAAGTCAGAAAGGCGTTGATTTTGTTCTGAAAATGATAAAAGGCGAAGGAGAAAAGAATGCTGTACGAAAAGGTTGTTGAGCTTGGCAATGTGCGCTTTGTAGACACATCAAGTTTTACACATGAGCAGTGGCTTGAATTGCGCAAAACAGGTATCGGCGGTTCGGACGCTGGCGCAATCATGGGGCTGAATAAATATGCTACACCGCTTTCGGTTTATCTTGCGAAAAAGGATTTTGCAAGTTTCGAGGGTAACAAGGCTACGGAATGGGGAAACATTCTTGAAGACCCTGTAAGGCAGAAAGCGCGTGAAGAACTCGGAATAGAAATTGAAACTGTTCCGGGCATGTTTCGCAATAAACAGTGGTATTTCATGAACGCGAATTTTGACGGTCTTGTTTATGTTGAAGGTGAAAAAGAAATCGCCGGAAGTGTTGTCTCTGGTCTTGGCGGACACGAAATTAAGACTTCACGAACCGGCGACGGCTTCACACAAGATGAAATTCCCGATTCCTACTATGCGCAAGTTCAGCATTACATGGCAGTTACAGGGCTTTCTTACTTTGTGTTGACCGTATTCATTTTCGACAGATATGAGGGGCGGCATTATGTGATACCGCGCAATGATGATTTTATTGCGCAGCTTGTTGAGCGCGAAACTGATTTTTGGGAGAACTACGTTCTGACAGACATCGCACCTGCACCGACAGGCAACGAAAACGAAATGGACTCGGTTAAATCTCTGCCTATGTCAGAAGAAATCACGCTTGATGATGAATGTGAGACTCTGCTTGACGAAAAAGAGCAGCTTGACGCGCAAATCAAGGAACTTTCGGAAAAGTCGGATGCAATCAAAGAGCAGATTATCTTGAGAATGTCGCAGTGCTCAAACGGAACTGACGCGGCTAAGGCTGTTGCAACTTGCGGAAGCTGGAAAATCACAGTAAGCACACAGGTTTCTAAGCGCGTTGATACAGGCGCATTGAAAAAAGCCGGGATCTACGAGCAGTACGCAAAAGACAGCGTTTCTAAAGTCGTACGCATTACAAAGTCTAAGGGGCTGTAAATGTTTGAGACAGAACGAAAACAGGCTCTTGCCGGAATCGGGAAATGCGACGAGTTTCTGAAGAATTGGGATATGAACGGATTCGCAAAAGGTGAAATCGAAATTTGTGAATGCGCTGACAAAGTTCCGCCGCAAGAAGTTGCGGAGACTTTCGCAAGGTTTAACCGTGAAATTCTTAAAGGCGGCGGAGAGCCGGACAAGGATTTTTGCCTTGTGATTTTCTACGCAAACGCAAAATACGGCTTTATTTTGCGGCTTGCCAAAATGCAGGAGAAAGAAGATGCGCTTTCTATGGCTTGATACAGAAACTACAGGGCTTGAAATTACAGACAGCGCGGCTTTTGAAGTTGCAATGATACTTGTTGATAACGGCAAGTTTTTTTGCGACAGGTGCTTTTTCTTGAATCCGTTGAGCGAAACAATCAAGTATCACGAAGAAGCCGGAAAGGTTCACGGATATTCAGAAGAAGACATTAAATGTCTGCCGCCGGAATCGGAACAAGTGCCTAAGATAGCTGATTTCTTGGAAAAAGCAAGGGAACTTTGGAAGACAGACGGAAGCCAAACAGAAAAGCTCATTCTTGCAGGTTATAACGTCGGCTTTGACAAGAAACATCTGAACGCGCTGCTTGAACGCAACGGCTACAAGTGGGAAGACTACTTCTCTGACATTGAAGCTGATGTTTTCGTACAGGTCAAGAAAGCCGGAATGCAGAAAGCATTGCCGTATCTGCCCGACCGAAAACTTGGAACGGTTGCCAAACATTTAGGCGTAACGCTTGATAACGCGCATGATGCTTTGGCAGATATTAAGGCAACAAGACAGGTTGCCGCAAAATTACATCAACTGGGCGTAAGCCTGGTATAAGGGGTTTAGAAAATGAATGTAAACGGAAACAACGCGGTTTCAAAAACGCAGAACAACGCTGCAAAACCCACATTGAAGCAGTGGGTTGCCAAAATGAGCGACCAGATTAAGAACGCTTTACCGGCAAACATTACGCCGGAAAGAATGATGCGTATTGCTCTTACAGCTCTTTCAAAAGACGCTAAGCTTGCAAACTCTACGCCGGAATCTTTTATGGGCGCACTGCTTACAAGCGCACAGCTCGGTCTTGAGTGCAACACGCCGCTCGGACAGGCGTATCTGATACCGTATCAGAATAAAGGCGTACTCGAAACACAGTTTCAGCTTGGTTATCAAGGCTTGATTGATTTGTGCTACAGAACAGGTCAGTACAAGAAAATCGTTGCTCGTATTGTTTACGAAGGTGACGACTTTGATTATTCATACGGCTTGGAAGAAAAGCTGATTCACAGACCGCGCGAAAAATCAGACACACCGATTTATGTTTACGGCTTGTACGAACTGAAAAACGGCGCAAGTGCTTTTGAAGTTATGTCATGGGAAGCCGTAATGAATCACGCTAAAAAATACTCACAGAGCGTGAAAAAAGGCTATTCATCACCGTGGAGCACTGATCCCGAAAGCATGGCAAAAAAGACCGTGCTCAAGAAAGTGCTGAAATATGCACCGAAAGCGGTTGAAATCGCAGAAGCGGTAAATGGCGACAGCGCAATCATTAAGACAAACATCATCAAAGACGGCAACCAGTACACAGTTACAAAAGACTTTGACTATTCGCCGGAAAACGTAATTGACGTTGAACGCGCGGAAACGCCGAAAGCAGCTGCACCGAAAGCGGAAGTTGCAGAAGAACCGGCACAGGAAATGTCAGATGCAGAAATTGACGCTGCTTTTGACGCACAGGCTGAAATGTTCAGCAACGATATACCAGACGGTATCTTTTAGGGTTTGGGCTGAATGAAGGTAACTGCATTTTTTCACGGCTTGCTTTACAAGAACCAGATTATTTTGAGGGCAACAGACGAAAAAGATTATCTGCTTATCCGCAAGATGTTTGATTCTAAAGCACAGCGCGAAGAGCGGACACGGCGCGAAATTCTCTTGAAATGCGAGATTGACGCGCAGTTTCAGAACCGCACCTTCAAGCAACTTAGAGCCGTTTGGAAACTTGTAGAAGTTATCTTCGTCTCGATGGAAGAGCGGAAACCGACGGATGAAGAGAAATACGACCTGTATTTAGACTTGCTGGAATTGTACGCAGACAAAGTGCCGTCAAGATTAAGAAGCGGCACTTTAAGGGCGGTACATATTTCAGAATCTAATACGGTTTCCGGGGCGCGGTTTATCGACGGCTTGCTTTATCACCTGGCAACAGAGTGCCAACTGTCATACGACTTGGAAGCTGATGTAAGAACAGTGCTGTATGAGTGGGAGATATGGCGCGGAAAGCAAGAACATGACTTCATGGACGATATGACGTTGAGCGAGTGGCGCGGCAAGGCTAGATACAGCGAGGCAAGCGGTGTCGGTAATGATGTCGAGCCGCACCACATAGTAAGCCGCGGAAGTGCGCCGCAATTTGCTGATTGTGCATGGAACGTGCTTGCACTAACAAGAGACGAGCACAACTTCTTTCACAACAATGGGTGGACGGCTTTCTTAGATAAATACCCGCACTTGAGGGGAAAAGTTGAGAAAGCATTTCAAAAGGCAGGACGGCAGACGATACCAGTTGATTTTGATAACGAAATGAGCCGCCTTGCAGACTTAGCATTAGGGAGATATTGAACATGGAAAACAATCCTTTAACTTTGATTGTACGTGAAAAAAAACTTGGAAGCCTTGTTACGAACGCAAAAGAAATTAAGGCGTTTGTCGAAGAGCAGCTTAAAACATACAACGTTGACAATTACACAGGCGACGCAAAACAGGCAGCTAAAGACAAGGCAGAACTGAACAATGCAGCAAAAAGGCTGAACGATGAAAGAATCTATCTTGAAAAAGAATGGAACATGCCGTTTCTTGAGTTCAAAAACATCGTCAAGGAAACAACTGACCTTATCAATAGCGCAAGCGCGAAACTGGATCTGATTGTCAAAGAACAGGAAGCAAAAGAAAAGGCAGAAAAACAGGCTGAAATTGAAAAACTTTGGGCGGCAAAGAATTTCAGTCTTGTAGAGCTTGGGCGTGTTTTCAATCCGAAGTGGCTGAATAAAACGACAAAACTTACAAGCGTTGACGTTGAAATGGACGACATAATCAAGCGTATAAACGGCGACTTGGCAAGTCTTGACGCTTTCGGCGAGGACACGGCGACGCTCAAAGACATTTATCTTTCAACTCTCAATCTGCAAATGACACTTAACAAGGGAGCTGAACTCAAGGCAAATCGCGAACGTCTTGCGGCAATGGAAGCGCAGAAAAAGGCAGAAGCTGAAAAGGCGCAGAACGAAGAAACAAGCGTAAACGAGCCGGAACAGACAGCAGAAGAACCAGAAGAAACCAAAGAAGAGGTTTCTGAAAGTGAAGAGACAAAGCCTGTTGAAGACAATTCTGTTCCGAAAATGCCGATTTACAAATTCAATCTTTCCGGCGATGAAAATGAAATCGCGCTTGTGAAAGAAATAGCCGCCGGAATCGGGCTGAATATCATTCCGTCAATCACCATGACAGGCAACGGCAACCAGATTGCAATTTTCAAAAAATTGCTTAATGACAACGGATATGCTTATGACAAGCAGGGAATTATCAATCTTGCAGTCAGAAAAATTGATTAAGAGGGGTTTCAGAATGAGCGAACGCAGGATGTTTGCAAAATCAATTACAGAATCGGATGCATTTCTTGACTTGCCGCTTTCGGCACAGGCTTTGTATTTTCATCTTTCAATGAACGCTGATGATGAAGGGTTTATCAATAGCGTTAAGCGCATACAAAGAATTTGCGGCGCAAGTGATGAAGATTTCAGACAGCTGACAAACAGGGCGTTTGTTATCACTTTTGAATCGGGTATCTGTGTAATCAAGCACTGGAAAATCAATAACAGAATCCGCAAAGACCGCGAATGCAAGACGAACTACCCCGAAGAGAAGCGGCTGCTTATCGAGAAAGAAAACGGCGTTTATTCGTTGCAGCCAGCTGAAAAGGCAACAAAAACAGAAACTTTTGCGGAACATTACGGCTGTTTACCGGCTGAAAAACCGACAACCGAAGATTATGAGCCGGAAAAGAAAGAGCCGGTATCGGAAGAGCCGGAGCGTGAAGAAGAGCCGCCGGAAGAAAAGGATATTGAGCTTGAGGCAATGGGAGAACCGCGGAAAGACTATGCAGAATCCGTTTTTGACATAATCTTTGCAGCAAATCTGCCTTGCCGTGCAAACAACTTCATTACTTTTTCGATGGGTGATTTCAAACAGGGATTGTCTGAAATTGCGGGCTTGAAACTTTCGCCGGATGAAGTGATTGCAGCTCTCAAGAATTATGTCGAAGTCATAAAGCTTAAAAGAGCCGGTCTTACATGGTGGACAGCAGAACAGGACTTTTACAGCTTCTGCAAGAACAAGACTATTATCAAGTTTTTGCCCGGCAACTTCAAGATTGACAACTTCATGAAAGACAGCGAAAACAGGCAGCCTCTTGAAGACAAGATACAGCTGTAAGGGAATGAATTATGCAGAAACTTGAAGTTGAACGTGATAAAAACGGTCATCCTGTAATGACTAACGGCAAAGTGCAGACGGAATTTAAACAGACGACTGGGTTCTTTGAAACACAGCGTGTTGTATACCAATGCCCGAAACACGGTGAAGTTGTCTGCAACATTATGAAGGTGAACGGTATGGCTGTACCGGCTTATTGCCCGAAATGCGAAGAAGAACGCGAGAAAGACGAACAGATAAAGGCGCAAGCTGAACAGCTGAGACGAGAGCGGTACAACTCATACAAAGAGCGCAATATCGAGCCGGAATATTGGGAAAAGGAACTAAAGGACTTTGTACCAGAAACGCCGGAGCAGAAAAAAGCTCTTGAAGCTGTACAGGCTTTAATAGCTGCAAAATCCGGCAAGGTGGTTCTTTTGGGTAACAATGGAGTGGGAAAAACTTTCTTAGGTTGCATGGCTGTTAAGGCACTCGGCGGCAAGATTTTGTCGATGTACGAGATCACAACAATGATTCGTCAGTGCTATTCGTCAAGAGCTGAAATGACAGAGCTTGAGTTTGTAGAAAAACTTGCGAATTTGCCGCTGCTCGTAATTGACGAAATGGGAAGAACAAAAGGAAGCGAAGCTGAATTGATGTGGCTTAGCTACATCTTGGACAAAAGGCACACGCGGAATTTGCCGTTCATGATTCTTTCAAACACTCACCTTGCAAGGGATTGCCCGAAAAAAGGTTGCGACAGCTGCTTTGAAAGATTCGTAAACAATGATGTTTTGAGCCGTCTTAGACAGAACTCAAAGATTATCACGATTAAAGCACCTGATTACAGGGCAAAACAGAGAGGATAGAAAATGACAGATTTGAATGATTATAACGTTATAGGACGGCTTACGCATGACTTGGACGAACGCAGCTTTGCCTATACACCACAGGGCACTGCAAAAATGAATCTTAGCATTGCTGTAAACCGCGGTGTAAAGCGCGGCGATGAATGGGTTGAAGAAACCAGTTTTTTTGAGGCTGTTGTTTGGGGCAAGACCGCCGAAAACATCAAGCCTTATATGACAAAAGGCAAGCAGATTTGCATTAACGGTTATCTCAAGCAAGACCGTTGGAAGGATAAGGAAACCGGCAGCAGCCGACAGAAAATCTACATTGTTGCAAACTCGGTACAGCTTTTGGGCGGAAAGTCAGACGGCGCAAGTAGTGGTGGCACAAGTTACCAGAACGGCAGACAGACCGGCGGATATGCACCGAAAGCACCAAAAGAAGAACCGCAGTATCAAGAATACAGCGGCGATGATTTCCCAGAAGAAATTCCGTTTTAAGGAGACCTGACTATGAAACGACGATCTGTTTCGTGTATATCATCTGAACTCGGTAAAGTGTTCGCACATTTAAGGGCGGAATATTCCGAAACTGTTGCAATGCAGAGCGCACGGCTTGGGTTCAATTCAAGCTATATCTACCTTGTACTGGTAGGCAAAAGGCAGTTTTCTTTTAACTTGTTTAAAAGCCTTTTGGAACATTACACGATTACTGATGAATACAAGAAAGTGTTCATAAACGAACTTATCAAGCCGGAACAACAGGCGCGTTTTGAAGAAATCTGTCCGGGAATCAAACCGGAAGAATTGATTTATATCTTGTACGGTGAGCGGGTATGAAAATTGATGGGAAAGTCTATTGCTTTTTCGAACAGTCGGGAACTTTCAAGAATGAGTTTAAGAAGTTGGGATATGAAGCAGAGGATTTTGACATACAAAATGAGTTTGGGGAAACTGACAATGTTATTGACCTGTTTAATGAGATTGAAACGGAATACGACAATCTACAATCAACAGACAACAGACAACAGACAACAGACAACAGACAACAACAGTATTTGCCCGAATCAATCCTTGTCAAGACCTTATTGTCGCTTTTTTCCCTTGTATCTACTTTGAGACGATACAACAACTTGATTTTGCACTTATGCGGAACGGAACACTTAACAAGAGCCTTTCAGACCGCATTGAGTATGCACTAGACAGGCTGCAAAAGAGAACTCACTTGCACAGTATTCTTTACAAGTTTGTTTCAATTTGCGACCAAAGAAAAATACGGCTGATAATTGAGAATCCTGCTACAACGCCGAATTACTTGATTACAGGGCAGAACTTCTTACCGCCTACTATTGTTGATAAAAACAGAATGGAGCGGGGAGATGTATTCAGAAAACCTACGGCGTATTGGTTCATAAATTGTGAGCCTACGCACGGAATGAGTTATCAGAACGACAAAAAGCAGAAGACTATCAATGCTTGTGCAAGAAGCAAGGGAGACGGACTTTGCGGCGGTGAGCGTTCTATGATTCACCCGGACTACGCTAGAAATTGGATTTGTGATTTTGTTTTGGGTAAATATCAACCTGCAATAAGCGGACAGACACTTTTTAGCGTTGAAGAAATGGAACAATGGGCAAAGTAACAATGCCTATGAAATGTAAAGGTTTAGAGGGGGTTTAGAGATGAAAAAGCTATATAAGGGATTCGACAAGGATTTGAAATGTAGGGGCTTCCAGTATGAAGTCGGCAAAGAATACACACACGATGGAGAAGTAAAGTGTTGTAACGGCGGTTTTCATGCTTGCGAAAATCCTATGGACGTATTCGAGTATTATCCGCCGAACAAAGCAACTCGATATTGCGAGGTTGAAGGAGATGGCAAAGAGGATGAAGACGGAAATAAAAGTTGTTTTGAGAAAATAAAGATCGTTGCTGAAATTGCTCTTGGCGGTCTTATACAAGCAGGAATCAAATTTTGTTTTGATCATGTGAAATGGTCAGATAAAGCAAGTGCAACAGGCGACTATAGCGGCGCAAGTGCAACAGGCAACTGTAGCGGCGCAAGTGCAACAGGCGACTATAGCGGCGCAAGTGCAACAGGCGACTATAGCGGCGCAAGTGCAACAGGCAACTGTAGCGGCGCAAGTGCAACAGGCGACTAT
>Ga0265298_10001206_pt1 | contig 38238 bp, 31 predicted proteins | sample AusTroGonzalo_MG_3_FD_193486 | JGI IMG/M metagenome (GOLD analysis project Ga0265298, IMG submission 193486) | Bovine rumen microbial communities from tropical cattle in Woodstock, Queensland, Australia - Gonzalo_01 | ecosystem: Host-associated > Mammals > Digestive system > Stomach > Rumen ...
ATGTGCACAAGGACGACGCCATGCCGGAGACCGAATGGCGTAAAAAGCTGGACAACAGCCCTCAAGCCATCCTGCAAACGGCCCTCAGCATGCTGGGGACGCCCTATATGTGGGCCGGGATGTCGCCCAAGGCCACAGACTGCAGCGGCTTCGTCCGCACCGTCCTGTTCATGCACGACATCATCATCCCCCGCGACGCCGGTCCGCAAAGCCGGGTTGGGGCGCGCGTCATGAACAAGGAGGCCCTGGCCCCGGCAGACCTGGTATTTTTCGGCCGATGGGACGAAGAAGGCAATCCCCGGGTGAGCCACGTGGGCTTTTACCTGGGCGAGGGACGCTTCATCCACTCCATGGGCCTGGTACAGATAGGAAGCTTCAACCCGGAAGACCCCCTGTACGATGCCTTCAACACCGGCCGATATCTATTCGGTGGCATCATCCTTCCTTATGTAGATGTACACGAAGGCGTTAACACCACTCTCAGCAATCCCTACTATGCAGAATAGACGAGACTTCCTCAAGACCACGGCCCTGGCGGCCGCCGGAGTGGCCCTTGCGGGCTGCCATCATGCCCCGCACAGCTTTCATATCGGCAAAGGGGATGGCAGGATGCATTTGAAATTCTTTCCCTATGAGTTACAGCTGCAACACACCTTTACGGTGGCCTCCTATAGCCGCACCACCACTCCGGATGTGCAGGTAGAAATTGAGTATGAGGGGATTACGGGATATGGGGAAGCCTCCATGCCCCCATATCTGGGACAGAGTGTAGCCACCGTCTCCGCTTTTCTGGAAAAGGTGAATCTGGAACAGTTTACAGACCCTTTCCAGCTGGAGGATATTCTTGCTTACGTAGACAGCCTCTCCCCTGGAGACACCGCCGCCAAGGCGGCTGTGGATATCGCGCTGCACGACCTCGTGGGCAAACTCACGGGCCAGCCTTGGTATAAACTCTGGGGCCTGGATCCGGCCAAGGCACCCTCCACCACTTTCACTATCGGCATTGATACGCCGGAAATCGTCCGGGAAAAGACACTGGAGGCGGCCGGTAAGTTCAACATCCTCAAAGTGAAGGTGGGCCTGGATACCGACGAGCAAATGATCCGGACCATCCGGGAAGTTACCTCCGTTCCCCTGGCGGTAGATGCCAACCAAGGCTGGAAAGACCGTTCCAAGGCCCTGGACGAGATCTTTTGGCTCAAGGAACAGGGAGTGGTGATGGTGGAGCAGCCCATGGCCAAGGAGTGCGTGGACGACAACGCCTGGCTCACGGAGCACAGCCCTCTCCCCATCTTTGCCGATGAATCCATCCAGCGCCTCGCCGACGTCCCTTCCATGAAGGGCGTCTATTCCGGCATCAACATCAAGTTGATGAAGTGCACCGGCATGCGGGAAGGCTGGAAGATGGCCCAGCTGGCACGCGCCCTGGGCATGAAGGTGATGGTGGGCTGCATGACGGAGACATCCTGCGCCGTAAGCGCCGCAGCCCAGTTCTCCCCTTACGTGGATTTTGCCGACTTGGACGGAAACCTGCTCATCTCCAACGACCGCTTCGAGGGGGTAAAAGTAAAGTCCGGGAAGCTCAGCCTCCCGGACCTACCTGGAATTGGAGTCAAGCTCCTCTAACTATCTGATATAGTCCTTCAACAGTTTGTGCAGCATTTTGCTCACATCTTCATAGTCTGTAGGATGGGACGGGAAGAAAGCCGTCTGCTTCTTGTATGAAACGACGCATTCCTCCTGTTTGTCTATGACCACACATACCATCTCGTTGCCATAAGGATTCTTGGGCGTATAGTTCTGGGACGGGTTGGTAAGTCCCTTGACTCCGGTAAGGTTCTCGGCAACGATATCTACGGCGTGACTGATAGCCTTCTCCCGTTTTTCCTTTTGGTAGGCATCCACCGTGGTGACATATCCATAGGAATAGATGAAAACGGCGTAACGCTCTTGGGTGCCGTCCAGCATTGTCATCAGGGACCTGGGGATGCGTAACCGGCCGGAATTCTTAGCCTTGATACCGGGCAGGGTTTTGGCCCACTGCAGGATATCGGCATTTACTCCGTCCTCGTAATAATCGGCACGGATCATTTCCGAGAACGGGAAACGTTCTGCGTTGACGACATCGGCCACGGTCTGGGCGGCCTTGTCCGTTTCGGGCTGGTCATAGAACGTGCCGTCTATCCAATTTTTGTCGATACAGGCGCAGGGCTGGATGAAGGCAAACTCCCGGACATCATCGGGCTTGAAACCGGAACTGCTGTAACGGGCCGAGCCACAGGAGACAAGCAGGAGCAGCGCCGCCAGGGAAAAGATTACCTTTCTCATTGGGCCAGATTACCGTCTTTGTCAAAGGAGAAACTGTATTCTTTGTCCCAACGGCCGCTGGCAATCAGTTCAGCCACCTTATCACCCTTTCCCTTGGCGCTGGCTACAGCGTTGAAAGCACCGCCTTTATTCAGGTCGGCCCCGCTGGCATTCAGGAGAGTAAAGCTATAGATATACCCTGTTTTGTAGGCGAAGGTAACGTCCGAGGTAAGTTCTACGCCGGCCTTCATCCTGGTGGTACGTTTGAATTTGAGGGTGCAGGGAAGGGCTACCTTCAGGGCCTTGGTCCATTCTTCGGCGGTAATGGTCTCGGTTTTTTCTCCGGTGCCGTCATTATAAGTAGCCGTCATGTCGGTGTACTTGAGCAAGTCAGCTGTAACGGGGAAGGAGAAATTAATCTGGACAAAAGCGGGAGTTTTGTCCTGTGCAGGGCTCTCACCACCGCCCTTTTTACAGGAAGAGAATACAAATACGCCGCAAAGAAGCGTGGCAGCCAGAAGAATGATAGCTTTTTTCATAGGTCTTAAAAATTTAATGAATACACTGTTTGTAACAATGTGCAAATTTAGCAAAACAACGGGAATATCCACGCGTCCCATGCCGGTTTTTTGTTTTGTGTTTTTGTGAATTTGTTGTAACTTTGAATGATAAAACTAAAACACAGTAAGAAATGTTAGCATCCATCGTCTACATCGCAGGTATCGTACTGGCCGTCCTGGCAGTCCTTGACATCCTCAAAAAGCCCATCTCCCCCATCGGCAAAATCATCACCGCCGTCCTGGTCCTCATCACCAGCTGGATCGGCCTGGCTGTTTACTATCTGTATGCTAAAGACCACCTTACCGAGTGGTTCAAATAGCCTTCCGGTTGCAAAGTCAGAAATAATTCGTATCTTTGCAACCCCCAATCGGTGAGTTGTCCGAGTGGTTGAAGGAGCCTGCCTCGAAAACAGGTTTGCGTGCGAGCGCAACGGGGGTTCGAATCCCTCACTCACCGCTGACGCGGTTCGTTCGGGATTAGCGGCGCAAGATGCGCCGCTTTTTCTCTCCTCGGGAGAGGGGCTGGCGTCAGAAGACGCCAATGTCGGAGTGAAGCGACGAAACAACGGCTTATTCCTTAAACCCATCCATAATAACAGTAGGCCTCCCTTTAGAGTCAAAGGCGCCCAGTTTGTACTGGAAGGGACGGCATTCCGGCTCCCAGTAGAAAATGCCTTCGCAGTGCCCTGTTGCCTTGGATTCGCGGATAATACGGCGAAGCTGGTCCCGTCCCCTCTCCATCACCTCCGGATGCTCTTCGTCTACCATGAACCCCGTTTCCACTATCATCACGGGCGTGTGGTACTTCTTCCATACATGGTCTATATTCTGCATGCAGTGCGTGATGGTCTCTTCCTCATCGGTCTCCAGGCCGCTGTCCAGTGCCCAATACGGATAGAGGGACATCCCGACGATATCCCATTTTGCTCCGTACTTCTTCAGTGTATCCAGGTTGCTGTCATACAGCGGCTGGTAGAAGCCGTTGTCCAGATGAACAATCACCTTTGCTTTTGGGAACACCTCTTTGACGGCATCGTATCCGGCCGAAAAAAGTCCTGCATACTGCGAAGGGTTCTTATGCACGTGACCGACCGACTCCAGGATAGTCACCCTTCCAAGGGAATCCGGTACGGGGTCTCCCCATTCGTTTCCTTTGACACTCCAGAGGAAACCGTTGGAGATTTCGTTACCCACCTGCACCCATTTGGGCGTGATACCCTCGGCCTTCAGCGCAGAAAGGACATCCCGTGTGTGGTCGGCCAGGAGAACCTTGATATCCTCATAGCTTCTTCCACTCCATTCTGCAGGGATGTTCTGCTTCTTAGGGTCCGCCCAGAAGTCACTATAGTGGAAGTCCACCATGATGGCCATCCCCATATCCTTGGCTCTCCTGGCCTTCACCAGGAGATCCTCTTGACCGTTCCAGTTGCCGTGCCGGGAGGGATTGACCCATACGCGGAAACGGACGGCATCCAGCCCGAGCTCCTTCATCAAGGCTGTACATTCGCGCTCCTCCCCTTCCCGGTTGAAGAATTTCACGCCGTTGGATTCATACTGGGTGGCCCAGCCGATGTCGGCCCCTTTCCAGTAGTGATGGCAGGAGGTGCAGGCGGAAACTTCCTCCATCTCTTTCCAGTACTGCAGCACAGCCTTGGCGGCCTGGACGCTACCGTCAGGCCGGGAAGGAGCCCCGGGTCTGCCGCCGCCCAAACCATAATAGGAACGCAGGAAGTGTCCCGCACTGCTCCAGATAGTGTGCACGTACCCCTGTAGGTTATCCCGCATCTCGTCGGGTGCCTGAGAGCGGAATTTCTCCATATCCTTCACCTGCTGGAGGGAGATTTCGGGATCACGATAACCGCAGGACACCACGGGGAGCCCTTCCATGGCAAAATAGACAGCACTTAGGTCGGCCCTTTCATAGTGCCAGTCGCAGATGAGGACGTCCCTGGGAATCATATCGACGGCCCGCCAGGTATCATTGTAGGACGCCTCCCACTCTCCGAGGCCCGTCGTCCTGCCATCCAGCAGACGGTCTCCCCAGATCATCAGGCCGCGCCCCGACTCCGCAAGATGGGAATGGATGGCATTCACCTCCCCGGCGAAGAGCTCCGAGCGATCCTTTCCGTGGCAGCGGGGGCATTCATCCATGCCGATATAGAACACCTCGTCCATTCCGGCATGGAACGCATCGGAGTGGAAAGCGTCACATATCTCGTCAATCACATCGAAGACCACCCGGTGCACGTCGGGATGAAGGGGGCAGTAGCTCTTGCAATAAAGCCCGTACTCGTTGGGCCACTTGGAATAGTGTTCTTCCGTACGGATAGAAGGTGTCTCATCGAACTGCGGGTATTCTCTTAGGAGAGCAAAAGTTTCCTTGGCCCAGGACTGATGGCCCAGGAGATTCACCTGTGGAACCAGACGGATGCCGTGTTTTTGACAGGCTTCCACCAGCTTGTCCACATCGGCCTGGGTAAGCGGATGCTCGTCGCGCAGCTCCGGGTGTTTCTTGTAGTCAAAATTCCAGTCAACGCGAAGGATGAGGAGGTTCACCCCGGCGGGTGCAAGGTCTTCCTCGATGAACCGGATGAAAAGATCTACCCCGCGGGCCGAAGGGGCCTCAATGGCGAAGCCGCGGACAGGAAGCGCTCTGTTGATATCGCCGGCGAAAAGGGAAAGACTTAGTGCCAGAAAGACAAGAAGGGATGAGAACAGTTTTTTCATTATGACCAGTTTTTGTACCTCTAAGGTAGTGACTTTCCACGACAAAACAATATTAGGTTTTCTCATTAACAATAGGTATCTTTGTTTAATAACATTATATCACTATGAGCGAACAGAATGCTGAATCCCACAAGACTTCCGTCAAGGAACGTCTCCTGAATGCCGCCGACAAGGCCAACGCAGCCATCTATGAAGCCGTTGACGCCGTCATAGACGAAACCAAAGTCATCATCGGTAAGGTGAAAGACTACGACGCCCTCTCCCCGGAAGAAAAGAAAGCCAAACAGGAAGAGTGGAAGGAGAAAGCCTCCGACGTGGCAGAAAAAGCAGTGGATGCCGCTGTGGATTTCGCCGAGGACGTGAAGGAAGGGGCCGAAAAACTCTTCGGAAACAAACAATCTCAATAGGATATGGATACTTACGAACTTATCAATCTGAACGACTACACCCAGAGCGGAGAAGGCGGGACCGCCGTCTCCTACATGCATAAGGACAGAAAGACACTGGCCATGGTCGGCAAATAAACAAGTGTTTGCAAATCCGGCAGATAATGTATATCTTTGTTTGAATTAAGCCACTTCTCTATGAACACGAAAGAACACTTTGTCATTACCCTCAGCCGCGAAGTCGGCTCCGGAGGACACACCGTAGGCCGCATCCTGGCCGAAAAACTGAATACCCGTTACTGCGACAAGTATCTCATCGAGTCCCTGGAGAAGAAGTTCAATCTTACCCCCAGCGGCATCGAGAAACTCAAGGGACAGAAGAAGAACTGGCTGGTCGATGTCGTCCGCTTCATCGAACCCCTGCCGTCGGCCAAGACACTGGGCGTAGATCCCAAATTCTCCCAGGAGTTCCGTATCAACGTCACCACCGAAGACATCTACAAGGCCGAAACGGAGATTCTCAAGGAAATGGCCGAACTGGGTTCCTGCGTCATCGCGGGACGTTCCGGTTTCCATGTATTCAAGGACCACCCCAACCACCTGAACGTATTCATTACCGCATCCATGCCCAACCGGGTGCAGCGCGTGATGAAAAAGCAGGGCCTCACAGAAGAATCGGCCGTTGCCATCATCAAGGATATCGACAAGGCAAGAGAGAACTACATCCAGCGTTTCACCGGCACCAGCCGCTACGACGCCCGTAACTATGATCTGGTCCTCAACGCCGACGGCCACACCGAAGAACAGCTGGCCGACATGATCCTTTCTTACATCGGTTAAGGCTTCTTATTAAACTCTTCCTGGAAAAAACGGATGACCCGCTCCTGCTGGGCCAGGCCGCAGTGATGCCCACCTTCGAACCATTCGGTCTTGAGTCCGGTGGCGCCGGCGCGGGCATAGATGGCCTGCATCCGCCGGAACGCTTCTTCGGTAGCCTCCCGGGGAAAGAGTTTGTCCCGGGTCCCGTTCAAGAATAAAAACGGCTTGGGACAAAGCCCGAAGGCAATATCCGGGAAATCATACTTCTCCCTTAACGCGGGAATCATCATGGAATAATCGGAGGCCGACGGCGGCTGCGCCTGGGTCTCCTTGAGTGTCATCCAGCACAGCGCCACGCCGGTGGAAATCTCCGGACAGGTTGCCGCCAGCAGCCAGGCGCGGTGGGCGCCCATGGACCAGCCGAAGCAGCCGATACGCCCGGCATCCACATAGGGAAGCGAAGCCAGGACCCGGGCGGCAGCGGCGTCCTCTTCCAGCGTTTGTTCCGCCCACACGATACCCTTGCGGGCCAGGCTGTCATAAACCGCCCGCTGGCCTTCGTACACGGCGTTTTTCACCGCCTTGATTCCATCGGCCGGTTCAAATCCGAACTGCATCCGGCTCCACTTTTGCGCCAGTTCCGTGCTGCGGCCGCCCCAGTACAGCGCGTCCGGAACGATGACCACATAGCCCAGCGCGGCCAGCCTGTCGGCCAGGAATACTCCATCAAAGCCGCTTTCCACCCACTGCCGGGCCGATGCATGGATATGGGCCGGGGCGCAAGCCATCGGCCTCACCAGTTTCTCCTTGCCGATATCGAAGCGGGCGCCATGGTCGTGCAGGAGCAGCAGCGCGGGGCGTGGGGCATCGGCCGAAACATCATCGGGAACCAGCAGATAAGACTGCACACGGGAATCCCCCGCCTCATATTCCACCAGCTGGCAGGTATATCCTTCCCGTTGCTCGCACAGGAGGACAGACAGGGCTATGAGCAAACATTTGAGCATCTTATGCAAAGATGAGATTTTTTTTCTTATTTTTGCAGATACTAACTGCATTTCTATGAAAAAGATCTTCTGGGCCCTGGCCGCACTGATGATGGTAGCCTGCGGCGGCAACAACACCACATACGAAGATGGCGAAATGGAAGAAAGCAACGAAATCTACAACGATGTGGCCGGGCGCAAAAACTTTGGCACCAAACATGCCCTGATGACCACGCCCCAACCCTGCGTGATGATTGCCACCTGGGACAAAGAGCATACACCCGACGTCATGATGGCCGCCTGGGCGGGCCAGCACGGCGCCAGACAGATCGTGGTGAGCATGTCCAAACACAAGACTACCGAGAATCTGGCCGTTTCCGGCGCCTTTACCGTGAGTTTCGCCGACGAACGTACGGTAGTCCAGTCAGATTACTTCGGCATGGTGAGCGGCAAGAAAGTGCCCGACAAAGTGGCCCGTGCCGGATTCACCTTCATCCCCAGCCCCAATGTGAACGCCCCCATCATCAACGAGTATCCGCTCACCCTGGAATGCAAGGTGGTCAGTTTCAAGGACGGTGTCCTCATCGGAGAGGTGGTGAACATGAGTGCCGACGAAAGCATCCTCACCGACGGCAAGGTAGATCTGGGAAAACTGCGTCCCATAGTGTTTGACGCCTCGTCCAACTCCTACCGCGCTTTGGGAGAAGTGGTGGGCAAGGCCTGGGAATCGGGAAAAATCCTGGTGAAATAGCCGGTTGTTCAGTGTTTGAACACCTGGTTGATCAAAGCTTCAAATTCCTGGAAAGCAAAGGTGTCGGACAGTTCCCGCAGGGAATTGGCCAGACCCCGGTAATGCCATTCGTGGGAATCGGGATCCTTGACGTGGAAAATATCCCATAGTTTATCTCCCATCACGGCATAATCCCGGGCGATGGCGCGCATGTTGGACAGCTTGTCTCCCAGGGCTACGATTTTGGCATCGTGCGGAGCCTTGGCAAGACGGTCGATGGCCACCTGCTTGCGGTGATGCCAGCTGTCTTCCTCGCTGACGCCTTCTACAAGGACATCGCTCTCGGCAGCCACCAGGTTGGCAATACGCTCTCCGAATTCTTCCCGGAGCTGGTCCACGGTCACATCGGTATCCTCCACGGTATCGTGCAGGGCGGCGGCCGCCAGTAACTCCTGGTCCGGGGTGATGGTGGCCACGATTTCCACAGCCTCCATGGGATGGACGATATAAGGGAAACCTTTGCCGCGACGCTCGGTACCGGCGTGGGCCTTGACCGCAAAGATGATGGCGCGGTCCAGCAATTCAGTGTTCAGGGGTTTATTGGCCATGGGAATCAGTCGTCAATATACATCAGGGCGCCTTCCTTGTTGAACTTGAGTTCCAGGTCGTTGGAAAGCTCCACTTCATAGCCGTAATGTTCCTTGTCAATCTTCACGATGGCCTGGCCTGCGAAATTGTTCTGTACGTATTTGAGAACAGCTTCGGGAACGATGGCATTGGGAACAGCCTTATAGTGGCAATCCACCTTGTCCCATTCTCCGTTCTGGAAGAAATCGATCTTGGTACCGTCCTGAAGGCGGGCCTCGTAGCTCACCTTCATGTAACCCTCTTCAATCTCGGCATAGGCGATGGCGTTGCCGGGGAAATACTGCTGGACAAAGGTCTTGGCTGCCTCAGGGAGTTGCTCCGGGGGAATAGGACGGTCGTTGTCGGCCTTGACAGGAGCCAGGAAAGCCACAAGGGCCAGAAGGGTAAAGAGGACTTTTTTCATATTGTTATTAGTTTTAATTTCATTCCAAGAAACAAATGTACGATTTTTTTGCCATATTTGTAAAAGGTTAACAATTTTAGGCTATGAAACTCGATGGCAGGCGCGAAAGCACCAACGTAGAAGACCGCCGGCGATTATCCGGCGGCGGCAAGGCCGGGCTGGGCCTGGGCGGTATTGTGGTAGTGGCCCTGATCACCCTCCTGATGGGCGGTAACCTGGGGGACGTATTCCAGACCGTGGTGCAATCCGGCGGTCTCTCCCAGGCTGTAGAAACCAACTATGAGCCCACAGCCGAAAACGAAGCCCTGGCCAAGTTCTCCCGCCAAATCCTGGCTTCCACCGAAGATGTCTGGGGCCAGTATTTCCTGGACAACGGGCTGGGCACTTACAAAGCCCCCACCCTGGTACTGTATACCGGCAGCACTTCCACAGCCTGCGGGCAGGGACAATCGGCCATGGGACCTTTCTACTGCAGCGCCGACGAAAAACTGTACATAGACCTTTCCTTCTTCTCAAGCATGCGCCAGCAGCTGGGGGCCGACGGAGACTTCGCCTACGCCTATGTGATCGCCCATGAAGTGGGCCACCATGTCCAGCACGTGCTGGGCGCCCTGGACAAAGCCCACCAGCAGATGGCCCGCATGAGCAAGGCCGACGCCAACCGCGTGAGCGTTCGCATCGAGTTGCAGGCCGATTTCTACGCGGGCGTCTGGGGCCACTATGAAAAGGCCCTCTTCGGCTCTCTGGAGGAAGGAGACCTGGAAGAAGCCATCAACTGCGCATCGGTCATCGGAGACGACTACCTGCAGAAGAAGGCCCAGGGCTATGCCGTGGAGGAATCCTTCACCCACGGCACGGCGGCGCAGCGCATGCGCTGGCTCAAGAAAGGCCTTGACACCGGCGACATCCGCAAGGGCAATACCTTCGAGTTAAGCGACAACCAGCTCTAACCCCTCTTTTTCACAATCAGGTTCTCCACATAGATGGCGGCGCAGGACAGGATGTAGTACACCGCCGCCTGGATAGTCATGGCCCGGATTTCCGGGGCCACGGTAGCCAGCGTTCCGCCCGCCGTGTTCAGGTTGATGAAGGCGCGGCAGCCGAAGGTGGAAGGGAACAGGTAGCTCACCCACCGCCAGAAAGTGGGGATGGCCGATGTGGGCCAGGAGAATCCCGTGAGGAACAGGATGATGGGAGAAGCGCTCAGGAACAGCACAAACACCGTCTCCCGCTTCCAGATAAGGGTGGACCAGGTGAAAGTAAAGAAGATGCAGTCCACGATGAAAAACACCAGCAGCACCATGATTTCGGTCCAATCGGCCCGCTGGGGCAGGCGGAAGAGCCAGGGAATGAGTAGTACGATGATGGTACCCACCACCAGGTACACGGCCATGTAGGCCGCTCCCCTGCCCAGTACCACACGCCCCACGCCAAGCCCCTGCAACCGCCGGGGCAGCGAGGCAAAACTGCGGTTCTGCTCCCGCAACGTACCGGCCAGCAGCGAGGACCCGTAGAACATGGTTTGCTGGATGACCAGCATCAATGCGGCCGATATGAAGAAGATGGTATAGGAGAACGGCCTGTTGTAGGGCATATTCTCCTCCGGCTCCACCATCTGCGGCAGCTGGTAGTTCTCTATCTGGATTTGGTGCATCTCGTCCAGCATGGCCAGGCTGGTGCCTGTGGTAAGGCACTTGTAGTAGAGGAAACTGGACATGTCGGCATAGGTGGAGATGAAACCCTGCTCCCCGCGCACGATGCGGGTGTCGAAATCGGCCGGAACATAGATGATACCGTGCACCGTCCTGTTCTGCATCAGCTGCCTGGCCTCTTCCAAGGAAGTGCAGTACAGGAGAATCTCACACTCGCGGGTAGCATCCACTTTCTGCAGGTAACGCCGGCTGTAGGCGCCGTCGGAAAGGTCCACCACGGCCACCGGCATCTCGTCCACCGTACCGTTCATATAAATGAGGTTGTACAGCACAGGGTACAGAAGGCCGCCCACGAAGAAGATGACCATGGCTCCTGCATCGGAGAAGATGAGCCTGAGCTCATGGATGAATATGTCGTACCAGTTCCGGAGCCAGGTGCTCACGAAGTTAATCCCTTTCATAGTCTTGGTAGATATAGGCGTGCTGCAGGCGGCGCATCAGGACAGCCGGCAGGAACAGGAACAGCAGCAGGTGCACCACCTCCTTCCAGCAGCCGGCAAAACCGCTGCCCCAGAGGGTTTCCTGCACATGGATCAGGTAATAATGGCGGAGCGGGAAGATGGCGCTGAAACCCTGGATATAGGGAGGCATGGCCTCTACCGGCAGGGAGAAGCCCGCCAGCGAGATACCCAGGACGCTGAGGATGGCACCCACGCTCACCGCCAGCCGCAGCACCGGGAACAGCTCCACGACAAACATGCCCAGGGCCTCGGAAGCCGACACCAGCAGCAGCATGTTCAGGAACATCCAGCCGATGGATCCCTGCAGCGGATAGTGGAACCAGTGGAAAAGCAGGAGTTCGAGGCCGATGCCCAGTACCGTGAAAATCACGTTGTAGGGCAGCAGCTTCCCCAGCAATGCCTTTTCAATGGAACCATCCGCCATTCCCAGCAGCTGCCGGGAGGTGCCGTACTTCAGTTCCGAGCCCACGGCATAGATGGTGACCAGGATTACAATCATCTCCAGGACACCCGGCAGCAGCACCCCGTTCAGGTATACGCCATAGTTGGTGGCGGGGTTGCCGATCTGGTGCTGGTCCAGCACGATAGGCTGGATCATGGCCCGGGCCGTCCTTTCGTTATAGCCTTTGGCCCGCAGGATTTCCCTTTGCACGGCACCGTTGGTAAGGTTCACCATGGTCATGATGTCCTTGTAGGCCAGGGCACCGCCCACGAAATAGAGGGAATTCACATAATAGGCCATGTGCGGCTGGTGCTGGGCCTGGATGTCGGCATTGAATCCTTCCGGAATCACCACAAAGGAGGTAATCTTGCCGGTTTCCATGTCGTGGCGTGCCAGATGGAGGTCGTCGTAATAGACCACCTGCCCCAGCTGCGTGGCGTCCAGCTGCTGGGAGAAGGCGCGCGAGGTGGAAGAGCGGTCCAGGTCCACCAGGCCGATAGGGAGCTTGTTGGGAAGGCCGTCCCGGAAGAACGTGGTATAAAAGACCACATTCACCGCCAGCACACCCACCGAGGCCAGGATATAGAGCGGCCTCTTCCGGATGATTCCCAGCTCACGCCAAACTATCCTGAAGAATTGTCTCATTACTCATTCACGATCATAATGGCACTCATACCCGGGCGCAGGCCCTCCACACGGCCTTCCGGCCGGGCACGTACCTCGAAAGTGCGGGTGTCGAACTCGCCAATCTCACGCGTGGCCTTCCAGGTGGCATAGGACTCGCGGGCGGCCAGGTAATACACTTTGGCCGATACGCGCCTTCCGTCCAGGGCCGGGATGGAAAGCTGGATCCAGTCGCCGTTCTGCATGCCTTTCAGGCGGTCTTCACGCACGTTGAAGGTGAACCACATGTCGTCCAGGTCCTGGATGGTCATGATGGGCGCGCCCTGCCCCACCAGCTCCCCTACCTTGGGATAGATATCGGCCACAATGCCGTCGGAGGGCGATGTGAGACGGATTTCGTCCCTGTAGGAGTTCACCAGTTCCACAGCGGCGTTGGCCCTTTCCACCAGGGCCACCGCGGCGTCCTTGTCTTCCTGCCGGGCTCCGTTCACGGCCATCTGGTACTGGCTGTGGGCCGCACGGGTAGTGGCCTGGGCTGCCCTGTACTGGGCTTCCACCTCGTCAAACTTCTGGTCCGACACCACATTCTGGGCATGGAGGGCCTGCATACGCTCGTAGGATTTGCGCATCACCTCTTCTCCCACGATGGCCTTCTGCCACAGCTCATAGGCACCGGTAATCTGCTCCCGGCGGGCGCCGTTCATGGCTTTGTCCTTCTGGGCCGTAGCGGCCGCCTTGGCAGCATTGGCCTCCTGGATCTTGGCCCGGATTTCCGGGGAGTCGATAATCACCAGGGTGTCACCCTTGTGCACCTGCTGCCCCTCCAGGGCGCGGAATTCCTCGATTCGGCCCGGAACTTTGCCGGACACGCGGTACTCGGTAGCCTCGGCCTCTCCCTGGATGACCAGGGGACGGGGACGGGATACCACATATCCCACCACAGAGATGATGATGACAATGACCACCAGGGCGGCCAGGCCTATCAGCAGGTTATAATTCTTCTTGTTTTCCATAGTATGCTTTATTTCAAATTCATTCCTTCGGCTTTCTGCAGGGCGACGGCCGTCATCTGCAGTTCGATACCGGCGTCAATGCTTTCACTGTGCGCGCTCAGCCAGGCCGTATGGGCGGCCAGGGCGGTGCTGGTGGGAACCACGCCGGCCTCATGGCCCACGGTGGCCATGCGCAGGTTTTCTTCGGCCGCCGCCAGGTTGGCCTGGGCCAGTTCCTGCTTCTGCTGTGCCTCGGCCAAGAGCTTGCGCTGCTGGGTAACCTGCAGGAGTATCAGCTGCTTGGCTTCATCCAGTTGGTCCTGGTACAGGCGTGCCTCGGCCTTGGCTTTTTTGTATGTCCAGACTCCTTCACCGCCGTGTACGATGGGGATTTTCACCACCACGCCGGCGCTCAGGTTGCCGCCTTGCCAGGTGTTCTGGAAACCATTGTACAGGTTGGGATTGGTGAGGGTGTAGGCGCCCATGAGGGCAACGGTGGGCAGGCCGTCGGCCCGTACCACTTTGGCCTTTTTGTCGAAGATCTGGCCGGCCAGCTCCAGGCTGTGGGTTTCCGGACGGGCCTCGTAAATGTCCTCCAGGCTGCGCTGCTCCGGCATCCGGGGTTCCGGAATCACGTCCAGGGCTTCGTCGGCCAACACTATCTGGCTGTCCAGGGGAAGGCCGATGCGCTGGCACAGCAGCATCTTGGAGAGCGCCAGGCCGTTGCTGGCCTTGGTGAGCATCATGCGGGCCTCGTTGGCCTTCACTTTCACCTGCAGGGCATCGGAGGGGGTAGAAACCCCGGCTTCGATGGCGTGGTCCACGTCGGCTTCCAGCTGGCTCAAGAGTTCCACGTATTCCTCGGCCAGCAATTCCTTGTTGGCGATGGAGACAATCTGCCAGTAGGCCTGGTCCACATCCAGGAGAAGCTCAGCCTCGGCCATGTCGTATTTGGACTGGGCCAATTGCTGGGCCAACGCCGCCATCTGGTTGCTGTAGATAATCTTGCCGCCGGCGAACAGGGGCTGTTCTACCATCACGGTGCCGGCCCAGATATTGTGCAGGTCCGGGTGAAGGGTGGCATCAATCTCCTGGCCGATGGCGTTGATGGGCGTGGCGATGTCGATGCGGTTGGGACTGGCCTGCAACTGACTCAGCAGGTCCAGCGCCAGCGTGCGGACAGTGGGGTTTTCCAAACCGCCCAACTGGCCTTTCAGGGCATCCCAGAAAGCGTTGTCCAGCGTGGTGCCGGCCGATGTGAGGCGGGCGCTCTGTTCCTCGCTGATGAGGTTGATGTCCCTGTTATTATAGACGTACGCGCCCGCGGCGGTCACCTTGGGGAAATAGTTGGCCAGGGCAATCTTGCGGTCATAGCCGGCCATTTCTGTCTGGATGCGGGCCTGGTCCAGTTCTTTGCTTTGGGCAACCGCCATCTCCCGGCAATCGGCCAGGGTGAAGGTACGGGGCTGGGCTCCCGCCAGCGTGCAGGAGAGGAGCAAGCCCGTAACTGCCATTTTACCAATCTTTGTCATATTGTCATGTTTTTTGTTTCCTTTGAGCGGTTTCCTTTTTGTGCAAATTCGTTGCCTGTACGGACCCATTTTGACTTCTTTTCCGGGCACAAATATTCCTTTTGGTCGAAAAATGAGAAAATATGAACAATTGTTCCTATCTTTGCTCCGAAAAGAATGATTGTCCTTATGGAAGATAATACACTGCAGACCATAGACATCCGGCGCATCCAGGCGCTGGCACCCCTGGTGGACGAATATGCGCTGGGAACTGAGTTTATCCTGGGAGCCGTGAGCGGCAGACAGGTAGAAAAGAGCGAGGCCGTCCTGCGCATGCTCAACTACCCCGTCCGCTTTGACGGCTATATCATCTTTTTCCTCAAGAAAGGGCATTTCTCGCTGGATGTCAACCTCAACACCTATGACATCCATGAGAATTCCCTGCTGGTGGTGGTGCCCGGCAACATCGTCAAACTGTCGGCCTACAAAGAAGACCATATCGGAGACGCCGAACTGCTCTTCGCCCTGGTTTCCCGGGAATTCCTTAGCAGTATCCGCTTCGACTTCAACAAAGTGTTCCAGGACAGCATCCGGGTATGGAAAAACCCCTGCATCACCCTGCAGGGGGAAGAACTGGACCTGGCCGAAGATTATTTCAACCTGACGCGGAAAATCCTGTCCTCCGGGCAGGACAACAAGCGGGAGATCCTGGGGTCCCTGCTCACGTCATTTATCTATGTGGCCCTGGGCCTGTGGACGAGGCGGCTGGCATCGGCCCGGCCGGAGGATAGTTCTTCATCGGCCCGCGTGAACCAGGTCTTCGAGCGTTTCCTGGCCCTGGTCACCGAATACCATAACGAGCAGCGCGGCATGGCCTTTTATGCCGACAAACTGTGCCTTACGCCCAAGTACCTGTCCAAACTGGTGAAACTGTCCAGCGGCCGCAGCGCCCCGGACTGGATTGACTCTTATGTGATTCTGGAGGCCAAGAACCTGCTCAAATACTCCGACAAGCCCATTAAGGAGATTGTGTACCTGCTGCACTTCCCCAACCAAAGCGTCTTTTACAAGTTTTTCAAGGCCCACACGGGCCAGACGCCGTCGGAATACAGGAAGGGCTAGCGTCCCCTTCTCAGGTGCTCCACCGCGTGCTCCAGGCTCTCGGAGGGTTCGATGATGTTGTAACCGGCCCAGAAATCGGGGTCGTAGAACTCGCGAGCCTTGTCGGTGAGGAAATCCGTAGTGCGGAAGCGTTCCCTGCGGGGAATGGGAACGGCTTCCGGGCGCACGTCGGTGACTACCAGTTCGTTAATGGCGGTATAGTGGGTGCGGAACAGGCGTTTGCGCCAGTCGCAGGCAAAACGCATGGTGGAGCGGAAATACTCCAGGCGCACCTGCCCGTTCTCCTGCCTGTAATTCATCACCACCGAGCATTCCTCCGGGAAGAAGCGGAGGGAGAAAGGTTTGGACACCAGCATCATCCGGGTGGCCTTCCCGCGGTCCTGCATATCCAGGGATGCCTCGATGCGGGTAAAGGTGAGCAGTTCCCGGTCTATGTAGAGGACGCAATTGTACAGGGCGTAATCGGCCGATGCCGCCGGGGACATCCGGATGACAAACTGCAGGCGGTCTCCGATGTAGGCGGGCAGCATCATCTCATAATTATATAGGGCCATGTCCTCCCGGTTGAACAGGATATCGCTGTTTTTGAGGATATCCATGCCGATGGCCGTGTTGGGGCCGCCCTGGGTTTTGACGCTCAGGGTATCCGTGCGGCGCTGGCTCACCAGCACGCGGCTTTTTTCCAAAGCCGCCGCGTCAAATGACACAGTTCCGGCGTAGGCCGATTTGAACATGCGGGCCACAGCCTCGGCCACGTATGTGTAGCGGTTGCGCTTGCGAAGGGTTTCCCGATAGAAACACTCCAGCATTTGCGGTTGGGTGCAATACGTATCCCGAATATGGTCTACGGCGTACTGGACGATGGCTTTGGGGTCTCCGGAAACGATGGAAGCCTCCTTGAGCATCAGGTTTTCCCGCTGCAGGCGGATCTTCAGATTGCGGCCGCCGGGTACGCTCTGGCTCTTGAATCCCAGGAAGGTGCACACCACCGAGCCGATGGGTTGGTCGCTCTTGAGCACGAAGTAGCCGTCGGCATTGGTGACGGTGGCCTGGTGCCGGCCGGGAATGGATACATGCACCGACTCCAGCGGTTTTCCGGTGACGTCGTCCACCACCGTGCCCTGCACGGTATAGCCCAGGCGCAGACTGTCCGTCTGTGCCCACGCCAGCGTACCCGCCAGCAAAAGTGCTATGATAACCAGCCATTTACGCATGTACAATACAAAAATACAAAAACGGAAATGAAATGCAAAATAAATTCACTAACTTTGCAGTCCCTTTCCGGAGGTGTGGCCGAGTGGTCGATGGCGGCAGTCTTGAAAACTGTTGTACGGCAACGTACCGGGGGTTCGAATCCCTCCGCCTCCGCTTTTTGAAACGACTGGCAGTCATACTGGCGCTGCTTCTGGGCAGCATTTCCCTTGGGGGGCAGGAATTGCAGGACACGTTGGACGCCTCACGCATTTCGGCCATCCGTGAAAAGATGCGCAACACCACCCAAACCGGTCTCATCCACATCGAAAGCAAGCAGTTAAACTCCGGGGTGGCCGTTTTCGGCACGCCCGACATCATCAAAAAGCTGCAGCGGCTCCCCGGCGTGGCGGCCGGCAACGAGCTGATGAACGGCCTGTACGTCCACGGCGGAGACGGCAACGACAACCTGTTCCTGCTGGACGGCGTCCCCTTGTACAATATCAGCCATTTCGGCGGTTTCTTCTCCAGTTTCAACACGGATATCATTGACAACCTGGACTTTTACAAGAGCGGGTTCCCGGCCCGTTACGGCGGCCGCATGTCGTCCGTGGTGGATGTGGAAACGCGCGAAGGCAATATGGAAAAGTACCACGGCAGTTTCTCGCTGGGGCTCATTGACGGGCGCATCCAGGTGGAAGGGCCCATCATCAAGGGAAAAACTTCCTTCAACCTGGGCCTCCGGCGCAGCTGGATGGAAGTGGTGACCATCCCTGCCATCTGGTACGCCAACTCCCGCAACGGGGAAGACACCACCGTGGGCGGCAGTTATGCCATGTGGGACATCAACGCCAGGCTCACCCATCATTTCTCGCCCCAAAACGTACTGGATGTAAGCCTGTACACCGGGGCCGATAAACTGCGCGCAGGCCGCGAGGACAAGAGCGAAGGGAGCATGAACGTGGGTGTGAAATGGGGCAACCTGCTGGCATCGGCCACCCACCGGTACCAGTTCTCCAAAAAACTGCGGATGAAAAACCAGGTGTACTACTCCCGCAGCAAATCCGACACCGGATACGACTTCGGCCTCCGCAGCATGGCCGATGCCGTGGAGACCCTCACCTCCATGAACGACAGCGACGTCTCTTCCATCCGGGAAGTGGGCGTCACCTCCAACTGGGACTGGTATCCCAACTCTTACCACCATGTGCGCTACGGCCTGCAGGCACAGTATCACTGGTACCGGTCGGGCCGCAACTACCAGTCTTCCACCGTGCAGGCCGGCGAAACCGTACAGGAATCGGCCGATGACCAGCAGGTGGCCTACCACGCCTTTGAGCCGGCCCTTTACGCCGAGGATGAAATCTTCCTAAGATACAACCTCACCCTCAATGCCGGGCTCCGGATGGCCCTGTTCTCCACGCCCGGGAAAACCTGGCCTTCGCTGGAACCCCGGCTGGCCTTCAAATGGCTCATCAACAATCAGATATCGGCCAAACTGTCCTATACCCGCATGAGCCAGTTCGCCCATCTGGTGGCGGCCATGTACATGGATTTGCCGTCCAATGCCTGGATGCCGTCCACGGCTCTGGCCCGCCCCATGGTGAGTGACCAGGTGGCCGGCGGCATCTATCTCACTCCCTGGCCGCGCATACATATCAACCTGGAGGGTTGGTACAAGACCATGGACCATATGCTGGTGTACAACGGGGCCAACACCTTTGTCCCGCCCATCACGGAATGGGAAAAACACTTCACCGAAGGACGCGGCCGGTCCTACGGCATGGAACTGGAAGCCGGATATGAGGCCGAAAAACTGTCTTTCACCGTCTACTATACCCTGTCCTGGACCCAGCGTAACTTCGACGCCATCTACGGCGGCTGGTACCTGGACCGCAACGACAACCGGCACAAGGTGAACCTGGTCTTTTCCTGGCATTTCGCCCCCCACTGGGAGTTCTTTGCCGACTGGAACTTCCATACGGGCAACCGCATCACCTTCCCCTCGCATTACATCGAGGGCGAAAACGGCAATCCCCGCTATTTATACGACCAGCCCTACAACACGCAGCTCCCGGCCTACCACCGTCTGGATGCCGGCTTCGAGTTCAACAAGGTCCTGCGCAGCGGCAACACTTTCAAGATGAATATCAGCGTGTACAACGCCTACAACCACCTCAACGCCTCCATGGCCTTCCTCACCACCGACGCCGACGGCAACTTCAGCGGCCTGGCCTACGGCCTGGTTCCCATCATCCCCACCATTACCTTTACCTATAAGTTCTAGATGAAAAGATTCCTCCGTTTCCTGTTCTGGGGCCTGCTGATGAGCCTTCCCGCCTGCGAGATTCCCTTCCCGCTGGACCAGGACGCCGAGCCGCGCATCTACCTGCAGTGCATCGGGGTAGAAACGGGCATCCGCCTGACGCCGCAGTACGCCGCGCCGGTATCGGCCCCGGGAGGCAGCCTTAAAAACCTTTCCGTGGAGATGCAGGTGAACGGAGCGCCCGTCAGCGCGGAGGTTCAGGCCGACGGCAGCTTCTACAGCAGCACCCTGCTGCAGGGCGGAGACCATCTGGACGTGTCGGTAAAGGCCGATGGCGTGACGCCGGTCCATGGCAGCACAAGGGTTCCCGCCCAGTCTTCGGTGCTGGACGTACAGCTCAAGAACATTCAGGTAGATACCATCAAGGCCACGCGCGTATCCCTCACACTGGACCATGCGCCCGGAGAGGGCGAATACTTCGGTATCCAGATTGAGGCTGTTTCGGAAGTGACCTATCTTACAGGAGAATCGGAGCATTTTGTGACGTGGCTCACGCCCGGCTACATCCTATCGGCCGCCGAGAGCGGCAACTTTGACCTGGAGGATTTTGTGCAGGTGAATTATGACGGTTTCACCCTGGGCTCAAAAGAATATATGCCCCTGACCCTGGTTACCCGCAAACAGTTCGAGGGCGCCATTTACAGTTTCTACCTCAATTCTTACGACACATCCATCCTGAACGGGATCCGAGACAGGATGCCTGGCGGCGATACGGATGTCATCGGCGGCGGAATCGTCAGCGGGGATGTGGCCCCCGGTAGCGGAGAAGGCCAACTCGATCCATCCAAGATTCCCGTCAGTTTGGAAACGGTCTACCATGTGAATTTCTTCAGCCTGTCCCCGGAATTTTACAACTACGCCAAGGCCCTTTATCAGAGCAATTTCGATTTCCTTTCCAATATGGGGCTCACTCCGGCCAATTTCACCTGGAGCAACGTCTCCGGCGGCCTGGGCTTTGTGGGGGCCATCATCGCCACTTGGGTGAGGGCTCTCGAAATCCCCGAAGAAAGTTAAAATAAATTTTGTGAATTCCGGAAAAGATGCTACCTTTGCATTCCCCAATCACAGGGGCGTAGCTCAGCTGGTTTAGAGCGCTTCAGTCACATTGAAGAGGTCATCGGTTCGAATCCGATCGTCCCTACCCAAGGCCCGGACAAGTTCCGGGCTTTTTTTGTGGCCTTTATAATAACTCCCGGCACACTCTCTCGGCCTCCGGGAGGGTTTCTATTTTCCCCACATCCACCAGTTGCAGGTCCTTTGCCACGGCACCATAGATGGGATACCGTGCGCAGGCGTCCAGGTAGAAATCCATGATGGGAAAACGCTCCGGCATATCCAGGGCCTTGAAGGCTTCAAAAATGGCCGGGGAAATGTTGTGAATGCCGGCAAAGGCATAGCGCAGGCAGGCCGAAGGGTCCAGGTCCTTGTAAGGAGACCGTACTTCTCCCGTACTGATATTCGTCCAGCCCACCAGGCGCATGTCCTGTGGCCGGAAGAGCAGGTAGCGCTGCGTCTTACGTTCACTCACCAGCAGGGTAGCCAGGGCATCGGGACGCATCTGAGAACGGAACCAGGCGATGTCCAGGTTGGAGACAATATCCACGTTGTGCACCAGGAAAGGTTCTTCCAAAGGCTCCAACAGGGACCGGGCGTGCTGAATGCCGCCGCCCGTTTCCAGCAGCGCTTCCGATTCATCGGAGATGCCGATATGGAGTCCAAAGTCGTGTGCGGCCTGATAATCCCGGATCATCCCGGGGAAATGGTGGATGTTCACCACTATATCTGTGTATCCGGCAGCCTTCAGTTTATGAAGCGTGTGGTACAGCAACGGCTGCCCGCAAACGGGCACCAGTGCCTTGGGGAGGCTGTCCGTAATGGGGCGCAGGCGCGTACCCAGGCCCGCCGCAAACACCATCGCTTTCATGGCCTACAGCATTTTCTCGGTATTCAGCTCCCGGTGGGTGAGCACCACCTTGACGTTGAATTTATCGGCCAGGTGCCGGGCCACATGTTCGGCACAATACACGCTGCGGTGCTGGCCGCCGGTGCAGCCGAAGCACACCTGAAGGTGGGTGAACTTGCGCTCGATGAAGCGCTGCACGTGGGCATCCACCAGTTTATAGACGCTGTCCAGGAATACGGTCACCTCTCCGTCGTCTTCCAGGAACTTGATGACTTCGGGGTCTGTTCCGTTGAACTGGCGGTAGTATTCATACTTGCCGGGATTGTTCACGCTGCGGCAGTCAAAGACATAACCGCCGCCGTTGCCGGTAGTATCGGCCGGAATTCCTTTCTTGTAGGCAAAACTGTATACCTGCACCTCCAGCCGGTGGTCTTCCTGAATCACATTCAGCTCCGGCTTTACAGAAAGTTCCTGAAGGATCCGGTTCAGGTAAGGATACTCAGCAAACGGCGTTTGTAGCAGCGTGCGGAGATTCTGCAGGGCATAGGGTACGCTGGCCAGGAAATGGGGTTTCTTTTCAAAGTAGCCGCGGAAGCCGTAGGCTCCCAGCACCTGCAGGGTGCGGAACAGCACAAAGAGCCTCAGACGGCTGCGGAACTGTGCCTCATCCACCTTTTTAAACTGCTGCAGGGCCCGCAGATAAGTGCGGATAAGGTCCTGCTTCAGGTCTTCGGGGAAGCGGGAGCGGGCCTGCCAGATGAAAGAGGCCACGTCGTAGTAGATGGGGCCGCGGCGGCCGCCCTGGAAATCGATGAACCAGGGCTCTCCGTCCTTGATCATCACGTTGCGGGCCTGGAAATCCCGATACAGGAAGGTGTCTTCCTCCTCCTCCAGCAAATCGGCCTTGAATTTCTCGAAGTCGTCCTGCAGCTGAATTTCGTTGAATTCGATGCCGGTAGCTTTGAGGAAGCAGTATTTGAAGTAGTTGAGGTCGAAGTCAATCATACGGGCGTCAAAAGCCTCCTGCGGGAAGCAGACGCTCCAGTCCAGCCCCTTTCCACCCAGGAACTGGATGCGCGGCAGCTGCTCGATGGTATGGCGCAGCAGCCCAGTCTCGTAGGACGAATAAATGCCGCTCTCCCGTCCCTGGGACACCATATCAAAGAGCACTTTATCTCCCAAATCCTCCTGGATATAGGCCAGCCCGTCCTCGCTCACGGCCAGTACCGTTGGAACGTTCAAGCCTTGCTCCTTAAAATGTCTGGAGAGTTCAATGAACGCCCGGTTTTCCTGCAGGTCCGTGCCGATGACGCCAATAAGCGTCACGTTTCCGCCCGTTAAGCGGAAATAACGGCGGTGACTGCCGGAAGAAGGGAGTTCCTGCACCTGGGAAAGCTTTTGCCCGGTATAGGATTCAAAAAGGGGTTGAAGGATCTGTTCAGACATATTTCAAGAAATAATCCACCAAAATATTCTTGCTCTCCTGGGTGATGAGGAACTGGTTGTGGTTGGTGGGGTGAAGGATGACCTCGCAGCCAGGATAACGGGCCTTCCAGCGCTGCTCATTGGAGAAGAATTCCTCTTTCTCACGCTGCTTTTCTTCGGCCGATTTCTGATAGCCGCCGCTCACGGCGCTTTCGTCGGTATAAATTCCCGAGATGATGGCCGTGACGGGGCCGTCATAGATTTCGGGCAGGGGTTCCATGAGCTTGAGATCCAAATCCACGCGGCGCTGGTTGCGCTCTTCGTTGTAGAAGGGGAAGTAATAGGAGCGGCGAATCATCTGCTGCAGCTCCATGTCCCGGTCCAGTTCTCCGTCCAGAACAATCACGCGGGGTTTTTCCGCTCTCTTGTTGTACACACGGGCGGCCAGGGCCAGGGCCTGTTCTCCTCCGGCACAGAAACCGGTGAGGGCCACCACATTGCGGGTCTCAACCACTTCCTTTACATAACTTTCATAGATATCCACCAGGGCGTTCATGTCCATGAGACGGTCTTCGGTGACGGTATGGTAGGACTCGATGGCATAGATGGCAAATTTCCCGGAGAGTTTCCGGGCCCATTCGTCAAAGATGAAGGAGAAACTGGTGAAGCCACTCACCACAATGAGGACCGGCTTGGCAGGGTCCTCCCCCGTGTTACCATACCAGAAAGCATTGGGGTGTTTCTCGGCCGACATAATCCCGCGGATGGTCCTGAGGGTGTAGAAATCGTTCACCGTGAGGTGGAAACCGGACATATCCATCTGGACGGTGAGCTGCATGATGTGCAGGGAAGTGATTCCCACATCGTTCAGCAGATCGGCCTCTACATTGACGCTGGGCAGCCCCAGGAGCCCGGCGGTGGCCTGCATGAGCAGCTCTTCCTGCGGCGTCAAGGGGGTATCATTAATAAGGACAGAGTCCACAGCCTGGTTCACCAGGGCCGATGAGTCAATTTTTCCGTTGATGTTCAGTTTGAAGTCCTTTACCTGGTTCCAGAAGGTAGGGACCATATAGTCGGGCAGCAGCCGGGCCACCTTTTGCTTAATCTTGGAGAGGCCCACAATGCCATCGGCCGTCCTTACATAGGCCACGATATACTTCTCTGAGCCGATCTCCTCCAAACGGACGTATGCCCGAAGGACGCCCTCCTGCTTTTCGATGAGGGTGCAGATTTCTCCCAACTCTATCCGGTAGCCGTGCAGCTTGATCTGGGAATCTTTTCGGCCGATGTAGTTAAAACTGCCATCCGCGTTCAGCGTAACCAGGTCTCCGCTGTGATACAGCCGGGAAACGTCTATCCCGTCGTGCACCTTTTCGTACGGATTCTCGAAAAACATCTTTTCATTGAGATCCGGACGGTTCCAGTAGCCGTTGGTGAGCTGCATTCCGCCGATGAGCAATTCTCCCTGCTGCCCGGGGGCCACCAGTTTCCCGTCTTCGCCAGCCACATAGCAGACGACGCCGGGAACCGGTTTGCCGATATTGCGCCAGTCGTCGGGGCCTTCAATCTCGTGGGTGGTGGTGACGATACTCTCGGTGGGGCCGTAACCGTTCACAAAGCGATAGGGGTATTTCCCTGCAATCTTACTGGTAAGGCTGTGCGGAATGGCTTCACCGCCGGCCGACAAGGTATCCATGGCCGGGAAATCGTAATCCGGGAACACGGCCAGCAGGGACGGCGGCATGAATGTGTAGGTGATTCCCTTCTCCTTCATGAGCTTATAGACCAGCAAGGGATTGTGTTTTTCCTCTTCCTGGGCAATGACCAGCGTGCCGCCATAGAAGAGAGCTGCAAAAATCTCCAGGACAGACACATCGAAGCTGATGCTGGCAAACTGGAGAATGACCGACTCCTCGCTAACGTTGAAATTGTCCGGCAGGGACACCGTGAGCATATAGCTGTAAAGGGTCCGGTAGGGCTGCGAAACGCCTTTGGGCTGGCCTGTGGTGCCGGAAGTATAGATCATGTAGGCCTCGGAAACTCCCCGGCTCAAGAGCGGCAGATGCTCCAGAAGCGGGCTCTCCAAAAACTCCCCGATGTTGTCCTCCGTGATGAGAACGCTCATGGCGGCATCCTGGCAAATGAAATCCCGCCTTTCCCGGGGCGTCTGGGCGTCGATGGGAACATAGGAGCAGCCCAGTTTTACGGCAGCCAGAATACAGGGCACGTAATGCTGGTCACGACCCAGGCAAATGCCGATACGGACGGGAATGCTTTTATCGACAGGACTCTTTTCTACGATTCGGGCAACCCCCGAGGCGATGTGGCTGGCCATTTGGTCCAGCTGGGCGTAGGAGACCTCACGGTCTCCCATGATATAGGCCACTTTGTCCCCACGGGTCTTGACGATTTCGTCAATTCGCTGTGAGAGTTTCTCGTAATAAAGGTCCATTTGCCTAAAAAGAATTAAAACTTGTAACTGATATGGCCCAGCAGCCAGCGTCCGGCCTGCCGCATGGGAGCCACGCTGGAGCCTCCCTGCAGATAAACGGTGTTGCCCAGATTATACACATCCAGGCCCACTTCGAATTTCCGGATGCTGTAGCTGATACCGGCGTCAAAAACAATCCGGGATGGAATATCGATGTCCAGGGGATCCGCGCCAGGCAGCGCATACTGCGATTTCTGCTTGGAGACATAGAGAGCATGCGCATTGAGTTTGAGGCCGAAACGGAACGCGTAGGAAGCCGCCAGGTTGGCCTGGAAATCGGGGATATTATAAACGCTGCGGCCGAAAATGGCATAGTTCTCGGAGGAGAGAACCCGCTGCCAGGTAAAGTTTCCGTCTATCTTGAAACGGGAGAGCGTATAACCGGCGGCCATTTCCACGCCGGCATTGGTGAGACTACCGGCATTGGCATTGCCCGTCTCACTCTGGATGATGAATTGGTCGGCCTTGTTCACAAAGCCGTTCACCTCTACCTTCAGGCCCGGGACCAGTTTGCCGTCGCTGTAGAAAGAAAGCTGCCAGGAATTCAGGTATTCCGGGGAAAGGTCGTCGTTTCCGTAGTTGATATCCAGGGTGTTGTTACGGTAGAAGTAAGGAGCATCTACGAAGGCCTTGGAGTAACTGAGCTTGGCACTCCAGCGGGGACGGGAGTAGATGAGAGCGACACGGGGGGAAAGCACGTGCAGCTTTTTACCGGTAGAGCGCAGCTTGAAATCGTAACGCATGCCCGCGTTCAGAACCACCCCGTGGCCGAAGTTATGCTTAACCTGAAGATAAGCATCGGCACTGGTCTCCTTGCCGGGATTGAGCACCTTGGTATCGTTATAGGTCTTAAGGATAAGGTCGTAATTGATGCCTTCCAGATAGCTTGCATCGGACAGCGCGAAACGGTTGGTCTGTCCTCCCAGCATCACCACACCCGACTGCGACTTGCCAAACGCATAATTGTAACTTCCCTGGACGGATAAGCCCAGGGTGTATTCGTTCCAGCTGACGCTTTGGAAAACGTAATCGTAAAGCTTGAGTACCACATCTTCCATCCCGTTGGGGATGACGTCGTTGGATCCCACCTCCGGAATGTTGCCGTCTATCTGGTAACGCTGCTGGTTCTGGGAATCAAAGGTGGCCGCCACCTGCCAGGAAAAGTGGTTTTTGCTGTCCGAGTAACCTAGCTCGGCATGTTGGGAAGAGATGGCATAGCCCGGGGCGTAATTGTTGAGCAGCCGGTAATTGTAGTACTCGTAGGGAGTAAAGAAGTAGCTGAGGGACAGCGGAGCCACCGTCTTGGAAAAACGCCGGTTGTACAGCAGGTGCAGTTTCTCCCACTTCAGGGAAAGGCCCAAATCGTAGGACGGGGCTTTGTTGTACCCGCCGATAATCATATCCCCTTCCATGGGCATGACGGCATACGGCTGTGCCTCGGCGTCGGCGGTATAATGCACGCTCTGGCCATCGGCCCTGTAGATGCTGGCCCAGGCGAGGATATCCAGGGAAAGGAAATGCTTGCCGAAAAGGAGGTCTCCCCTCACCTGTCCGTAGCTGCCGCCGCCGGCCTTCACCAGGACTCCGTCCACGTCGGACCCGTCCTTGGTGATGATGTTCACCACACCGGTAAGGGCCACGCCGCCGTACAGGGAAGATGCGGGGCCTCGCAGCACCTCTATCTGCTTCACCTTTTCCAGGCTGATGGAAAAATCGGGGCTGGCCGTATTGGTGGAATAGCTATTGAGGCGATGGCCGTCCAACATGACGAGAATCTTCTCCTGGCCGGAGGAGTAAATACCGCGCATAGCCACATTCATTTCCTCGTTGCAGGCAATGTCCGTCATACCGGGCACGTAGGCTACCAGGGCATCCTTAAGGGTGCGCGCGCCGATACGCTGGATCATATCCTCCGTTATGAGCGACACCGGAACAGGGGCCTCCTCAACGGATTCGGCCTGCTGGGAAGCGGTGGTAATGGTAGCCGCCTTGCCGGCCCGGATCCGGTTCACCATCTCGGTAAAACGCGGAACGTCGTTATACACCCTGTAGTAGGGATCCACGGCCAGCAGCCGGGTTACCCAGGTTTCGGCCACCTGGGGCTTGTCCATATTCAGGTTGCACAAGGCAAGCAGCCGATACACGCCGATGCGGGTTTCCCCGCCGAAAGTGCCCGCCGCCGGCGCCAGAAGGGAATCGGCCTTTTGGAAAAGACCCAGCTCGTAGGCCTCCTGCGCTTGCTCGAATAAGTGGTTATCCTCCTGAGCCAGAGCGGCAAAGGAGAAGAAAAGGACAAAGAGAGTGAATATGTACCTTTTGACGCTCATTTCACAATCTTGGCGGGAATGATAAAGGTAAAGGTGGTCCCCACCTTGGGTTCCGACTCCACCTGCAGCTTTCCGTTATGGTTTTTGGTGATGATGTCGTTGGTGATGCTCATCCCCAGACCCGTACCCTGGCCAGCCGGCTTGGTGGTGAAGAATAATTCGAACATCTTTTGCTTCACCTCGGGAGACATGCCCATACCGTTGTCCGTAATGGATACATGAACTTCGGCCTCGGCCTTGTCCATGTTGTCCATGAATACCTTAACGTCAATGGTGGGCTGATAGCCTTCTCCCTCCAGTGCCGCCCTTTCCTTAACCGTATAGCAGGCATTGTTCATGACATTGAGCACGGCCCGGCTTATATCCTGAGGAATGACCATTACCTTGGGCATGCCCTCCTGGATATCCTCATGGATGGTGAGATTGAAGCCTTTGTCGTTGGCGCGCATGGCATGATAGCTGAGCCACACATACTCGTGCACCAGCTGCCCCATATCGGTAGGGAGCTTCTCTCCCGCCTTGCCGCGGCTCTGGAGCAGAATGCCCCGGATGATGCTGATGGCCCGTTCCCCGTGCTCCTCAATCTTGGCCAGATTCTCCTTGAGGTCGGCCGAGATGTCTTCGAGGTCGGCTTTCTCGTCCTCGCCCAGTTTATCGGCACAATCATCCAGCACATCCTGCATATCCTCCAGCAACTTGGCCGACATCTTGCTGAAATTGATGACGAAATTCAGGGGGTTCTGAATTTCGTGGGCAATTCCGGCGCTCAGAAGGCCTAGGGAGGCCATCTTTTCCTGCTTGTGCAACTGCTGCTGCAAGCTGTCTATCTGTTTTTTCAGGCTTTCGTAATTCTCTTCCATAACAGTGTCTTAAGCCAAGTAAATTACAAATTCCGTATATTGGTCCTTCACGGAGTCCACCGAAATACGGCCTCCGCAGTCGTTCAGGGCCTGCAGGGTGAGATAAAGTCCCACACCGGGGGCCTCGGCCGTAGGTTTGGTGGTGAAGAAGGGGTCGAAGATCTTATCCTTGATGCTGTCCTCAATGCCGATGCCGTTGTCGTAAACCCGGATGAGGACGAGGTCCTTTTCCTTGGCCACCGTAACGCGAAGCACGGGCTGGTACTCTCCCCCCTTCTCGGCCTTTTTCTTGATGGCGTAAATGCCGTTGGAAAGCATGGACATGATGGACTTGCTCATCTGTTCCACAACTACCTCCCGCGTAAGAGGGGCATCGGGCCGAATGCATTCCACCTGGATGCCCAGGGCCGTAATATCCGAGGCAAAATAGCTTTTGCACCGTTCCACACACTGCTGGCACAGAAGGGCCATGTCCGTGGGTTCAAACTTCTGGGAGCGTTCCTTGAGCATCTCCTCCATGGCTTTGAGGGTGCGGGTGGTGGAGATTCCGTGCTGCTCTATCTTCTCCAGATTGGTCTTCATCATATCCATCACATCCATGCAATCCTCGTAAGTATCGGGATTCATGGATTCCTTTTCATCTTCAATGTTCTCCTTCAGCTCCTGGGACAGTCCCAGCGTAAGATGAGCGAAATTGTTGATGTAGTTGAGCGGATTGAGGATACGGTCTATCAGACCCTTGGTGAGCTTGCCGATGGCGGCCTCCCTTTCCTGACGCAACAGTTGGTCCTGGGCCTGGCGCAGCTCTTTGGTGCGCTCGTCCACCAGGCTCTCCAGTCTTTGCTGCTCCTGGGCCATGCGGCGCATGCGGTATTGGAACAGCAGATAGACCAGGTAGATGATGACTAGCAGATAGAACAATAAAGAGTACCAGCGCACAAACACCGGATACGGCCGTTTAAAATCGAACGGCCCGTATTCGCTCAGTTGCCCGAATGCGTCTCTGGAACGGACGGATACCTGGTAGGAGCCGTAGCCCAAATTGGCAAACAGATACTCCTGCTGGTCACTCCACCGGGACCAGGCGTTATCCGAGTGCATGCGGTAACTGTAAAGGGTTTGGCCGATGGGGTCTGTCTTGTCGTTGGAAAAACTGAGCGTAAGGTCTCCGTCGGCGGAACTCACACGACGGATATAAAGCTGAGGCTGGAACGGAGTGCTGGTGCTGCACTGACCCAGATCCAAACGGACCAGCTGCACATTGTCTCCAATCCATGCCAAACCGCCATCTACCAGCATGGCCTGTACATTGAAACCGGCAAAGGGTTCAATCCACACGTTCAGTTGCTCCGGCAGGTTCTCGCAAATGAGACCGGCACCGTCGTCATGGCTGCGCCAGACATGGCCGGACGGGTCCTCGTATTCAAAGAGGCGGGACAGATGGCTGCCGTCCTTCTTTTCAAACGCACCGCCACGGGCCGACATATAATAGGTATCTCCCGCGAGCGTAATAGCCCAAACGCCACCGGAGGCGTCTTTCTTGAAACTGGTTACATTGGGAATGGGAGCGATGGACGCAAATCCTTCTCCGGGACGGAAACGGCATACGCGTTCCAACTCTCCCACCAGGAAGGAGCCGTCCTCCAGGGCCAGGATGGAAAGGGCAAAGCGGGGGCTAAGCTGGCGCGCAGTCCCTGAGGCGTACTGATAAACGCCGTCGGAGGTGGCTACGTAAAGGGTTTCCCCCGCACCCTGCGCCATCTGCCAGCAGGCATGGCTCAAGTTGCCGACCAAATGGAAGCGCTGGCCCACCAAGCGATACAGCCCCTGGAAGGTTCCCACCATGAGGCTGGAACCGCTTTTGGCGATACAGGAAATCTGACCCCGCAAGCCTTCCTTCTCCGTAAAATGGGTATAGATCTCCGATACCGAAATGCTGAAAACGCCATTGTCCGTAGCCCCCCACACGGTTCCCTTGCCGTCGTAGGCCAGTTTGGAAATACTGTTGGAGCAAAGTCCATTCTCTACATTGACGCGCCAGATTTCTTCTCCGGCGGCATTGACCGCAATCACACCTTCGGTAGCCGTGGCCAGAAGGGTGCGGTCCCCGGAAAGTTTCAGCCGCTGATAGACCTCGATATCCTTCCAGCGGTCCACCTCCGCGTCCTGCACGCGTTCTCCTCCGGAGAGAACACTGGCATCGTCACCGACATGAGGGGTAAACGCGACGCGTACGGAATCTCCGTCCACGGAAAGGACCTTCCCGGTATAGACGATGCTTTCAAAGCCCACCGTCCCGTCCTGGTTCCGGCCCAGGCTCACCACGCGGGAGATGTCCGGCGTATGGACCATCCTCCACTCTACATTGTCATAAACGAGTAGGCCTTCAAAATTGGCAAAGAAAGTATGGCCCTCGGTATCGCACAGGACATCGAAGTTACGGTTGTGGGCGTTGTAGTGGCTGGCCGAGTAGTTTCTGAAGAACGGGACGCCCATATAGGCGTTCTGCGCAAGAGCCTGTGCCGAAAGCAGAGCCACGGCAGTCAGACAGGCGATATGATACAGAAACTTTCTCATTTGAACGTCATATAGGGGATGGATACGCCCACATAACGCGTCCATTCCTGTTGGGTGAGATTGCGTTTGAGTTTCCGGTGCAGTTGCTCGGCCATTTCATCGGCCGATGAATTGAGCAACATCACGCTGCCCGAGGAAGTCCCTATCCAAACCGATTTTCCATCGGCATCGGCACACACGGCCAGAGTCCAGCCGTCAAAGGTATAATCCACGGGCACCAGCCACTCGGTGGGAATTTCCTTGCCGACCATCATGCGTTTTTCCACGGTCTCCCGCTCCAGCTCTTCCCGGAAGGACAGCCCGCTTTCGAACATCAGGTTGTCCATATTCCAAATATAGACGGTCTTATCGTAGCCGCCCGTTACTACAACGGGGCCCAGCATGGTAATGTCCATGCATTTGGACTTATGGGCTGCCAGGGTCTCTAAAACGCGGTTATAGGAGTTGACAGGATATACGGTTCCGTCTTCTACGCCCAGCAGCAGGCATTGGCTTTCCGGGTCATAGTGCGCAGCTGTTACCACATCCTTCACAAAAGGAGTCTTTTCCACGATACGGCCCGATGAAGGATCCATCTGAGCATAGCTTCCATCGGAATAGAAAAGGCCGATGACACCTTCCCGCTCTACCAGGGCCGACAGCTTTTTAGCCAGTTCCACCCTTCCGGAAACATTGCCTTCGGCATACCAGCAAAGGCTGTTTCGGCCGGCTACCAGCAGACGGCCTCCCACGGGAAGCAGTTTAAAATAGTTATCCTGGGGAAGATCCACGGTCCGGACGTTTCCGTTACGCTCCAGCAGGCACAGAGGGCCTTTGAGAGAAAGGGCGTAGATAGTACCATCCAGGACAATGACATCCCTGAAATCAAACTGCGGATTAAACAGCAGACGTTTGGAAGTGATTCTCTTTGTGCTGGCAGCGGCATTCACCGTGAGCCATTCCACCTCTCCGTAGTTGGTAACGGCAACGCATTGTCCGGGGGTGCCGGGAACCTTTGCGATGGCATTCACGGCGCCTCCCTCCTTCATTTTATAGCGAAGGATGCCGTCCGTAGCCTGCGTGAGAGACTTGAAAGTATCGGAGTAATACTGGTTCCCCCGGTTGTTCTTGAGGAAATACCAGCTGCCATAGGCCAAAAGGTCGGCCACCTCCGTTTCTCCGGCTTCTCTTCGCACCTGGGAGCTCACCGCCAGGCTGCGGGCCTGGGTGCGGCGGTTCAGGGTATCGGCCACATTCTTGGCGTGATTGGCCTCGTCCCTTTGTTCCAGGGCAATCTCCTGCTGACGCTCGGCATTGGCGCGCTCCTGCTGGGCCACCTGGGCGGCAGATTGGGCCTTTAACTCGGCCTCATGGGCCAGGCGGCTCTCCAGCTCGGCCTTCCGGGCATTCTGGACCGCCAGGGCCGATTGTTCCTCGGCACGGTCCCGCTGCTGGTCCGATATGGCTTTTTGCTGATACGCAATATCCTCCATCTGCTGACTCACGCGCTTGACGATAGCGGCATCTTTCCCGGCAGCTTCCAGGTGCTCCATTTCCTTCTGGAGGGAAGAGAGCTGCGCTTTGGAACGGTTATAGCCGATATGATAGGCCAGCACCGCCACGCCGGCAAGAACCGCCATCGCTATGAGAGCATACCATATGACGGGGCGGATTTTCACTTGCGACGGATCACTAATTGGGTAACGTCATCGCTCTGGGGAGCGCCGTCGGCAAACTCCTTGACCTTGGCATTGATGGCCTCTACAATCTGCTGGCTGGGGGCACCCTGGAGGTCTTTCAGGACAGCCTGCAGGCGCTCCTCTCCAAACAACTCATGTTCCTTGTTTTCGGCTTCCGTCACACCGTCCGTATAAAGGACAATGGCATCCCCGGGATTCAGCTGCATGGATTCGTTTTGGAAAGAGAGGCCCTCCACCGCGCCCAGAACCAGGTTGCACTGGGATTGGAGCATCTCTACCGTGCCGTCGGCGTGCTGGATGAAGGGCGGGTTGTGTCCGGCATTGGTAAAATCAATCTGGCCGGTCCTTAGGTCATAGATTCCGTAGAAGACGGTGACAAACATGGATTCCACGCTCTCTCCGCAAAGGATGTCGTTGACGGTTTCCATGCACTTGTTGGAGGGCATGTCCCGCAATCCCGTGGCCTTGATGAGCGTGCGGCTCACGGCCATGAAGATGGCTGCCGGGACGCCTTTTCCGCTCACATCGGCCATGGTAAAGCCAATGCGGTGGTCGTCGATGGGGAAGAAATCGTAGAAATCGCCTCCCACATCCTTGGCCGCCAGCATGCTGGCGTAGATATCGACCTGGGCGGCGTCTTCCATCTTCAGCTCAAAAGTATGGGGCAGGATTGCGTGCTGGATTTCCCGTGCCACAGAAAGGTCTCCCTGGATATCCACCAGCTGGGCATGATCCCGCTGGGCGTTACGGACATATTCAATTTGCTCGATAGCCTTGTCGATGGTGATCTGGAGGTCGTCCAGGTCTATGGGCTTGGTGGCGAAATCGAAGGCACCGTTGTTCATGGCATGGCGGATGTTCTCCATGTCTCCGTAGGCGCTAACCATGATGCACTTGAGGGAGGGATTGCGCATCTCGTTCACCTTGGCCAGAAGCGTGAGGCCATCCATCTCCGGCATGTTGATGTCGGAAAGGATAATCTCGATGTCCGGATGTTTCAGCAGGACCTGAAGGGCTTCCAGTCCATTGTGGGCGAAGAAAAACTCGTATTCGCCCTTCCTGATCTTTCTACGGAAATACTGCGTCAACAACAATTCGAGATCGGTCTCGTCATCGACGCTGAGAATTTTAACTGCCATTGTTTATATAATAAAACGGGTTGTCGCTAGTCTTTGGCAAAAAACTTCCAGTGGAAGAGAATGAGGTAGATGGCGCCGCAGGTGACGCAGCTGTCGGCAAAGTTGAAGACAGGCTCGAAGAAAATGTGGCCGCCCAGGCCGGGAATCCAGTCGGGCCATGTCCAGAGCGGGAAATAGAACATGTCCACCACCTTTCCCTGCATGAAGGGGGCATAGGAGCCCAGGGTGGCTACCGTCTCATAAGTGGATTCGCTGAAGATGAGACCGTAGCATAGGCAGTCGACGATGTTACCCAGGGCGCCGGCGGTAATAAGGGTGAGTCCCACCAGTACGCCCGTGGGAACGGGTTCGGGGCGTTTGAGCAGTTTGTTAATCCACCAGCACAGCACACCAAACAGGACCATACGGAACAGTGTGAGCAAATACTTGCCGATAACCCCGCCGAAAGCCATTCCGAAGGCCATGCCCTTGTTCTCCACGAACAACAGCTGGAACCAGTTGCCCAGTACGGGAATGCTTTCCCCCAGCGTCATGTGCGTCTTGACCAGGACTTTGATGACCTGGTCAATGACTACTAAAAAGACGCCCAGAATAAGGAGAAACTTGCCCCGGTTCTTCATAAACCTACTTGCGCCCGGTTTTTTCCAGAATGGCTTTTCCTTCTACGGTAGTGGTGGCATGCGGAACCAGGCGCAGGCGCTCCTTGGGGATGAGCTTGCCGGTTACACGGCAGATGCCATAGGTCTTGTTCTCGATGCGCACCAGGGCAGCCTCCAGATTCTGGATAAACTTGTACTGACGCTGAGCCAGGGCGCCGGCTTCCTCCTTGGAAAGCTGGAAAGCACCGTCGTCTTCCACGGTCTTGAACGTAGGAGCGGTATCCAGGATGTCGTTTCCGCCGGCGTGGGTCATAGCTTCGCGCAGGGTGTTGTATTCGGCGCGGGCTTTATCCAACATCTCGTTGATAATGACGCGGAACTCTTCCAGTTCTTCGTCAGAATAGCGGGTTTTGTTGTTCTCTTCCATATTGTTATCGTTTTACGGTTAGCTTGATGGTTCCTTCTGTCCACTCTACTTCGGCAGCATCGGCGGGCGCTTCCGCGGCGGGTTTGAGGCCGATGGAGCGGGACAGGGTCTGGGCCTTTACATAATCCCCAAAGGCCGATAGGGCGCCAGCCAGGTCTTCGTCGTCGGAGAAGACCAGGGTATCGATGCGATCCGTCACTTCAAAGCCGGAGCTCTTGCGCAGGTTCTGGATGCGGTTCACCAGTTCGCGGGCAAGGCCCTCGCGGCGAAGCTCGGGCGTAACTTCAATGTCCAGGGCCACGGTGAGCGAGCCCTCGGAGGCCACCTGCCAGCCGGGAACATCCTCGGAGGCGATGGCATAGTCCCCAGGGTTGAGCACAACGGGACCGCCGGGCAACTCCAGGGTGTAGCTCTCCCCTGCTCCTTCGGCCTTCTGGATGGCGGCGATCACAGGCTGCTCCAGGGTGCCGAAAGCGGTGGCGATCTCCTTCATGCGGGCACCGTACGTCTTGCCCAGCACCTTGAAGTTGGGCTTGATCCTGAGGCTCATGATGCTGGAAGCATCGGCGATGAACTCCATCTCCTTCACATTCACCTCGGCCAGGATGATGCCCTTCACGGCTTCCAGTTGCGCACGCACCTTCTCCGAGATAACGGGGATGATGACCTTCTGCAGCGGCTGGCGCACCGGAATATTTACCTTCTTACGAAGGGCCAGGATCATGGACGTAGCCTGCTGGGCCAGGGCCATGCGCTCTTCGAGAGACGCATCGATGACACTTGCATCGGCCGACGGCATGATGGTGAAATGAACAGATTCTTCGCTACGCTCAGAATGACAATTGTCATCCTGAGGAACCGCAGGTGACGAAGGATCTGTCAAATCCCTATACAGCTGGTCCATATAGAACGGGGCGATGGGGGCGGCCAGGACGGCAACGGTCTTCAGAACGCAGTACAGCGTGCTGTAGGCGGCATTCTTGTCCGGCGTCATCTCTCCGGCCCAGTAGCGAGCGCGGTTCAGGCGCACGTACCAGTTGGACACGTCGTCGCAAACGAAAGACTCCAGGATGCGTCCGGCGGTCTTGACGTCATAGTCCTCATACGCCGCACGCACGTCACGGATGACCGTGTTCAACCGGGAGATAATCCATTTATCCAATTCATGGATGCCGGTCTGTGACGTTTTTTCCGGAGCATCGGCCTTCTTTTTTGTGACGGAAATAACGTCACAGCCGGCACCGGAAGGTTTCCAATTATCAATATTGGCATACCTTGCAAAGAATGCGTAGGTATTATAGAGCGTGCCGAAGAACTTGCGGCGGACTTCGTCCACGCCTTTTTCGTCAAACTTCAGATTGTCCCAGGGCTCGGCATTGGTGAGCATGTACCAGCGCAGGGCATCGGCGCCGTAGGTGTCGAGGGCCCAGAACGGGTCCACGGCATTGCCCAGGCGCTTGGACATCTTGTTGCCGTTCTTGTCCAGTACCAGACCGTTGGAGATGACACGCTTGAAGGCGGGCGTCCCGGAGATCATGGTGTGGATGGCGTGCAGGGTATAGAACCAGCCGCGGGTTTGGTCCACACCTTCGGCGATGAAGTCGGCGGTGGCGCCGAAGGCCGGGGAGCCCAGGTTGCGCAGGCCCTCTTGGGCATACGGCATGGCGCCGGAATCGAACCACACGTCGATGAGGTCCGTCTCCCTGGTCATCTTTTTACCCGAGCGGCTTACCAGGAAAATGGCGTCGACATAGGGCCGGTGAAGATCTATCTTATCGTAATTCTCCAGCGACATGTCTTCCGGGTCAAAGCCCTTGTCCTTCAGGGGGTTGGAAGACATGATGCCGGCGGCAACGGCCTTTTCGACCTCCTGGTACAGCTCTTTCACGGAGCCGATACAAATCTCCTCCTTGCCGTCTTCGGTGCGCCAGATGGGCAGCGGGGTGCCCCAGTAACGGGAGCGGGACAGGTTCCAGTCCTGGATGTTCTCCAGCCACTGGCCGAAGCGGCCCGTACCGGTGCTGGCAGGCTTCCAGGTGATTTGTTTGTTCAGCTCCACCATCTGGTCCTTCACGGCGCTGGCCTTGATGAACCAGCTGTCCAGCGGGTAGTACAGGACGGGAAGATCTGTGCGCCAGCTGTGCGGATAACTGTGCACGTGCTTCTGGATCTTGAAAGCGCGGCCGTCGGCCTTCATCATGACGCAAAGGTCGATGTCCAGCGTCCCTTCCTCGGGAACATGCTCGAAGTATTCCTTGTAACCGGCCTTGACATAGCGGCCGGAATATTCCTTATAAGAGGGATCCACCGTGGCGGCGAAGGCGGGATCCATGTCTTCCAGGCGCATGAATCGGCCCTGGCGGTCTACCTGTGCCTGCGGGTTGCCGTCCTTGTCCACGGGCATGATGGCGCCGATGCCCGCCGCAGCGGCCACGCGCTTATCGTCTGCGCCGAAGGTGGGGGCGATGTGCACGATGCCCGTACCGTCGCTGGTGGTCACATAGTCTCCGGCGATGACGCGGAAGGCGTCTCCGGCGGGCTTGAACCATGGAATGAGCTGGTGATAGCGGATGCCCACCAGTTCGCTGCCCTTCCAGCTGCCGTCCAGCACTTTGAACGAGACCTTGGGGCCGAACCAGGTTTCCACCAGGTCCTTGGCCAGCACGTAGATGGCAGGATCCCCGGTGTAGGGATTCTGGGACATCACGCGCACGTATTCAATGTCCGGGCCCACGCACAGCGCCGTATTGGACGGAAGGGTCCAGGGCGTGGTGGTCCAGGCCAGGATGTACACGGGCAGGGTTTCGGTGCCGAAGAGCGGCTGGGATCTGCCGTCCTTGATGAGTTCGAACTGCACCGTGGCC
>Ga0265298_10001207_pt1 | contig 38234 bp, 20 predicted proteins | sample AusTroGonzalo_MG_3_FD_193486 | JGI IMG/M metagenome (GOLD analysis project Ga0265298, IMG submission 193486) | Bovine rumen microbial communities from tropical cattle in Woodstock, Queensland, Australia - Gonzalo_01 | ecosystem: Host-associated > Mammals > Digestive system > Stomach > Rumen ...
GCCAACAACAACCTGACCCACGTGCTGCTCGTCGGCGACGTGGCTCAAATCCCGGGTTATTCCTACTCAGGCGGCGGCTCCTCCTACAGCGGCCTTGGCGACAACGCCTACGGTCAGATTGTAGGTAGCGACATTTACAACGATGTGTTCATCGGCCGTTTCTGCGCCAGTACAGCAGCCCGTGTGACCACTCAAGCCAACCGCTCCATCACCTACGAGCGTGACTTGACGACATCGGCCACATGGCTTAACATTGGCGAAGGTATTGCAAGAAAAGAAGGCCAATCGCCATCCGCACATAACAACGAGGATGACTATGTCCACATGAACAATATCCGTACCGACCTGATGAACTTCGGTTATTCCACCGTCTATCAACGCTATGCAAACCTAAGTGGTTATAGTGCCACCGCATCGAACATTTCTTCGGATATCAACAGCGGTGTGGGTATCATCAACTACTGCAACCACGGACAAGAGACCGCTTGGGGTGCCAACCAGAGCGGCTATGTCTATTATGCCAACTCTCATGTCAATGCCTTGACCAACGAAAACAAGCTGCCTTTCATCTTTTCCGTGGCCTGCCTCGTCGGTAAGTACGACCACAGCAGCGACTGTTTCGCCGAGGCTTGGATGAATGCCACCAACAACAACAATCCCACCGGTGCCATCGGCACACTGATGTCGTACATCGAACAGCCTTGGGATCCGCCGATGTGGGGCCAGGATGAATGCATCGACCTTTTGGTTGAAAGCAACAGCAGCAACATCAAGCACACCTGGGGCGGCGTAGCCATCAACGGCATCATGGCCATGTTTGACCATTACAGCACTTCAAGCCAACCTGCTGTCGGCACTTATCAATCATGGATCCTCTACGGCGACCCGAGCTTGATGCTCCGCACCAAGACCCCGACCACGATGACCGTCAATCATGACGGCACGATCCAAAGCAACGCCACCTCCTACACGGTCAATGTGACCAATGGCAACGGCAGCCTTGCCACCATCACCGATGCCAACCACAACATCTTAGGTAAGGCTACCGTGAGCAATGGCACTGCCAATATCACCATCAACGGCACTATGACCGTTGGCACCGAACTCACCCTCTGCGTGATCGGTTATAATAAGATGACTGTTCTCCAGACCATCACTGTCGTCACTCCGACAACGGAGCCTACCGTGACCACCGCAGTCATCAGCGACATCGACAAGACCACTGCCACGGGTGGCGGCAACGTCACGACTGACGGCGGCGCCACCGTTACGGCACGCGGCATCTGTTGGAGCACTTCTCAGAACCCCACCATCAGTGGTAGCCATACCACCGACGGCACGGGCACCGGCAGCTTCACCAGCGCGATGACTGGCCTGACCGCCAACACCACCTATTACGTGCGCGCCTACGCCACCAACAGCGTCGGCACCGCCTACGGCGAAGAGCTGAGCTTCACCACCTTGCCCGCCGGTATCCTTGGCGACGTGGATGGTGACAATGAACTTAGCATCAACGATGTTTCCGTCCTTGTTGGCCACCTCATGGGAACTATTCAGCTCACAGGCCAGGCTTTCCTTAATGCTGATGTCGACAGAGACAATGAGATAACCATCAACGACGTCTCTATGCTGTTGGGGATGGTCATGAGTAAAAGATACTAACTGCATAAAATATTGAATTTCGAATCTTGAAAATATTAAATACTAAATAAAATGAATATGAAAAGAAAATCATTACTAATCATGTTGCTGATGGCGATGTTCGCGCCATTGGCAATGAATGCGCAGAGCAACTATGAATGGGGCTCAAGCAGCACCAATTCCGGCACAAATCGTAATGCCAATCCATTTGGGCGTTATTATGGCTATGAATACCGCGTGTATCTCTATCCGCCCAACACAATGCCTTTTTCCGGTAATATCACACAACTGGAGTTTCTGCCTTCTACTGATTTAAGTAGTAATGGTGGACAAATAGATGTTTGGATGAAAACCACTACAACGATTACTTCGTTGGACGAAACTACTTCTTTTGCTACTTATAAGTCTGGCGCAACTCAGGTTTACAGCAGCAGTTCGTCACCTTCCTATACCCACGACGAATATGTCGCCATCCCGCTTTCCACGCCGATTGCTTACAACTACACCAACAACGAGTATCTGATGATTTTGGTGCGTTCGGAAGCTAACAGTACTTCTGGCGATGGAGGCAATTCCTTCTATTTTTACAACCCAGGCGGTGCCAGTAATAACACATGGTGGACCAAAATTGACGACTCAGACCCTGGTGAATCAGAATCGCCATATTACTTTGATTCTTATGGCACAGGGGCCTATCTTCCCGTCATTCGTTTTACCTACGCTGGTTCTTCCGTTCCCATCATCAGCCTCAACCCATCCTCTGCAACTATGGTCACCGGCTCCACTCAAACCCTTACAGCTACTTACAGCAATGTAACCAACCCCACCATCACCTATAGCTCAAGCAATACCAGTGTGGCCACGGTGAGCGGCAGCGGCACCACAGCCACGGTGACTGGCGTGGCCCCCGGCACCGCCACCATCACCGCCACTATGAACGGAACGTACACTGCAACGTGCGTTATTACCGTTGAGGATCTGTCATATTGCACGCCCCGTCCTTCTTCAGTGGATGGCAACGGTATCACCAACGTAACCTTCGGAACGGACATGATTGTGAATGACGATTTTACTATGACCAGTTCTCCTTACTATTACGATCATTCCAACATGATTGGGGGAGCCGCGCCTGGTTCTACGGTTGAAATGAGCATCAATTATGCTACAAACTATGGCTACTACACTTATGTGTGGATTGATTGGGACAAAGATTATACGTTCAGCAATGACGAACAGGTTTATGCTGCTACCAGCTCTATCAGCAGCGGAACCCTTTCGCTTCAGTTTAATGTTCCTTCTTCAGTTACCCCTGACGACTATCGTATGCGCATCCAAGGAAGAGATAGGTCTGGGTCCGATCCTTGCTATACAGGAACATACTCCTATTTGGTTGACTACACCCTGCGTGTTTCTTCAGATCCCTCCATCGGGCTCACACCTGCCACCGCGAAAATACTCACCGGTTCCACAGAAACTATTACGGCTACAATAATCAACGTGAGCGGCACACCCACCATCACTTACACCTCAAGCAATACCAGCGTGGCCACGGTGAGCGGCAGCGGCACCACAGCCACGGTGACCGGTGTAGCCCTTGGCTCAGCCACCATCACCGCCTCAATGACGGTGAGCGGCACCACCTACACCGCAACCTGCGCCGTCACTGTTGTAGACCTGTCGACCTGCGAAGATTTCGAAACCGGCTTAGGCTTCTGGACTGTGACAGCAGATAATGCAAGTTATACATGGGCACGAAAAGCTGGTACGGGTGGTGGCAGCTACTCCTCAGCAGGACAAGGGTCTTATAATGTAGGTGCTTATTTAGATGATAATCTAAACACATACACTTATTTGACATTAAACGCGGATTTGTCTTCGTTTACAGACAAAACGATAAGCTTCATGTATATCAACCCAGCTTGGGACGATGACCTTGACTATATCTATTTGCAATATACCACTGATGGAACGAATTACACTAATTTGGTGAGTTATACAAGTGGAGCAAGCTCATGGACTCAAGTAACCGATCTAGCGATTCCCGACGAGGCAAAATACATAAGATTTGCAGCATACAGTGATTATGGCTATGGTGCCGGCCTCGATGAAATCTGCTTCGATTACTCGATCGCTACCTGTCCCAAACCCACAGATCTTGTCGTGAGCGACATCACCGCCACAGGTGCCAAGCTGGCATGGACCCCCGGCGACTCAGAGACCAGTTGGGAATACCTCTGCCTGACCCACGGCGACACCCCCGATTGGGCCTCCGATAGAGTGATTACCAGCACGACACACTCCAACGTGCCCACTAACATTTATGCCTGTACTGGACAACAGCCCCAGCCCGACACCGAGTATGACTTCTACGTGCGTGCCGTCTGTGGCGGTGGCGACTATAGCAAACCCGCGATGATTTCTTTCACCACCTTAGAGTCTGATTGCCTCAAACCCACCAACGTGACCGCCAGCAACCTCACGGTTAACTCAGCCCATATCAGCTGGGACGGCAACGCCGACAGCTATAATGTGAAGTATGCAACGGCAACCGTCACTGGCACGACGTTAGAACCAGTCTTTGAAGATGACTTTGAGAACGGTCTAGACAATTGGACCACTTATGCCAATGATTTCGTAAGCACTATAACATCTCCCACATATAATATCACGGATTGGCACCAAGAAGACTTGTCAGACGACAGTGAAAGTGCTCACACAGGCAGTTGTGTAGCCATGTCAAGAAGCTATGATGGTAATGACCGTAGCGTTGACAACTGGCTCGTGTCATCTCAAATGACATTGGGTGATGTAGTGAAGTTTTGGGTGATGGATGATGGCGCCTATCACGAATATTTCGAAGTGTATGTTTCTATAGGGAGCGGCATCGTTCCTTCCTCAGGCACTGGCGATTTCCAATTGGTGGAAGCTCCAGCTCTTGCTACAGATTCGTGGAGTGAAAGGACCGTTGACATCAGCGCATACAGCGGTCAAACAGGCTATGTCGCCATCCGCCATCATGATGCAGAAAAAGACTGGCTCATGGTTGACGACTTCGGCGTTTATAATACCGTCAACACCTATTCTTACGGTACTTTTACCACGCTTCCTCCCACCAGCCAAAACTCGAGCGACATCACTGGTTTGAGCCCTGAGACCCTCTACGTGGCTCAAGTGCAGTCCGACTGCGGTTCTACCGACGGCACCAGTGGCTGGAGCTCGGTGTACTTCACCACACCCGACGCTTGCTCAGCCCCCACCGACTTGGTTTCTTCCAACATTACGGCAAACACGGCCACTTTGGGTTGGTCCGACAATCAGGACAGCTACAACGTGCAATATAGAAAAGTCTATTTCTACGAAGACTTTGAAGGCGAGAACCTGCCCACGGGCTGGACGACCATCGATGCCAACGAAGACGGTCTCACCTGGGGCATAGGCCATGCCACGACCCATTCCGGTCATAATGGTGCCTATAACGTCAGTTATGTTTATAATACTTCAGGTACGACTCCTGACGACTATCTGGTATCACCCCTGCTTGACCTGCAAGGTACGCTGAGAGTATGGCTTAGTGGTTATGCTAGATCAAGTTCAAATTACTCTGAGCATTTTGAGATTCTCCTTTCCACCACTGGAAACTCGGCCGCGGACTTCACCACCACTTTGGTTGGCGAAACCACTACCACCGATGGCTATGTGGAATACACCGCCGACTTGAGCAGCTATACTGGACAAGGCTACATCGCCATCCATCACTTCAATTGCACAGACCAATACTATCTGTATGTCGACGACTTCGGCCTCTATGGCACTGAAAACTGGGTGTCGGTGAGTCCAAACCCGACAGACGCAACGACCACGCTTACTGGTCTGAGTACGGAAACCACATACGAATGGCAAGTGCAGGGTCTCAACTGCAACAGTCAAGGCAGCACTACCGATTGGAGCGCTGTGGCTACGTTCACTACGCCTGATATTCCTGCTGTTCCTGTCGAAAGCATCACTGCCTCGGATATCAACGTGCTTGTTGGTGCAACCGCCACCATCACCCCCACCGTGCTTCCTGCCGATGCCACCAACCCAGCCGTCACCTACACTTCGGCTAACACCTCCATCGCCACCGTTGAAAACGGTGTAGTGACCGGCGTTGCCCCTGGCAACACCACCATCACCATCGCCGCCACCGACGGTTCAGGTGTCACCGCTACCATCAACGTGACCGTGACCGGCGTTGATGTCACAGGCATCACGGCCAGCGACGTCACCGTGGTCAATGGCCAGACTGCCACCATCAGCTACACCGTGGCTCCCAACAATGCCACCGACCAAACCGTCACCTTCACTTCGGCCAACACGGCCATCGCCACCGTCGATGCAAGCGGCGTGGTTACCGCTGTTGCCATTGGTGCCACCACCATCACCATCGCCTCCGTCTCGAATCCTGAAGTCACCGCCACTATCAACGTGACCGTGACTCCCGACCCGAACGCCGTCCAGTTCACCTTGGTCGCCCCAGCCACAGCCCAACCCGGCGATGTCATCACCGTGGAAGCCTATATGGCAGCTCCTACCAGTGGCAACTACGATGGCTTCACAGGTTTGGTTCTTGGAATTCAATTCGACACCGACGCATTTGAAGTGTATGGCGATCCGACCGCAGGTCCCGTGGCTACTGCAAGTATGGTTTCGATGCCTAGTCTCCCCAATACTGCCCATCCTGACTTGGTCCAATATTCTCTTGTAATGACTCCTGGTAATCCTAACACGACTACTGGTCTCGTGTTCTCCGCCCAGTTCACTGTCTTAGCAGATGCCCAACCAGGAAGTTACACATTCACTCCTGGAGTGACAAATGGTGCAGCCAACTTCATTATCAACATGAGTAATAACCCCGTTCATATTGCGTATGAAGTCATACCTTCTACAGTCTCCACGCTTCAGACTTTCACCAAGCACATCGAACCTTACACAGCCGACAGAGACCGCTACTACCTCATCGCTTCGCCCATCGGACAAGTCAGCCCTGAGAATGTCACCAACATGACCAGCAATAACTACGACCTTTACTACTTCGACCAGACTGGCGACTCAGAAGGCAATGAATGGATCAACTACGAAGGCAGCGATGGTAACTTCGACCTCGTTCCTGGCAAGGGCTACCTCTACGCCAACAGCGGGAACAATGGGAATGGTATCGACTTGGTCTTTACTGGTATAGCTTACACCGGAAGCGGTGCCGTCACGCTGGCCTTGGACAACAATGCCGCATTCGCCGGCATGAACCTCGTAGGTAACCCGTTTGCTACGGCTGCTACGTCCAATATGGCTTACTATAGATTGAATACAGCAGGCGATGCCTTAAACGCCGAAACAGAGACTTCCTCTGTTGCTCCGATGGAAGGCATCTTTGTGATGGCTACTGCAACCCAACAAAGCGTCACGTTCATGCCTACAACTGGTGGTGGCGCCAAGAGCAGCCAGCTTAACCTGAACCTGAGCCAAGGCAACAACCCGGTGGACAACGCCATCATCCGCTTTGACGGCGGCAGCACCTTGGAGAAGTTCAGCTTCCACCAAGGCAGCACCAAGATTTTCATCACCGAAGAGGGCAAGGACTACGCCGTGGTCAACGCTGGCCACGTGGGCGAAATCCCCGTCAGCTTCAAGGCCGAGAAGAACGGCAGCTTCAGCCTGAGCTTCACCAACCAAGAAGTCAGCTTCAGCTACCTGCACCTCATCGACAACCTCACCGGCGACGACGTGAACTTGCTCGCCAACCCGAGCTACACCTTCAACGCCCAGACCACTGACTACGAGAGCCGCTTCCGTCTGGTGTTCGCCACTGGCAATTCGGCCGACTCGGAGACCGGCACCTTTGGCTTCATCAACGCCAACGGCAAATTCTGCATCTTTGGCATCGAGGGTGAAGCCACCGTACAAGTCTTCGACGTGTTGGGCCACATGCTCAGCAGCGAGACCTTCAACGGCAGCTACGAGCGCAAGATCAACGGCGCTCCTGGCGTCTACATGGTCCGCCTCATCAACGGCAACGACGTGAAGACGCAGAAGATTGTGGTTGAATAATCAAGAGTTATCAATTGAAGCTTGTTAAGACAACATGAATCAACCAGGATTAACCTATAATACAGAGAAAGAGCAGATTGTCATTTCGGAATACGGCCGCTGCGTCCAGGAGATGATCAAGAAGCTGCCTGAGATCGAGGATCGCGAGCAGCGCACCGAAGCCGCCAAATATATCATCAGCGTGATGGTGCAGATGAACCCTGGCATCAAGCAGTCGAGCGACTACGAGCACAAGCTCTGGGACCATCTTTACATGATTTCGGGCTATAACCTCGACGTGGACAGTCCCTTCGCCCCTCCAACTCCTGCAGAACAACAGAAAAAACCGCAGCATATCGGCTATCAGAACAACGACATCAAATACGGTCACTATGGCCAATACCTTATTAAGATGATCGAAGCCGCTGCCGCAGAGCCTAACGACGAAGTGCGCGAGGCCCTCGCATACTCGCTAGCCGGACAGATGAAACGCAACTACCTGGAATGGAACAAGAGCGTCGTCAACGACCAAGTGATTATCGACGACCTGAAGAACCTCTCGGGCGGACGCCTCGTCATCGCCGACGAATCGAAGCTGAACAGCAACGCCGAGATGCCCGGGAAAGGCCAACCTCAAGCCAAGCAGCAGCAACAGCAGGGCAAGAAGAAAAAGAAGAAAGTGCCGAACCTGAAGGCCAACATGAATAACCCGAATAATCCGGCGTATAAAAAACGTATGCAAGAACTGGGAAAACTATAATAATTATGAATGCGGAATGCAGAATGATGAATGTCGCAATGCGACGCTGGGCTTCGCCCCATTCAGCATTCAGCATTCCTAATTCCGAATTAAAACTATGGCATCACTGAAGATAAAAGGCGGCGGCAAGCTGCAAGGCGAAATCATTCCGCAAGGCGCGAAGAACGAGGCCATGCAGATTCTCTGTGCCTGTCTGCTGACGGAAGAGAAGGTCACCATCCACAACCTGCCTGACATCCTCGACATCAACAACCTGATTGCCCTGTTGGAAGGCATGGGCGTCACCATCGAACGTCCAACACGGCACGACATCACCTTACAGGCCAAGTCGCTCAACTTCGACTATTTCAAAGGTTCGGACTATCAAAGCACCGCCTCAAAGTTGCGCGGCAGTGTGATGATGACTGGTCCTATGCTGGCCCGCTTCGGCAAAGCCTATATGCCCAAGCCCGGTGGCGACAAAATCGGTCGTCGCAGGCTCGACACCCATGTCATCGGCTTGCAGAAGCTCGGCGCCATTTTTGACTTCGACAGCTATCAAGTTGGAGTACAACAAGGCGGACTGAAAGGATGCTACATGCTCCTTGACGAGGCCTCCGTCACCGGTACGGCCAACATCGTCATGGCCGCCGTGATGGCCCAAGGCACCACCACCATCTTCAATGCCGCCTGCGAACCTTACCTCGTTCAACTCTGCACCATGCTCAACAGTATGGGTGCCGACATCAAAGGCGTAGGTTCCAACCTCCTGACCATCAACGGCGTCAGCCGTCTGCACGGCACTGACCACACCCTGCTCGCCGACATGATCGAGGTGGGTAGCTTCATCGGTATGGCCGCCATGACAGGCAGCGAGATCACCATCAAGAATGCGGGCATTGCCCAGCTGGGTATCATCCCCGACGTGTTCCGGAGACTCGGTATCCAAATGGAATACCGTGGCGACGACATCTTCATCCCTGCCCAGGAGCATTACGAGGTGCAGACCTTCATGGACGGCAGCATCCTCACCGTGGCCGACGCCCCTTGGCCCGGCTTCACGCCCGACTTGATCAGTATCGTATTGGTGGTGGCCACGCAAGCCAAAGGCACCGTGCTCGTCCACCAGAAGATGTTCGAAAGCCGCCTGTTCTTCGTCGACAAACTCATCGACATGGGCGCGCAGATCATCCTCTGTGACCCGCACCGCGCCAATGTCATCGGCCTCGACCGCGCCCATGCCCTGCGTGGCATCCGCATGGCTTCGCCCGACATCCGCGCCGGCGTCGCCCTGCTCATCGCCGCACTCTCAGCCAAAGGCGACAGCATCATCGACAACAGCGACCAGATCGAACGCGGCTACCAGTACATCGACAAGCGCGTGAACGCCCTCAGCCTCAACGGGCCGCTCATCGAACGTCTGTAACCCTCCCCTATCCTCATTCTGCCATTTTGTCAAAACCCTCGTTTTGGCAAAGGATTTGATATGCCTTAGCGCAAAATGAAAATAATAGCAAAACACACATATCATGACAAAAGACGAAAACGTTAACAATCAAGACGATGCCTTGAAAGACACCGTCAATCCTGACATGGAGAACAAGCAAGAGCCCGTTGACGAACAGCCGAAACAAGAGGAAGCCACCGAAACCAAAGACGCTCCGAGTGACAATGTTTCAGAAAAAAAGCCAAAACGGTTCAAAATCCGTCATGCCCAGGAGAAAGCCTTAGAAGAGGAAAAAGCCAAGTACGCCGAGCTGAACGACAAATACCTGCGTCTGTTCTCAGAGTTTGACAATTTCCGTAAGCGCACGGCTAAGGAAAAACTTGACCTGACCGTCACAGCATCGGAAAGTGTCATCAAAGACATTCTGCCCGTATTGGACGACTTCGAGCGCGCCCTACAAAACATGGAAAAGAACGGCAATGAAGCCGACATACAAGGTGTCACTTTGATTTTCAACAAGTTGAAAGACACGCTGAAGAAGAAAGGTCTGGAGGAAATCGAGGCCATGGACGCCGAGTTCAACACCGACGAGCATGAAGCCTTAACCATGATTCCCGCGCCTGAGGAGGACAAGAAAGGCAAGGTTTTGGACGTTATCCAGAAGGGATATAAGCTAAACGGTAAGGTGATTAGATTTGCCCGAGTGGTGGTTGGTAATTGACACGCTTCGCGTCACTGCGAGGCACGAAGCAGTCCAAAAAAAGAGCTTGTGTCTCTAGATTGCTTCGTCGTTTCTCCTCGCAATGACGCAAAGCGACGACAAGGGTTCATGAAGAAGAAAGGAAACTTAAAACAATGGCAGAAAAAAGAGATTACTACGAGGTGCTAGGAGTGAACAAGAACTCCACACCTGATGAGATAAAAAGTGCCTACCGTAAGGCCGCCTTGAAATGGCACCCTGACAAGTGGGTGAACGGCACCGATGCCGAGAAAAAGACCGCCGAAGAGAACTTCAAGGAAGCCTCGGAGGCTTATTCTGTTTTGAGCGACGAGAATAAGAAGGCGCGCTACGACCGCTACGGCTTCGCTGGCATGGACGGCGGCTCGGCCAGCGGTGGCGGCGGCTTCAGCGGATTCGGTGACTTCGACCTGAACGACATCCTGAACAGCGTGTTCGGCCGCGGCTTCGACTTTGGCGGCGGCTTCAGCAGTTTCGGTGGATTTGGTGGCGGAGTTAGCCGTGGCGGCACCGTCAAGCAGCGCGGCTCCAATATCCGTGTCAAAGTGAAACTTAACTTGCAGGATATCGCTCATGGCGTGAAGAAGAAAATCAAAGTCAGCAAATACGTAGCCTGTACACATTGCCACGGCAGCGGATCGGAGGACGGCTCCACCGAGACCTGTCCCACTTGCCACGGTCGTGGCCAGGTGGTCAAAACCGTCAACAGCTTCTTCGGACAGATGCAGACCGCCTCGGTGTGTCCCACCTGCGGCGGACAAGGCACCGTCATCAAGAAGAAATGCACCCACTGCGGCGGCGAGGGCATCATGAAAGGCGATGAGGTCATCGACATCGACATCCCCGCTGGCGTGGGCGAAGGCATGCAGCTCACCGTGCGCGGCAAAGGCAACGCCGGCCCGCACAACGGCGTGAACGGCGACCTACTCGTCCTCATCGAAGAAGAAGCCCATCCCGACTTCGAGCGCGACGAGAGCACGTTAATCTACAACCTGTTCATCACCATCCCCGAAGCTATCATGGGCACACAAGCCGAAGTGCCTACCGTCGACGGCAAGGTGCGCGTGAAGATCGCCCCCGGCACACAGAGCGGCAAGGTGCTGCGCCTGAGAGGCAAAGGTCTGCCTATCCTCAACGGCTACGGCAGCGGCGACATGCTCGTCAACGTCAACGTGTGGGTGCCGAAGAAAGTCAACAAGAAAGAGGAAGAGCTCCTGCAGCAACTCGCGCAGTCGGACAACTTCAAGCCCAATCCCACTGCCGAGGAGAAGAGCTTCTTTAGCAAAATCAAGGATTATTTTAATTAAGGCTATTGGCTTTTGGCCTCTGGCACAGGGCAGTTAGCTATTAGCCATTAGCTGTTAGCCATGGAGCTACCAAAGCTAATGGCTAACAGCTAAAAGCTAACGGCCAAACAAGCCAGAAGCCAAAGGCCAGCAGCCAGAAGCAACAAATAATGACAAAAATAACCGTCAACGAGGTCACAAAAAAATACGCCGACCACACCGCATTAGACCGTATGTGCATTGACATTCCCGAGCAGTGCATCTACGGTCTTTTGGGTCCTAACGGTGCCGGCAAGACCACCCTCATCCGCATCCTTAACCAAATCACGGCCCCCGACAGTGGCGAGGTGCTCATCAGCGGCGAGAAACTGAGCCAGAAGCACATCGCCCGCATCGGCTACCTGCCTGAAGAACGCGGCCTATACAAGAAGATGAAAGTTGGCGAACAGGCCATCTACCTTGCCGAGCTGAAAGGCATCAAAAAAGCCGAGGCCAAGAAAAGGCTGATGGAATGGTTCGAGAAGTTCGAGATCGCCAGCTGGTGGGACAAGAAAGTGGAAGAGCTCAGCAAGGGTATGCAGCAGAAAGTGCAGTTCATCACCACTATCATCCACAATCCCGACATTCTCATCTTCGACGAGCCTTTCAGCGGCTTTGATCCTATCAACGCCAACCTCCTGAAGGAAGCCATCCTCGGGCTGCGCGACAAAGGGGCGACCGTGCTGCTCTCTACCCACAACATGGCCTCAGTGGAGGAGCTCTGCGACAGCATCACGCTGATTAACAACGGCAAAAGCATCCTGCAAGGCAAGGTAAGTGACATCAAGCGGCAACACGACACGCATCAGCGCGAGATTGTGGTGCGCTGCGACGACACCCTCAAGGTGATGAACATCGCCGACACCTATAATAATATAAAGGTGGAGTCGACCGACCTCCCAGACGAGACCAAACTGACCCTTTTCAGCGCCTCACCCAACGAACTCATCAACCAGTTGCTCCAGGTCGGGCAACTCGTCTCCTTCAAAGAGGTGCTACCCTCCATGAACGACATCTTCATCCACGAAGTGCAATCCAAAAACCAAGCCTCATGAACAAGATCGGACTCATCATCAAGCGCGAATACATGACGCGCGTGCGCAAGCGCAGTTTCCTTATCCTGACCTTCCTGGGGCCAATCCTCATGGCGGCCATCTACATCGTCCCCATCATGCTCGCCCTTAACTCAAGCACCGACCATCTGCGCGTGGCAGTCGTCGACGAAAGCCATTGGTTTGAGGAACGTTTCACCAGCAACGAACAGCATACCTTTATCACTATGCACGGTCAGCCCATCGACTCGGTCAAGGAAATGGTGAAAAGCGGTGCGTTCGATATGGCCGTTTACGTTCCACCCACACAGCTCAACATCCCCTCAAACGCCGTCGTCTACAGCATCCGCCAGGTGCCAATGGAAATAGAGAACTACATCAGCGGCGTGATGAAAAAGGAAATCGAAGACCAGAAGCTGATGGCCAAAGGCGTTGACCCCGATATCGTAAGCGCCGTCAAGACCAACGTCAACCTGCAAATTATGCGCATGGACGAAAAAGGCAACGAAAAAGAGACCTTCACCAAGGTGCAGTTTGCCCTCGGCATAGGGCTTTCCATGTTGGTATATATGTTTATCATCTTCTTCGGCGGACAAGTGATGCAAGGCGTGTCAGAAGAAAAGACCAACCGCATCATCGAGGTCATCGTCAGCTCGGTGAAGCCTTTCCAGCTGATGATGGGCAAGATTATCGGTGTTTCGTTGGTGGCACTCACCCAATTCTTGCTGTGGATTGTGCTCACTGGCGCGCTCTCTTTGGGCTTCTCGGCTTTCATCGGCCTCAGCAGCCCCGAAATGCTCTCACAAGGCACTTTGATGGGACAGAATATTACCACCAGCAACATCATGAGCAACGAAAGCGTTCAAAACATTATGCAGATTGTCCATTCCATCCCATTCGGATCCATCATCCTCTGGTTCCTGGTTTTTTTCATCTTGGGATACCTGCTGTATGCCACGCTCTATGCCGCCGTCGGCTCGTTGGTCGACAACAATACTGACTCGCAGCAATTCACGCTGCCCGTCACCGTGCCCTTGATTATCGCCATTATTTCCTCGTTTTATATCGTCAACAACCCCGACAGTTCCTTGTCGGTTTGGCTTTCGATGATCCCCTTCACCTCCCCCATCTCGATGATGGTCAGAATCCCGTTCGACCCGCCCATTTGGCAAATCGTGCTTTCTGTCGTCATTTTGGCAGGCACCTTTGTCCTGATGACCTGGTTTGCCGCCAAAATCTACCGCACAGGTATCTTGATGTACGGAAAAAAACTTTCCTACAAGGAAATTTTCAAGTGGTTGAAATATAAATAGAAATATTTCGTATTTTTGCAGGCTCGTAATAGCCTAAATAGGCTTGAATTGAAATTTAACAAATTAAAAGTCAAATAATTAAATTAGTTTTACAATGCAAAACAAAGGAGCAATTAGGGCGATAGCCATCATCTTTGCGCTCATTTTTGTGTACCAGCTGTCTTTCACTGTGGTGACTAAGATTGTGGAACGCAGAGCAGAGAAGAATGCCATTGAGCAAGTCTTCCCCAAAGATGCAAATGGACAAGACATCGCCGTTTCAGAGTCCATCCAGGACGCCATTGCCGAAACCATGGAGAAAAAGAGCATGGACGAAACGCAGGCGAAGACCTATTTGAAGGACAAGCTTGAAAACAGCTATTTGGACTCGATGAACAACGTCAACGTGTACAACCTGGGATTTAAGAAGTACACTTATCGCGACGCTAAAGAAAGAGAAATCAACTTGGGTTTGGACTTGAAGGGTGGTATGAACGTCACCTTGGAAGTCTCGGTTAAGGACATCGTGAAGGCCTTGTCGCACGACTCCCAAGACCCCGTTTTCCTTCAAGCCATGGAACTGGCCACAAAGCGCCAACAACAAAGCAAGGGCGATTTCGTCACCTTGTTTGGCGAGGCCTTCAAGGAGACTGACCCCAACGCCAAGCTCGTCTCCATCTTCCTCTTGGAATTCAAGGACAAAAAGGATATCAATATCAATTCAAGCAACGACGACGTGCTGAAGGTTTTGAAGGAAGAAAGCGATGCTGCCATCGACCGTTCCTACCAGATCCTCGGAACCCGTATCGACCGCTTCGGCGTAGCACAGCCCAACATCCAAAAGCTGGAAAACTCGGGTCGTATCCTCGTCGAACTGCCTGGTATCAAGGATCCGGAGCGTGTACGTAAGCTCCTCCAAGGAACTGCACAACTCGAATTCTGGGAGACCTATAACTTCTCTGAGATTCAGCAGGCTTTCGTTGACGCCGATACCAAATTGGCTGCCGACAGAAAGAACAAGAAAAACAAAGAGGAGGCTCCTGTCGTGAACGAGGTGACAGAAGAAACCAACGAAGAATCCACTGAAGAAAAGGTAGCCGTCGCTGAAGAAAATAAAGAAGGCGAAGAGGTGGAGGCCAAAGAAAGTGACTCTACCGACGTCGCCCTCATCGACCAGTTGAATGAAAACCAGACCGAAGAAGAGCAAAAGGCCGAAGAAGAGTTGGACACCGACCATCCGTTGTTCTCCAAGCTGCAGCCCGTCAACGGCGCTTCGGCTCGTGTGGGTATCGCCATGGTGAAGGACACCGCCGCCATCAACCAGATGCTGGATGAGTGCAAAAACATGTTCCCTCGCCAACTGAAGCTCGCTTGGACCGTGAAGCCTGAGACCATCACCGGTGAAGACGGAGAGAGCATCGAAGTGCTCGACCTTGTGGCCTTGAAGATGTCGCGCGACAACAAATGCGCCCTCGGCGGTGAAGTCATCACCGATGCCCGTCAGGACTATGGTCAAGGCAACCAAGTGGAAGTCACCATCCAAATGAACCCTGAAGGTGCCAACAAGTGGAAGAACCTCACTCGCGAAAATGTGGGCAAGCAGATTGCCATCGTGCTGGACGACCTCGTCTATAGCTATCCTGTCGTCAACGGTGAAATCCCGAACGGTCGTTCGTCCATCAGCGGTGGCGGCATGACCATCGAAGAGGCACAAGATTTGGCAAACATCCTGAAGGCCGGTAAGCTGCCTGCACCTGCCAGAATCCTGGAAGAGCAAGTCGTTGGTCCTACCCTCGGTAAGGAATCCGTGCAAAAAGGTATGTGGTCGATGGTGTTTGCCTTCATCCTCGTGCTGGTCTACATGGTGTTCTTCTACAAGAAGGCCGGTTTCGTCGCCGATATCGCCCTGTTGATCAACGTGTTCTTCCTGTTCGGCGTGCTGGCATGCCTCGGCTCTGTGCTGACCCTGCCTGGTATCGCTGGTATCGTGTTGACCTTGGGTATGGCCGTTGACTCGAACGTGATTATCTTTGAGCGTATCAAGGAAGAGATTAAGGCTGGTAAGGGCATCAAGCTCGCCGTCCAAGACGGTTACAAGAACGCTTACTCAGCTATTATCGACGGTAACGTCACCACCTTGATTACTGGTATCATCCTGATTATCTTGGGTACGGGTCCTGTCCACAGCTTCGCCGTCACCCTCTGCATCGGTATCCTTACCTCCTTGGCCACGTCCATCTTCATCACCCGTTTGATCTTCGAACGTATGCTGGCCAAGGACAAGGAAATCAGCTTCTCGACCAAACTGACCCGCAACTTCTTGCAGGACAAGCATTACAGATTCATTGACATTCGTAAGACCTCCTTCATCATCTGCATCGTTTTCTTGGTCATCAGCTTGGGTTCGCTCGGCATCCGTCGTTTGAACCTCGGTATCGACTTCACCGGTGGTCGTAACTACGTCGTCCAATTCGACAACCCGAGCATCACGGTGGAAGACGTGCGTAACACTTTGTCGAACGTCAGCATCGACAAGACTAGCATCCACAGCGCCCTCGAAATGAGCGACGACGAAAACGTGGAAGACTGGTCAACGCCTGAAGTGAAGACCTATGGTACCAATGGTCAGGTGAAGATCACGACCAAGTTCTTGATTGACAACGACAGTCCTGCCGTTGACAGCGTCATCCAAGTCATCCTCTATGATAACTTGAAGGGTCTCTATCAAGAAGAGCCTTCCATGTCGAAGTTCTCTTCGGAAGACTCGTCCATGGGTATCTTGAGCACCCAGAAAGTCGGTGCCACCATCGCCAGCGACGTTACCCGTAAGTCCATTTGGGCCATTGTCGTGGCTCTGGCTTTGATGTTCGTCTACATCGCCATACGATTCAAGAAATGGCAATATGGTGTGGCTTCCATCATGGCCTTGGCACAAGACACCATCATCGTGTTGGGTATGTACTCCTTGTTCTACAACATCTTGCCCTTCACCATGGAAGTCGACCAAAGCTTCATCGCGGCCGTGCTGACCGTTATCGGTTACTCCATCAACGCTACGGTGGTTATCTTCGACCGTGTCCGTGAAAACGTCAACCTGCACCCGAAAGCCTCTTGGAAGGAAAACATGACCAATGCTATTAACAGCACCTTGACCCGTTCGTTCAACACCTCGGGTTCAACCTTGGTCGTGTTGCTCGCCATCTTCATCTTCGGCGGCGACACCATCCGCGGCTTCATCTTCGCCCTGTTGGTCGGTGTGCTGGCTGGTACCTTCTCGTCAGTGTTCCTTTCGTCACCGTTCGCTTACATGCTGATGAAGGGTAACAAGAAGGACAAGCAAATCGAAGAAGAGAACGCTCCTAAGAAGAAATGATAAAACATCATAATTAACCTTCTAAACTGCTTGCAAAAAATCCCGCTGGAAACGGCGGGATTTTTTTGTTTTTCATTCCAAATGATTATCTTTGCCTCGTTATAGGCAGCACACAATACAGCCTTTATACATCAATAGATTAAAAACCAATAAATTATAACGATATGAAAAGAATTCTTACTTTGGTCTTGATTATGGCCTTCAGCTATTCAATGATAGGAGGTCCCGTTGACGAAGTGACAGCGAAGCATCTTGCCCATAATTTCTGGAAAAAGAACAACACCATGGCGGTAAGAGGCAACCACGTCTTCAAGAAAAAGACGGAAGAGGCTCGGTTCGTTAACGTTGCTGCACAGCACGGCTACACTGAATTCTTCATCTTCAACAACACGGCTGGCAAAGGTTATGTCATCATGGCTGCTGATGATTGTGTGACCCCTATTCTAGGCTATTCTTACGAGAACAACTTCGACGACGGAGAGCTCCCCCCTAACCTCAAGGCTTGGCTCGACGATTACGCCTTGCAAATCGAGGAAGCAACGACCATGAAACTCAATGCCACAGAGGAAATCCGCAACGACTGGGAGTGCCTACGCCAAGGCAAGTCACTGCCCATCAAGTCGGAAAAAGCAGTGTCACCATTGATACAGACCAAATGGAACCAATCCCCCTATTACAACGCCCTATGCCCTTACGATCAGCAAGCAAACGCAAGAGCGTTAACGGGTTGTGTGGCCACCGCAATGGCACAAGTCATGAAATACTGGTCCTATCCCGAGCATGGCTACGGCAACCACTCATACGTGCCTAAAACACACCCTGAATACGGAACGCTCTATGCTGATTTCAGTTCCGTCAACTATCAATGGTCGTCCATGCCCAACATAGTCAACAACACCAACAATGCTGTGGCCACCTTAATGTACCATTGTGGCGTCAGCGTTGAAATGAATTACAGCCCCAGTGGTAGCGGATCCTACATCATCGACTATGGCGGATCCTATGCAAGCGCCGAGGTCGCATTGAAGTCCTACTTCGGCTACAAGAGCACCCTTCACGGCATACAAAAAACCGACTATTCTGATGCAGAATGGATTCAACTTATCAAAAACGAGCTGGATCATTCGCGTCCCATGGTGTACGGCGGCTTCAGTGGTAGCGGAGGTCATGCCTTTGTTTGCGACGGATACAATGCCAACAACTATTTCCACTTCAACTGGGGATGGGGGGGAAACTACGACGACTACTTTTACATCAACAGTCTGAATCCAGGTTCACACACCTATTCCCAAAACCAACAAGCCCTCATCGGCATTGAGCCTAACCCAAACGGTGGTGGTGGCGGCGGTGGTGGCAATACTACCGACTACAACCTTGTTTACGACAGCAATGTCACAATGGAAGAAACAGAGTATTGGTTTTATGAAGACTTGTCGGTCTACGCCAAAGTCAAGAATACTGGCGATGCCAAGTTCTCGGGTTATATTGGCGCAGGCGTGTTCTGGAAAGACGAAGACGGCGAGTTTGTTTTTCTTGACATTTTGAAGTATTGGGATAGGACTTCGAACCCCGTACAACCCAACGGGAATGTATATGGCTATTTGGAAAGCGAAGCCGGACCGCCCTATCTCCCAGGATCATACGGAATCGCCATGTTATACAGTTTAGACGGCGAACTTTGGAATTTCATTGACAACAACAACTACAACGATGCCTTCTTCGACATCATCTATCAACAAGATATTGAGACTTTTTCCAATTTTACGATTACCTCAGGCGATTTCCTGTATTATGGTACAACTTCGACAGTCAATGTGGGTGTTTGGAACTCGGGCACCACAACGTTTTACGGCAGTTTCAGCGTTGATTTGTCGTATCTTGACGGCACGTGGGCACAAACCATCGCCATTATCGACTGCAACGACGGCTTAGAACCCAATTATTACTACCAAGGAGGTCTTGATTTCACTGGCGCAATCACAGTTGAACCTGGTTCCTATTATCTTGAACTTACCTATCAGATAGAGGGTGAATCAGACTGGTATTATGCCGGAGCAGCCGAATTCCAAAATCCCGTGCGTACTGTGGTAGCGGCAGCTCCTGTCACTTCAGACCCCTATGAATCCAACGACTCTGCCAACCGAGCCTACAACTTGCCATGTGTTATTACAGGCAATTCTGTCACTGTGAGTACCACAGGAGCCAATCTTCATAGCGACACCGATGTTGACTACTACAAGATTGACCTTAATGCCGACGGTAACTACACCATTAACCCGTGCCTATACGACGCATACAACAATGAAAATGGCACCTATTATACGGTGGACGCCATGTTTGCCTACTCAACAGACGGTGTCAACTGGTCAGACTTCTATGACGACGTGACCTCAGAATTCACTATTACACCAAGCACACTATACTTCTGCGTCAGACCTTATTTTGATGGGTTTATAGGAAGCTACCAACTCGACATCAACATCACATACGAGGCCGGAGGGGGTGGCGGTGGTGGCACCTTAGACCCTTACGAATCCAACAACACTATCAACACAGCCTACACTTTGCCTTATCATTTCTCAGGCAGTTCGGCCTCAATACGCACTACAGGAGCCAATTTCCACAACGAAGAAGATATTGACTTCTACAAAATCGAGCTCCCTGCCGGCAAAAACTACATCATCACTCCACGTATTTACGACTATTACAATAGCTCCAATTACACGGTTGATGCTGTTTTTGCCTACTGGACAGACGGTGCCTGGTCAGATTACTTTGACGATGAGGAGGCACCAAGCTTCAGCGTTAATCTAGGCACAGTCTACTTCTGCGTCATGCCTTACTATGAAGGAGAGACGGGCACATACCAGCTCCAAATCGACATCAAATACAGAACCGGTGTGGAGGAATCGGGCGAGACTTCATTCAGCGTGTATCCTAATCCCGTCAAGAATGTGGCCAGTATCAGTTGCGAAGGAATTGAAGAAATCAGTCTCTTCAATGTTGAAGGCCAAAAGTTAGAAAACATCGACGTCGAAGGCCGCGACAATGTCCAGGTTGACTTGTCTCACCTATCCAGCGGCGTGTATATCCTGCGAGCTGTCAGCCAAAGTCATACCATGACCAGACGCATCGTGAAGACAGAATAACCGACCCTAAAAAAGGTTACCAAAAGAATCCCGCTGATGCGGGATTTTTTTATTGTTCTTACCTCTCACAGATTCCCCAAATTGTTGTACCTTTGTCCGATAATAAAAACGCCTTGCCTGCGTTTGATAAAAGAGAATTTATGTCTATGAAAAGATACATCCTAATCATCATGTCGGCGCTGCTCCTCTTCATCAGCTCCGACATCTACGCCCAAAGAAGAAACCCAGCCAAGAACGCTGACTTGGCTTTCGGACGCAAGCAATACACCGAGGCCGCCGACCGCTATAAAAAAGCCTACCGAAGAGTGCGCCGCAATAAGGATGAACGTAACCGAATCAGCTTCCAGATGGCTGAGTGTTATCGCCTTATTGGCCTTACCAAACGCGCCGAGCCTTACTACAAGCGTCTGCTTAAGACCGAATATCCTAACACTCATCCTGAGGTTTATCTCTATCTTGCCGAGACCTACAAGATGAATGAGAAGTTCAAGGATGCCATCGAGATGTACGAGACCTATGCCCAGAAAGTGCCCGAAGACCCGCGCGGACAACTCGGTGTGGAGACCACACAGCAGATTCAGGAATGGATGGAGAACCCATCGAAATACCAGCTCACCGAGCTGAAAAAAGTGAATTCCACCAAGGACTCCGACTATTGCGCCACTTGGCTCAACAACAACTACAACGAAATCATCTTCACCTCCACTCGCGACGCTGCCACGGGCAAGGAGAAAGACGGCATCACTGGACAGGAATTCGCCGATTTCTTCATCTCAAAACAAGACCGCAAAGGGGATTGGAGTACTCCAACTCTTGCCGATGAAAGCGAAAGCATCAATACCGAGGCCAGTGAAGGCACACCCTTCATGAACGCGAAATACACCAAACTCTACTTCACCCGCTGCCAAAACGGCGCCCACCGCAAGAACGGCTGCCAAATCATGGTGGCTGGCAAGAGCGGCGGCGCTTTTTCAGAAGCACACCCCGTTGAAATCGCCGGTGTCGACACCTTGGACATCGTCGGTCACCCCACCCTTTCGAACGATGAACTGATTATCTACTTCGCTGCCGAACGCAAAGGCGGCTTCGGTGGCAATGACATCTGGGTAGCCATACGTGAAAACATCTCAGAGCCTTTCAAGCATCCCTTCAACCTCGGCGAGCGCATCAACACACCTGGCAATGAAGTATTCCCATTTTTGAGATACGACACGACCCTTTACTTCGCCTCAGACGGTCACGGTGGCATGGGTGGACTCGACATCTTTGTCACCTCCATGGACTCCGCCGGCAACTGGGGCGAGCCACGCAACCTGAAATATCCCATCAACTCGACAGGCGACGACTTCGCCATCGTCTTCCACCCCACTGACGAGAAAGGATTCATCTCCTCTAACCGGGGCAACAGCCGTGGCTTAGACAACATTTATTACTTTGAGGAGCCGCCCATCCTGTTTACCTTCTCGGGTACCGTCAAAGACGCCAAGACCAAACAGTTTGCCAGCAATGCCGCTGTACGCCTCATCGGCAGCGACGGGTCCAACATCATGACCCGCACCAACGAAAAGGGCTACTTCAACTTCAGCGACAGCCAAATCAACAAGAACACCACCTACGATATCACCATCGATAAGGACAACTACTTCACGCTTACAGCACAGCAGACCACCATAGGCCTAGAGTTCAGCAAGGACATCGTGCAGGACTTCGACATCGAGCCCATACCGCAGGAGCCCATCATGCTGCCCGATATCCTCTACGACTTGGGCAAATGGGACCTCAAGCCTCAGTTTGAAGACTCGCTGCAAGGTCTGATCGAGACCCTGCAAGTCAACCCGACCATCACTATTGAATTGGCCTCGCACACCGATGCCCGTGACACCGACGAGCGCAACGACATTCTGTCGCAGAAGCGTGCCCAAAGCGTGGTCGATTACCTCATCATCCGTGGCATCGACCCGTTGCGACTCACTGCCAAGGGTTATGGTGAAAGAGTGCCGCGTACCATCCAAAAGGACATCACCGTGAGGGGGTACACCTTCAAGGCCGGCACGCGCCTCACTGAGGACTTCATCAACAAACTGCCTAACAACGAGGTGAAAGAAGCCGCCCACCAGATGAACCGTCGCACCGAGTTCCGCATCCTGAGCAAAGACTATGTGCCGCGTGACCAAATCAGTGAAGGCGGCACCGTCAACATTGCCATCAACCCACAAGAAGACCAGAGCGAGGCATTCACCGTCGACAAGAAGGGCTATTTCAACTTCATTGCCAACGTAGATGGCTATAAGGAGCCCTTTACCTACAGCCAAAACGCCGACTTCTGCATCTCTGAGAGCCGTGCCTTGCAACTGCTGAAAGACGGGCGCATTACCGCCGATGACTTCCAAGGTGATGTGGAAAAGATTCTCACTACAGGCGGCATTGCCAACAATTCCATCGTCGTCATCAAGGAGGTGAGAATTGCTGGCCGCTCGCTCTACAACGTGGAATGCAAGGTCGTCAGCAAGATGATTGAACAATGGGTCATAGGCCAGAAGAACATGAAACAACTCGGCAACTTCGAGTTTGATACAAAGGAAAAGAAGTTAAAGTTTAAATAATGGACAATCGCTATAGCCAACGCGGCGTCTCAGCAGAGAAAGAAGACATCCACAACGCCATCAAGAACCTCGACAAGGGGCTCTACCCCAACGCATTCTGCAAAATCATCCCCGATATCCTCGGTGGCGACCCGCTGTATTGCAACATCATGCATGCCGATGGCGCAGGCACCAAGTCGTCATTAGCCTACCTCTATTGGAAAGAGACCGGCGACATGAGCGTGTGGGAAGGCGTGGCGCAAGATGCCGTGGTGATGAACACCGACGACCTCATTTGCGTGGGCGCGACGGATAACATGCTGCTTTCTTCCACCATTGGGCGCAACAAGAGCCTGATTCCTGGAGAAGTCATCTCCGCCCTCATCAACGGGACGGAGCATTTCTTGGAGAAACTGCGCAAGTTGGGCATTGGCATCTTCCTCACCGGTGGCGAGACTGCCGATGTGGGCGACCTTGTGCGCACCGTCATCGTCGACAGCACCGTGACCACACGCATTCGAAGAGACGAGGTGATTGAGAACAACTTGCAGCCTGGCGATGTCATCGTGGCTTTTGCCTCCTACGGACAAGCCACCTACGAGGACAGCTACAACGGCGGCATGGGCAGCAACGGCCTCACCTCGGCGCGCCACGACATGCTGAACCATTATTTGGCTGAGAAATACGACGAGAGCTACGACCATAGCATTCCCAACGAGTTGGTCTATTCCGGCCCGCACAAGCTCACTGACCCCACAGAAATCCCTGGCGTGGATGTTGGCAAACTCATCCTCTCGCCCACCCGCACCTACGCTCCATTGATGATTCCGATTCTGAAGGAGTTCCGCAAGCAGATCCACGGCATCATCCACTGCAGTGGCGGTGCCCAAACCAAGGTGCTGCATTTCGTTGACAAGCTGCACATCGTGAAGGATAACATGCTGGCCTTGCCCCCGCTTTTCCGCATGATTCAAGCCGCCTCAGGCACAGACTGGCATGAAATGTACAAAGTCTTCAACATGGGACATCGTTTGGAGATCTACACCAACGAAAAGGCTGCTAATGAGATGATTGCTATCGCAAAAGAGTTCAATATTGATAGCCAAATCATCGGACACGTTGAAGCCTCAGATAAGAAGCAGTTGACAATTCGGAGTGAGTTTGGAGTATTTGAGTATTAATTACTAATTACCATAAAAAACGAGAAAATGAAAAAGAATCTTCTACTACTATTATCTATCTCGATACTATTGTTAGTATCATCTTGCTCAGTTTTCACTCGGACTCCTTTAAATTCAGCATCAATTGGAGATAAATGTTTCCTGGATGTAAGGATTTTTCAAGCATTTAATAGCCATGAAGCTTTAGCAAAAGGTTCTACAGACAACAGCATTGTAGTGAAGCTCATCACATCTGAAGATACTTTTTATGATGGAAAAGTGGTACGCGGTGATTATATTATGGTAGACACCTATACCTACACATATAAACCAGGTATACAAAAAGAAACAGAAGAATACGTAAAAACCGTTCCTGTTTTCATTAAGGCTTCTGAAAAAAACGTTCCCAAACCATTGAATAATAAAGAACCCGAAGGGCAAAAACTCTAATCAGCAATTAGCTATTAGTTCATGGACATTACCGAAAAACTCGAAACGATAAAGCACCGCTGGGAAGAGATGGGTGAACAACTCGCCGACCCGGCCATGGCTTCCGATATGAAACGTTACGTGAAGCTCAACAAGGACTATAAGGACTTGGAGCCTATCGTCATGGCCTTCAAGGAATACAAAACCTTGCAAGCCAACGTGGAGGAAGCCAAGGAAATACTGGCCACGGAGAAGGACGAAGAGATGCGGAAAATGGCCCAAGAGGAGTTGGACACTGCCCAAGCGCGCATCGAGCAGTTGGAGCAGGACATCCGCGTGATGATGATACCCAAAGACCCCCAAGACAGCAAAAACGCCATTATGGAGATTCGTGCGGGCACAGGTGGCGACGAGGCCTGCCTCTTTGCAGGTGATTTGTATCGCATGTATAGCAAATTCTGCGAAAACCATGGCTGGAAAGTCGAAGTCACCTCCGTCAGCGAGGGTGCCAGCGGCGGCTACAAGGAAATCGACTTCACTGTGACGGGCAATGGCTGCTACGGCATTTTAAAATTCGAGTCAGGTGTGCATCGCGTACAGCGTGTGCCCAAGACCGAGACCCAAGGCCGTATCCATACCTCCGCCGCCTCGGTGGCCGTGCTGCCCGAAGCCGAGGAGTTTGATGTAGAGATCAACGAGGGTGAAATCAAGTGGGATACCTTCCGCTCCAGTGGTGCCGGTGGCCAGAACGTGAACAAGGTGGAGTCAGGCGTGCGCCTGCGTTACATGTGGAAGAACCCCAACACAGGCGAGATGCAGGAAATCCTCATCGAATGCACCGAGACCCGCGACCAACCCAAGAACCGTGAACGTGCTTTGGCAAGACTGCGCACGCGCATCTACGACATGGAGTACCAGAAATACATCAGCGACATCTCCGCCAAGCGCAAGACCATGGTCTCGACCGGCGACCGCTCAGCGAAAATCCGCACCTATAACTACCCCCAAGGCCGCGTCACCGACCACCGCGTGGAAGGCCTGACGGTCTACAACCTCGCCGCCGTCATGGATGGCGACTTGGATGAAATCATCAACCGCTTGCAGATGGCTGAGAATGCTGAGAGACTGAAAGAAAACATTGAATTGTAGAGACGGCCCTTCGACAGGCTCAGGGGCCTTCGCTTATCGAAAACAACAACATAACATCATGAATAAACACCAGTTATTTGAGCAAATCAAGAAGAAACAATCGTTCCTTTGTGTCGGGTTAGATACCGATATCAACAAGATTCCGCAGGAACTCTCGGCTATGGACGACCCCATTTTTGAATTCAACAAGCAGATTATCAACCGGACCGCACCTTACGCTGTGGCCTACAAGCCCAACACCGCTTTTTACGAAGTCTACGGGCACAAGGGTTGGCAGAGTCTGGAGCGTACCATCCAATACATCAAAAACAACCACCCCGACATCTTTATCATCGCGGATGCCAAACGTGGCGACATCGGCAACACCTCGGCCAACTATGCCAAGGCTTTCTTCAACACCTTGAAAGCCGATGCATTGACTGTGGCTCCCTATATGGGCAAGGACTCCGTGGAGCCTTTCCTCAACTTCGAGGACAAATGGATCATCCTCTTGGCTTTGACCTCCAACAAAGGCTCCCAAGACTTCCAATACCTTAATGTGGGTGAACATATGCTCTATCAGCAAGTACTGCAAACGGCCACTACTTGGGCCACCTCGGAGCAGATGATGTTTGTGGTAGGTGCAACCCATCCCGAAGAATTGGGCAAAATCCGCAAGATGTTGCCCGACTATTTCTTCCTCGTGCCTGGTGTGGGTGCCCAAGGCGGTGACTTGCAGGCTGTAGCCGAAAACGGCTTGAACGATGAATGTGGCTTGCTCGTCAACTCCTCACGCGGTATCATCTATGCCTCTAATGGCAGTGACTTTGCCGTACGGGCTGGAGAAGAAGCCAAGAAGTTGCAAGAGCAGATGGCAGAAGCATTAAGAAACAGAGGAATACTTTAAGCAACATACTCACAACGAAAAAAGCCGCTTCGATGAAGCGGCTTTTTTCGTTACAACCAGTAGGCTACTTAACGAGCCACTGAGAAGGTATGGTTCAACACATTGCCATCATTGGCATGGATACGGAGGAAGTAAATGCCGTTGTTGAGGCTCTCCGTATTCAGTTGGATGCCGTTGCCATCAACGGTCTGCGTCATCACGCGTTGACCGATGGCATTATAGACCTCAACGCTAGTCATGCCTTCGCCTTGGATGTTGAGTACGCCCATGGTCGGGTTAGGATAAACCTTCAGGCTCTGTTCGAGCTCGGCGACACCTTCCGTCCAGGTATTGAAGGTGGCCTCGGCACCATAATAGGTCTCACCATTGACCACAGCATAGGCTTTCACCATATAGATACTACTGGGTTCAAGTTCGTCCGTCATGGCCAAAATCTTCCCAAACTCATTCAAATGGCCTTGGATAATCATAGGCTCGGAACTCGTCACTTTGCGGCAGCTGAAGCCCACCTCTTCGGGATAGGTGTCATACACAAGCGTTGAGATAAAGTCAGCATGGTGATAGTCCACATTTTCGACTTGAGTCTCACCGACTTCCACTTGTGGCTGCGGACCTCTCACTGAAAGCAGATGTGTAGCCGATTCACCAAAATCGCCGTCATCCTCATCACCAAAGAGCACGTTGCCATGACTGTCCTTGACGATGTAATAGCCATGACCATAAGCACAGCAGATGCCATTGCCCATCTGGTCATAGATAGTGAACTTCACGCATTCATTGGCGGGAATGGTGACATGGGCAAGATTGTGTTGAGTAGCCGTTGCACCAGCCAACATAGCATAGGGACCTCCTTGAGCCAAAACAGTACCATCGGGAGTAGTGAATTCCCATGTGATATGGTTTCCAAAGTGATCCTGCATCACATCAACAAGGAGCTCCTCTTCTTCTCCTTCAATCTCGACCTCTACCCATTCGATGCAATTAACCGATCCTGTCCCCGAATTGGTATAAGGCTCGCCATTAGCTGAAACGATGGTAGCTTGCATGGTATGTGTTCCGAAAGGCACCTCGCAAACCGCAGAAATCTTTTCGCTTGCATATTGCTGTAGTTCACCTTCCCAGTTAATAGTCTGTGTTTGGCCTTCCAAATCAATCTCAATAGTCATTGAGGTTATAGCCTCAGTACCCAAGTTCTGAACGGCAATCTCAACATCCTTGGTATGTGAGCATGTAGCACCACCGAGTTGTGACACACCCATGACAGCAGGATAAACCGGTTCATCGACACCCTGCACCATGTCGAGTTGGCATCCCGTCAAGATAGGACGATAGGCACTGCCTTGTTGACGTTCAGAGACCCAAGCCAGGAAATGAATGTTGTTAATGTCAACATCCACGCCATTAGGGCTACCGATGGTCTCAGGAATCTGATATTCATAGGTTTGCGTAATTAAAGTACCCTGAGTAGTGGGACTGATAGGATCACCCCATGCGCTCGCCGAGATGACATCGCGAAGGATGTGAGTGTGGACATACTGGCCGTTGAGCCATTGTGTCGGGTTGTAGTTATTATAATCAGCTTGTGAGCCAAGAATACTATCTTGCAACATAGCCACAGTCAAGTAGTTCTCAGCAACAGTGCTATTGCCTGTATAATACACCTCAACAATAATACTGGCAACACGTGTCTGAGGATTCACTACAGCAATACCGGCAATGTTACATTCCGAGGCTTGATTCATTTGCTGGGTGGCGAGACCTGCCCAAGCAGATCGGCTCTGTCCATTAGGCGTTGAACGGTTGACCACTCCTGTAGGATAACCATCGATGGAGAAACCGCCGTGAATGGTGTTACCATCTTGAGTAATCATGTTGGGATAGGAAGTTTGGGCATAGCCACCCGCATGAATGTTGATAGCCCAAAGTCTTCCAGGATGGGCAGCCATTAATTCATTGGCAATACGGTGACCATCAGGGCAATGGCCACAACCGCGGCCTGTAAACTCTTCGATGATGACGTTCCTGTTGGCAGGTTCAGTCGAGACAAACTGCTGGGCTTTCACCGAAAAAGAGAAAGCCAGCAAAGCCATTAAGGCAAAAGTAAATTTCTTCATAGTGTGATTGTTTAGTCGTTTTTCGCCACAAAAATACACATTAATCAAAAAAATGCGCCACAAATGGCGCATTTTTTGAAACTTTTTTCGAAAGCCTTGAATTTAGAGGCCTTCTATGACGGTCGTCCAACCGAATTCGTCAGGCTCGGTGCCGTACTGGATGCCACGGAGTTTGTTGTAAAGCTTCAGGCTCCACGGACCAGGTTTGCCATCACCAAACTGGTACGACTTGCCGTTTTCGGGGTCGTCGATACGCGAGATGGGGCTGATGACGGCAGCGGTGCCGCATGCGCCAGCCTCTTCAAAGGTGGTCAGTTCCTCTTCAGCGATAGGACGACGCTCGACCTTCATGCCAATGCTCTCTGCCAACTGCATCAGGCTCTTGTTGGTGATGGAAGGCAGGATGGACGTGCTCTGAGGCGTGATGTAGGTATTGTCCTTGATACCGAAGAAGTTGGCAGCGCCAGCCTCGTCGATGTACTTCTTCTCCTTGGCGTCGAGATAGAACTCGCAAGCGTATTCGCCACCGTGGCAGGCCTCAACGTGCGGACGCAAAGAAGCGGCGTAGTTGCCACCGACCTTGTAGGTACCGGTACCCAGCGGGGCAGCACGGTCATACTTACGCGTGATGACGTAGGGGTTGGCCATGAAGCCGCCCTTGAAGTAAGGACCGACCGGCGTCACGAAGATCATGAACAAGTACTCGTCAGCGGGTTTCACACCCACGCGGGCGCCCGTGCCAATCAGCAGCGGACGGAGATAGAGCGAAGCACCTGTCTCATAAGGCGGGATGAAGTCGGCGTTAAGACGGATGACCTTCTCGACGGCTTCCCAGAACTTCTCTTGCGGAACCTCGGCCATCATGATACCTTGAGCCGAACGCTGCAAACGCTTGCAGTTCTCGTCCCAGCGGAACACACGCACCTTGCCGTCCTTACCGCGATATGCCTTCAAGCCTTCAAAGGCTTCCTGACCATAATGCAGGCAAGTGGCAGCCATGTGAATGTTGATTGAAGTTTCAGAGCTGACTTCCAATTCGCCCCATTTGCCGTTGCGGAAATAGCAGCGGACATTGTAATTCGTTGGATAATAACCAAATGTTAAATTTGCCCAATCGATGTTTTGCATGATGTTTTATGTTTTTAGTTGATTGATTGCTATCGTTTTCTAAAAGTCCACGAAATTACGAATTATTTCTGAATGTTCGGCACTTTTTCAGCGAAATTTAAGTATTTAAACCCAATACTGTTTCAAGGTAGTGTGTCTCAATGCCATATTGCTGTTTCAAGTCCTTGATTTGCTGCAAGATTTTCGGGTCTTTCGTGTTTTTCGATGTTCTTCTCCCTACCAACAGCACATTCTTAGGTGTATGTTCCATCTCGATGAACTCCATCACCTGGGTCTTGTAGCCGAAATACTCCAAAACCAAGGCGCGGATGGTATCGGTAATCATCACGGCCTGACGCTCAAGAAAAATGCCGTAACGCGTGATGGCGTCCACTTTGCCCGAGCGTTCCATTTCCTGCCGGATTTGCTTGTGGCAACACGGAGCGCAGACAATCAACTCTGCCCCTGCCTTGATACCTGAAGCGATGGCATCGTCGGTGGCTGTGTTGCAAGCATGAAGCGCGATCAGCACGTCCAGCTTTTCAGGATGATACGCCTCGATGCTACTTTCCACAAACTCCAAGCCCTTCAATCCCGACGACTTGATAATCTCGTTGATTTTCAACACTAAGTCAGACCGAATTTCCACGCCTTTGATGTCGACATCCATGTTCAGTCTCTGCGTCAACAACTCATGGAGAGCGAAGGTAAGATACCCCTTCCCCGCCCCCATGTCAGCGATGTGAACTGTGCCTTCAAATTTCATCGGCTTGATAAGGCTTTCCAAAATCTCGACATACTTGTAGATCTGCTTGAACTTGTGCTGCATGTCGGCGGTAATCTTGCCTTCGCGCGTAGTCAAGCCCAGTTGGTACCACCATGGATTGGCCGGATTGATGAGGCGAGCTTTCTGCTTGTCGTGCTCCAGGTTCTGCTCACGGCATTCTTGCACCTTTTTGGTCTGAATCGTTGCCTTGCCTTTGGAAGAAACGAGCAATGTAATATCCTCATCGACCGCAAACAGCGCGACATTCAAAAAGCGTGATGGCAGCATTTCCTTTAAGAGGTCAATCATTTGCGCAGCATCATAGTTTTTCACCTCGTCGCGTCGCTCGTAATGGTAAGTGAAGGCGAAAAGGTGCTTTCCCTTGATTAGCACAGGCTTCACATAGATGTTACGCAGCTCATCGTGCTTCAGCGCAGGCTTGCTTAGGGTCATTTTCACCAAGGTGCTTTGCGCGGCAGCCTCGGCCACACGGTTCAGGAATCGATCAAGGTTTTCCGACATAGTTAAGATTTACAGTATAATTTCGTCACTTATTGTATCACGACTTTCGTGGTCAGGCTCCTGCTTTCGCTGGAGGCCTTCATAAAGTACAATCCCTTTTGGCATTGGCCCAGGTCGAGGGCAGAGCGGCCTTGCATGAGGTTCTCATATACCTTGCGGCCCGTGATGTCGTAGACTTCAATATCCCATTGGCCTTCGCCGAGGTTAAGGTTAAAGGTGCCCTTGGACGGGTTAGGATAAACAACGTTGCTATCGCTTTCCATATTGATCACACCATCGGGAACAGGTTGGGCAATCTCAGCCAAGCAAGCGATATTCATCTGGCAGTACTGCTGTCCCATCGCGAAACTGTTGACACTCGTACCAATCAAGTCGTTGACAGTGTGGATATAAGGACTATAATTCTCGTAGTCCTCGAAAGGATAAATACCCATATAACCGTGGTTGTTGAACGAGGTGTGGTCGCTGTCGCCTTGGTTGAAGTTGACGTGACGGATGGGCAGTTCGGGATAATAGACACTGCCGACATTCATATAATAGGTGCCGATAGGCTCCACCGCATCGGGATAGATGCAGTCGATATGGATTGGGTCGCCAGGATTCAGATAGCCGTTCATGTCGTTGTTGAAGTATCCGATGATGTCCATGCCTTGCTCCTGACAACGCGAGGCGTAGGCTTCACTGCCGAATAGTCCCATCTCCTCGCAGCCGTAGGCGCAATAGATGATGCTGTATTCGAACTCGTACTGCGTCATGATTCTCGCGCTCTCAAGCACACTGGCCACACCCGTGGCGTTGTCGTCGGCACCAGGAGCCAGACCACCACTATAGGCCTCCCACGAGAAGGAATCGAAGTGGCTGCCGCAGACAACGTATGTATCGGGATAGAGCGTACCACGCTGGATACCAATAACATTGGGTGCCGCATTATCGCTGCCCAACCATGTATTGGCATAGAATGGCTGTTGCTCCACCTCCAGTCCGAGTGCCTGCATACGGCCTGCAATCCAATCGGAAACAGCAAAGGCGTTATCAGAGTTCCAAAGGCGACTGCCATAGTCTTGAAGGTGCTGCACCGTGGCCTCCAGTGAGTCCATGTTCACCTGATTCAGCATCTCGCGGATGGTCGGGTTTTCCTCTGTCACCTGCGGGAAGTCACGCGTAAGGCGGGACAAGCTGGCCTTTTTGTTGAAGATGGCCACGGCACCGTCGTTTTTGTAAGGCATGGCCGAGCCTCTCACAACGACATAGTTTTCCGTCGCATACAGCGCGTCGTAACGCTGTTGTTCACCCTCTGGACAATACACCAAGGTGTAAACGTCGTTGTCCGCAAAGGCTTGATTGTCTATCATGACCATCGTTCTGGCATCGAAGCGTTCAGCAGTGGCGAAGACCTCCGAATCGGTGTAGAAATGCACCGTCAGGTTTAGGTCAGAGAAGTGTTTTTCCAGTTCGGCACGACCCGAATAAGGAAGCATAACGAAATTGCCAGCCATCGTCACTAGGGACATTGCCAGCGTAACCAAAGTAAAAAGTGTCTTTTTCATATTGCTGTGTTTTTATACTTTTATCATGCTTGCCGCAAAAATACATAAAAAGAAACACATGACCATAAAAACATGTTACAATTGTCCCCACAGCATTTGTTCCATAGTTTTGTGGTTTTGTGTAGTTTTTCTTTTGCCATATCACTGAAAAAAAGTACATTTGCTGCGCAGAATACAAGAAACACAAACATAAACAGTTATGAAAAGCATGAAATTGACATTGGTCCTCGCGACCGTGACACTGGCTGCCGTCTCCTGCGGCCCAAGACAAGAAACCTCAAAGAATGAGGCTCAAAAAGAAGAAAAGACCCCAAAAATGTTGGTGCTCTACTATTCCCAAACCTCCAACACCAAAGCCGTGGCTACGGAAATTGCCACAAAGCTCGGTGCCGACGTTGAGGAAATCGTTCCCTTGCAGCCATACGACGGCGACTTTCAAGCCACCATTGAACGCGGCAAGAAAGAACTTGACGAAGGGGCTTTTCCTGAGATTCAGCCTCTCACCAATGATGTCGCCAAATACGATGTGATCTTCGTCGGTTATCCGATTTGGTTCGGCACTTATGCGCCGCCCATTTTCACTTTCTTGAATCAAGTGGATCTAAGTGGTAAGAAAGTGGTTCCTTTCTGCACTTTCGGTAGCGGTGGATTGGAGTCGAGCGTTCAGGACTTGGTTAAGGCTGAACCCAAGGCTGAGATTATGCCAGGCTATGGTGTACGTGCTGCGCGTTTGGAAGCCATGCCCAAGGAAATTGACCATTTCCTGAAAGCTAACGGTTTCATTGAGGGTGAATACGCCAAATTGGAGGAATTCCCCGAGCAACATTCCGTGAGCGAGGACGAATCCGCCATTTTCGATGCCGCCGTGGACGGCTACCCCATGATTCATGCCAAAGCAACGACCGTGGCCTCCCGCACCATTCCGGAAGGTATCGAATATCTATTCACAGCCGTTGATCTTCCGCGCGAAAGCAATCCCAACATGCCTCCTGCGGGCGAGATGAAGGTTTATGTCACCGTAGTCGGGAATGAGGCTCCTGTGTTCACCAAAGTAATCAGGTAAAGCAAAGGATAGCGCTACAGTTTGAGATAGTATTATGTCTCATCAACCAAGCAGGCTATTCAATCAAGTTAATCTTTTGGGTCGCCACACCGTCTTCAGTCACAATGCGGACGACATAGATGCCCTTGGAATAGCCTTCAAGGTTCATTTCGACCTTATTTGAATTGGTCTTCTTGTCTTCAAGCATCACCCCGTTGACACCCATCAAAGTCACTTGTTGGATATTGCTCTGAGCCTCAATGATTACCTTATCCTTTGCCGGATTGGGATACATGTTGAGTTTCAAGGCGGCCAACTCGTTCACATTCACATCGGTGGTGTCAGTCGGAACCACTTTCACATCATCGACAAACCAATCAAAAGCCAAAAACTCACCAAAGGTGTTATAGCCTCTGAAGCCGATTTTGATGTTCTTTCCGATATATTCGTCCAAATTGATGGAAATCGGCGTGTCATAAGCATTGATTTGTCCATAAGGCATATCGGCGGCATCCCATTTGTCGCCCCAAGTACCGCTGTAGGTATCGTATACCCTGACCACAAAACGGTCATAGCCATCGGTGCCATACTGCACCCAGGTCCAGAACTGCAACACTGTAGGTCGGGTAATGGTCAGCACGGGTGTAATCAAAGTCTGGTCTTGCGCTGAAGGATTCTCGCTGTTGTCCCATTCCAACACGGCCTGTTTGTTGCCACGATGGGGCGACACGACAAAGTCATTTTCGTAATAGTCAGTATAATAAACAGTGCCTTGGAAAGACCAATCCCACCAGGTCGGGTTGCCGTCAGTCGTCCAACCTTCGGGCAGACCATAAAGAGTGCATTCTTCGAAAGTCTCATAGAGCAAGGGACGCTGATAGTCCCAATGGATTGGGATTTCCTCCGACAGGGCGCTATTGCCCAAAGCGTCCACAAGTTGTACAATCAATGTGCCGTGGGTGTGGTTGTCGTAAGCAGGAATGGTAGCAGTATAATCGTAGTTGCCTCTCCCCTTGCCTTCCATCGTAAAGGTCAGGTCGTGGGTGACTCCCCATATTTCATAGGTGGCAGCCAAAGTGGAAGGCATGCTTGAAGCATCATGGACACGAAGCGAGAGATTCATCTCGGTGTCAGCATAGGTCTGATTGCCTGAAATAGAGACTATCGTAGGCGGGTTGGTGTCAACAGAGGAATTGTCGATGAAGATGTCGTCAATAAGGACATCCCAGCCATAGCCACTCACGCCTTCAAAAATGATAAAACCATTACCTGTCGGGCTGTCAAAGGTGAAGGCATACTCATACCAGTCATCCACATCGGCGACAACAGGTTCCAAATAGGTGCAACGGTGAACGGTACCCAGCAGCTGGCCGCCTTCTGAACTCGGCACCGTATTATAGTACACATTGATACGATCTGGGCGGTTGATGTTCGGGTTGCTATTGCGATACATCCAGAAGCGGACGAGGTTATCGTTTGCGTTCAGTTCCAATTTAGGCGAGACCAATTCGGCCGAGCAACCCTCGGGATTGGTGTAAGTATAGAATCGGGCCATGTATCGGCTTCCATCATGCGGCATAGCGTTCGGGTTGGAGCTTGATTCGCGCCTATCGAAGGCGTATGTGCCGTTGGTGATGTTATTCTGCCAGCCTGCAGGCACGAAGTCATTCTCGAAGCCTTCCTCCAAGGGGAAGTAAGCAAAAGGCGCCAAAGCTGTGATTTGGAAGTCGGTGTTTTGTGTCGGGGCGGAATGGCTTGAAACGACATCAAATGTGGCATGGACGACTTCGTTGTTATTCAAGTTCATCGGCAAGGTCGCCTTGGCCACCAATTCCACTGAGCCATTGTAGGGCAAACTGACCTGGTTCACTTGGATGCCGTTTTGGTAGAACTCGATAGGCAGGTTGCCTGTGCTATTGAACTGATAGATATCCGACTGCTCGCCCGTGTTGTCGAGACGGAAACGCAGGTAGGCAGGCTCACCGAAATAGACAGCGGTGTCGGCTGTGAGTTGCTCCACATTGAAGTTGTACTGCGCAGTCTGCTCAATGATGACATCATCAATCGACAAATACCACGGTCCGTTGTCGGCCACGCTGTGGAAGCCCACATAGAAAGAGCCTGAACTGGTGGCTTGGAACACACCTGAGGCCTGTTCAAACTCCTCGTTGGCGACGACCATCATCGGCACTGCTGTGGCGGTCATAGCCGAGGCATTGGCGCTGGCACCGGCTTTGACTTCCAAGTTGAAGTGGTCGACATGCCAAGTGGAGTACCAGAACGAGACGCGGTAATAACTGCCGGCAGTCACATCGATTTCCTTGTAAATCCACACGTCGGTGTTGTAGGTGGCATACATGTACCAGTCGCCAGTATGCGGTTTTCTTCCGCGAGCCTCATTGTCGTCGGGGATGGTGATACCGGCCTTCCAGCCGCCGTCGCCAATCCAGCCCACAGGAGTCTGACCGACAGTGTTACCGTTTTCAAAAGTCTCGTTGACAAGCACTTGGGCGAAGGTGCTTCCCATCAGAAGCATCGTCGCAATAAAAGCGTACAGTTTTTTCATATTTCGATTAGTTTTGTTATTTGACCACAAAAATAGGGATTGTTTTTCAAATACAAATCATAATGGCTTTCATTGATTGTTTATTGAATTACCATTCTTGCTGAAGCCACAAACCCAAAACAGGATCTGCCAGTTTTAACTCTTTGCCTTCTTTAACAATCAAATCCTTCTCTATCAACGCTTTCTTAATAATGGACACATTGGCCGAAGAACCAAGTTTATAATTTTGGATGACTTTGTTTGACGAAAAGCCCGAGTAAATACCGTCAGAAATTGCTTTGAGAAAGTTCATCTGATAGGCTGTCAGGTTCTCCGTCTTACTCTCAAACAGATCGCCACATTGCGCAATCAATTCTTTCAAAGCATCAGAAAGAATGCTTTCCGTGACTTTGGTTTCGGTACGTTGAAAGACATACCACGACAATTGCTGAACGTAGGAAGAATTGCCATCAACTTGACCAACAATCCAAGCAGCTTGCTTTTTGGTGATGGTCTTTTCAGCCATTTGGAATTTGCCTGTGATGTATTTGACCCAATACTCCGTCGGGATGCGTTGCAGATAGATAATGTCGCCGAATTTGTAGAAAGGTTTGGTCTCATCGTCAAACAAGGCCTCCATCATGTGTTTTCTGCTTCCGAAGAGACAGTATGAGGTAAGTTCATGGTGTTGCCATACGGAACGCAACTCGGTTTGAAATTGCACAGTGTCAGGATAACTACCAATTTGCTGAAATTCATCAATACAAACAACTATTCGAAAGCCTTTACGACTAGCGATTTTTTCAGGCAATTGAAGCAAATCTTCCATGGAACGTTCCTTAGGCGAAAGGTTGATTTTCAAGGACATCTCATTTGTCGGATCAGGCGAGGCATTTACGCCAAAACTGAAACGGCCGAGAAATGTCTTGGCATTTTCCAGCCATTCATCCATCTTGGTGGCGGTTTGGGATAGCACCGCTGAGGCAAAACGTTCACAAAAATCTTCCTTACAACGGCACTTCTGAACATCAACATAGACGATTTTCAACTTTTCATTCTCAACGAGTCCCTTGACTTTCTTCACCAAAGAAGTCTTGCCCCACCTGCGTGGCGAGACAATAAAGGTGTTCACGCCATACTGAAAGTTCGACACCAATTTGGCGGTTTCGTTTTCTCTGTCAGTGAAAGCCTCACCGCTCACTGTTTTTCCGAATATGAAAGGAGTATCCATGGCAAGATATGTAATAAACCAATTAGTAATAATTCGCTTACTAATAAATTACTTACTAATAAAATTATTGCAAAAGTAGAAAGTTTTTTGTTTCCATGCAAATAAAACGCAATAATTATTCATAATACTTTTATTGTCAGCATATTAAAACAAACATTTTCAATCTTCGAATCATCAAAACATGCTCTTATCCAGCGGTGAATGGAGTAATTTAATCGTTCACAGCTGAATAAGAGGCGGTTCTTGAACAATACTTACTCCAAATGATACTGACGACGTTCTTCTGGAGTAAGCGGATTGTCTTCAAAACGTTCACGAGCTTTATCTATGAGTT
>Ga0265298_10001208_pt1 | contig 38183 bp, 26 predicted proteins | sample AusTroGonzalo_MG_3_FD_193486 | JGI IMG/M metagenome (GOLD analysis project Ga0265298, IMG submission 193486) | Bovine rumen microbial communities from tropical cattle in Woodstock, Queensland, Australia - Gonzalo_01 | ecosystem: Host-associated > Mammals > Digestive system > Stomach > Rumen ...
TCTATTGGCCAGTATGCATTCTATGGATGCAGTAGCCTGAGGAATGTTACTATTCCAGATAGTGTGATTTCTATTAGTGGCGGTGCATTTGATGGATGTCGCAGTTTGACCACTGTAACGATTGGCAATAGTGTGACTTCTATTGGATGGGGTGCATTCCATGGATGTAGTAGCCTAATTAGTATTGCGATTCCGGACGGTTTGACTTCTATTGGAAACAATGCATTTTCTGGATGTGATCAATTACCACCTGTCTTATTCAGTACAGGTGGAAAGACATTGGTTTGGTATTCCACACTCAATACAGAGACATCTTACACAATTCCTGATACAGTTACTTCTATTGCTGATAATGCATTCTTTGAATGCAAAAATCTGACCACTATAACGATATCCGAAAGTGTGACTTCTATTGGCGCTGGTGCATTCTCTTTGTGTGACAACCTAGCGAACATAACAATTCCAGACAGTGTGACTTCTATTGGAAACTGTGCATTCGATAATTGCAGCAGTCTGATAAGTGTCACTATTGGCAATGGTGTGACCACCATTGGAACAGGGATATTTGGTATGTGTGGTAGTCTGACCACTATAACGATACCCGAAAGTGTGACTTCTATTGGCGCTGGTGCATTCTCTTGGTGTGACAACCTGGCGAACATAACAATTCCAGACAGTGTGACCTCTATTGGAGATGAGGCATTCGGTGGATGCAGTAGTTTGACGAGTATAACAATACCCGAAAGTGTGACTTCTATTGGAGATTACGCATTCTGTGAATGTGGTAACCTGACTGCGGTCTGTTTTGAAGGGAACGCGCCTGAAACAGGTGAAGGTGTGTTTGGGGATACGTTAGCGGTGATCTATTACAAACCGGGAACGACCGGCTGGACGGATCCGTGGTGCGACAGACCGACGGTCGAGGTTGATGGTGTGATCATCACCTCTCAGCCTCAGTCACAGAGTGTTTTTGAGGATACCACAGCTATGTTCAGTGTAGAGGCTATAGGCGCGGGTGAACTGAGCTATCAGTGGTATAAAGACGGCACCGCTATCGAGGGTGCGACCGGATCCAGCTATACGATCGCCAGTGTTCAGACTTCTGATGAGGGCAGTTATGCCGTAACAGTCAGTGATGGTACTGAGAGTGTGACCAGTGATGGAGTGACTTTGTCACTCTTGCAGAGCAACGCGGTATTGACATATCGCTACAGCTTTGATGATGGAATGACAGATTCCATCAGCGGTGCCGATGGCACTCTTTATGGCAACGCGTATGTTGCTGACGGTATGCTTCATCTGGATGGTCAGGGGGATGTCTCATCACTGACAGATGGTTCCTTCGCGGCGCTGCCGGCAGACATCATGAGCAGCTTTGGTTCTTACACGATCGAAACCTGGGCACGCGCCAACAGCGGCAATGCCAGCTGGGGACGTGTTTGGGACTTTGGCAACAATGATGGGAACGGACGTGTTGGAGAGGGTCGTGAATATACGATGCTGGCCTGGAGAAATGGCCTCTATTCAGTGAAGTATAAAGGAACTGAATACCAGATCTCAGGTATCGGACTCCCGTCCGCGGGAACCGAGACCTTCACTCATATCGTTTACACTTACGACAAAGCGAGCCAGACAGGTTCTGTCTATGTGAATGGCACACTGGCTGGCAGCGCGAGACAGTATGGTGATCCGACGATCTTTGGGTATGGTATGCCGAATATGTGGCTGGGTAAATCCAACTGGTGTGATCCGTACTTCACAGGTGATTATGAAGAATTCCGTATTTACAACGGTGTGCTTTCGGATGCTGAAGTAAGCGCGCATTATGCCAAAGGACCGGAGTATGTACCGAGTTCGAGACCTGTTATTGTTGCCCAACCGCAGAGTCAAACGGTGTTTGCAGATGACGCTGTGACCTTTAGCGTGACAGCAATAGGAGCGGAGCCACTGAGTTATCAGTGGTACAAAGACGGTACCGCTATCGCGGAAGCGACTGATTCCAGCTATACGATCAACAGTGTACAAATGGCTGACGCGGGCAGTTATGCCGTGACAGTGACCAATGAGAACGGTTCAGCAACCAGTGAAGCGGCTGTTTTGAAAGTGAAAGAAGCCGTTCCTCCGACTATTATTATCCAGCCGAAGAGTCAGACGGTGTTTGAAAATGACAGTGTGATCCTCAGTGTCATTGCCGGTGACGGCAGTGTGAATGGTGAGGATTTCAGCGCGCCGCTTTCCATGAACGTAGATCTGGATATGGTCTGGATCGAACCGGGAACATTCCTGATGGGAAGCCCTGAAGATGAATTGGGCAGATGGACTGCTGCGGAATATCAGCATCATGTGACTTTGAGCCAGGGATACTGGATCGGAAAATACGAAGTGACCCAGGCTCAGTACGAAACGGTCATGGGCATCAATCCGGCTTCGGATGATTATGGATTAGGTTCTGATTATCCGGTCTATGCCGTGAGTTGGAATGACGCGATGGATTTCTGTGCCAGATTGACAGAAATCGAACGTTCCGCCGGAAGACTGCCGAAAGGCTATCAGTACACCCTGCCGACCGAAGCGCAATGGGAATACGCCTGCAGAGCAGGAACGACCACTTCATTAAACAGTGGCAAGAATATCACAAGTGACTGGGGTACCTGTCTGAATATGGATGAAGTGGCCTGGTACCAGCAGAATGCCAGTTCAGCGCAGGCAGTTGGACAAAAACGTCCGAATGTCTGGGGTCTGTATGATATGCACGGAAACGTGTGGGAATGGTGTCTGGATACGATGGGTGGTCTCTATGACATACCGGAGACATACGTTGACGGTATCATTGACCCCGTATATATGACGGCAAGTTCCAGCAAAGTCATCCGCGGCGGCAGCTGGTATAATGAACCCGCGTTAGGCCGCTCAGCGAACAGAGGTGATACCAGCGCTGATTACGCGCGTTTCAATAATGGTTTCCGTGTGGTATTGACCGCAAATGAGTCACTAATCAATGAATACGATTATCAGTGGTTCAAAGACGGTGTTGCTATTGAAGGAGCGACATCATTCAGCTACTCGATCGGCAGCGCGCAAACAGCCGACGCGGGCAGCTATACAGTAACGGTGAGCAATAAAGCCGGTACTGTGACCAGCGATGCAGCCGTTTTGACGGTGCTTCCGGCTGAATTAAACATCCTGGGCGATGTGTTCGATCTGGATGATATGACATACACCGTGTTGACGGTGAACTCGGATGAAATGACGGGAACTGTTTCTGTCAGGAACAACGGAGCGACAGGTGATCTGGTCATTCCGGCCACGGTGGATTACAAGGATTACACCTTGACCGTGACAGATATCCCGGATAGTGCGTTCAGGACTAATTGGAATCTGACGAGCATCACGATCCCGGATACAGTGATCAGCATCGGCTATCTGGCGTTTGAAAACTGTGCCAAGATCACTGCATTGAATATAGGCAATTCCGTTGAGTCGATCGGTGGACACGCGTTCCAGAACTGCACGATCCTGGAAGAAGTGACCATTCCCGCAAGTGTGACAATTTTGGGAGATAATGCGTTTGAAGGCTGCGATGCGTTAAAGCGTGTTTACTTTGACGGCGATGCTCCGACAGCGGGCTCGAACGTGTTCCTGGCCGACGATCAATCTACGATCTATTATAACGAAGGAACGATCGGCTGGACCAATCCATGGTGCGGCAGACCGACAGTCGTGAAAGGTGATGTGAAACAAACGGTCATTGTCTGGAATCCTGATTCTCCGATTATCTACGGCACATCGTTGGGAGCAAATCAGCTGAATGCTGTCGCAATAGATCCTGATGGGGGATATGAGGTAGCCGGTACATATACGTACAACTATTCCTGGGGTACGATCCTCGACGCAGGAAATTATACGTTGACAGTACAATTCACACCGGATAATCCGGATTATGAGTCTGTTTCTGCTTCTGCGGAATTGGCTGTCTATCCGGCGGAGCCGATGGTCAGTTGGAATCCTGTGTCATCGATCACTTATGGAACACCTCTGGGTGCAAATCAGCTGAACGCTATGGCAGACGTTTCCGGCTACTTTGTGTACGATCCAGATTACGGAACCATATTACCTGTTGGATCGCACATACTGAACGCGGCCTTTATACCGGATGATCTGAATTATGTGTCTGTTTCTGTTTCTACGGAATTGGCTGTCTATTCGGCGGAGCCGATAGTCAGTTGGAATCCTGTGTCATCGATCACTTATGGAACGCCTCTGGGAGCAAATCAGCTGAACGCTATGGCAGACGTTTCCGGTTACTTTGTGTACGATCCAGATTACGGAACCATATTACCTGTTGGATCGCACATACTGAACGCAACATTTATACCGGATGATCTGAATTATGAGTCTGTTTCTGTTTCCAGAGAATTGTATGTGTATTCGGCGGAAACGACGATCTACTGGGCCACACCTGAGGCGATCACCTACGGAACCGCTCTGAGTGAAGAACAGTTGAACGCCGAGGCCAGTGTGGAAGGTACTTATGAATATACACCGACGCCGGGAGAGACCCTCGATGCCGGAACACATATCCTGACTGTGGTGTTTACGCCGTATTCCGCGAATTATGAACCAGCCACAGCTTCTGTGGAGCTGATCGTGAACCAGGCGATCCCGACGATCATTTGGGATAATCCCGCGCCGATCACCTACGGTACTGCCTTGAGTGACGACCAGTTGAATGCGATCGTCAATGCGGAGGGCGCGTGTGAATATACTCCGGCAGCAGGTACGATTCTCGATGTGGGAACACATGCCCTGACCGTGACGTTTACACCGTATTCTGATAATTTTGCATCAGTCTCGAAATCTGTGAATCTGGTTGTGGGCGAGGCTGACTCGGAGCTCATTTGGGGGACACCTGAGGCAATCACCTACGGTACGCCTCTGAGTGATGAACAGTTGAACGCGGTTGCCGTGAATACGACCGGATCCTTTGAATATACTCCGGCAGCCGGGACGATCCTCGATGCGGGAACCCATACCCTGACCGTAGTGTTTACGCCGGATTCCGGGAACTATGATACAATCACAGCTTCTGTGGAACTGGTTGTGAACAAGGCGAACCCGACGATCAGCTGGGCAATACCCGCGCCGATCATCTATGGTACACTTCTGAGTGAAGAGCAGCTGAACGCCGAAGCCAGTGTGCCTGGAACATATTCATATAATCCAGGCTTTGGTGCAGAATTGAATGTCAAAACTCATATTCTGACAGTGAACTTTACACCGGAGTCAGCGAATTATAATTCGGTGAAAACTTCTGTGGAACTTGTTGTGAACAAGGCGACTCCGACGGTCACTTGGACAGCACCCGCGGCGATCATCTACGGAACAGCACTGAGTGGAGAGCAGTTGAATGCCGAAGCCAGCGTGGAAGGCAACCTGGTCTATACACCTGCTGAAGGAGCGGTGTTAGACGCTGGAACTCAGCCGCTGACTGTAGTGTTTACGCCCGATTCTGCGAACTATAATTCAGTTACAGAATCTGTGGATCTGGTCGTGAATCAGGCGAAACCGACCATCACCTGGACGGCTCCTGAGGCCATTATCTACGGCACGGCTTTGACAAAAGAACAGTTGAATGCCGCGGCTGATGTAGCTGGATCGTATGCGTACACTCCGAGCTATGGAACAGTGTTAAGTGTTGGAACCCATACGCTGACCGTGGCCTTTACGCCAGATTCCGCGAACTATGAATCGACCACAAATTCTGTGGAACTGGTCGTGAATGAGGCGACTCCGATGATCACCTGGGCAACACCTGCGGCGATCACTTATGGTACGCCTCTGAGCAAAGATCAGTTGAAGGCTGTAGCCAATGTGAATGGTTCTTATGTGTATGATCCGGATTATGACACAGTGTTAAGTGCCGGAACTCATACTCTGACCGTGGTGTTTACCCCAGAATCCGAGAACTATAGTTCAGTTACGAATTCAGTGGAACTAATTGTGAATAAAGCAACCCCGTCGATCACCTGGGCAGATCCTGAGCCGATCACCTATGGTACCGCTTTGAGTGGCGAACAGCTGAATGCCGTGGCCGATGTGGATGGCAAGTTTGCCTATACACCTGCTGAGGGAACTGTATTAGATGCGGGAACCTATACGCTGAACACAGTCTTTACACCGGATGATACGACGAATTACAACACAGTTACAGCATCAGTGGAGTTTGTGGTGAATGAGGAAGAACCGGAACTGATGGTGAGCCGCAGTTTTGATCCGGAGGTATATGAAGGCGGCAGCGTAGTTACCGTGACATTGACAGTGGACGGCAAAGCATCACAGACTGATCTTTCCATTTTGGAGACCTTACCGAGCGGCTGGGTGTTTGAAGGTTATGTTGCACCCGAACCTCTACCGGCGATTGCTCCTGAAGAGAATGATGAGGGTGATGTGGTATTCACCTGGGCCAGTATGCCGACAACTTTGCCTTATACATTCAGTTATACGGTGAAAGTCCCGTCGGATGCGTCTGGTGATTATACATGGTCCGGCTTCATGTATTACATGACAAGCGGTGAGACAGTTGAAGTGCCTGTTGGCGGAGCTCAAGTATTAGTAGAAAAATACATTCCGCCCGTTGTACCTACAATGACGACACAGCCGGTGAGCCAGACAGTGACAGTGGGAGAATCTGTGACCTTTAGCGCAGCAGCCACAGGGACAGAGCCTCTCAGCTATCAGTGGAGCAAAGATGGTTCAGTTATCAAGAATGCTAAGAATCCCAGTTACACGATCAGCAGTGCGCTGCTTTCTGACGCTGGCAGTTACACGGTAACCGTGAGCAATGTTGCCGGCAGTGTGACCAGCGATGAAGCGATATTGACGGTGAACAAACTGGATCCGGTACTCACTTGGGCAGTTCCCACGCCGATCACCTACGGTACGCCGCTGGGTGAGGAACAGTTGAATGCCACAGCGGATGTGCCTGGTTCCTATGAGTACACTCCGGCTTATGAAACAGTGTTGAGTGTTGGAACACAGCCATTGACCGTGGTATTTACACCCGATTCCGAGAACTATAATTCAGTTACAGCATCTGTGGATCTGGTTGTGAACAGAGCCGTATCAACGATCACATGGGCAACTCCGGCACCGATCATATCCGGTACGCCTCTGACGAAAGATCAGTTGAATGCCACGGCCAATATACCCGGTTCGTTCAGCTATGAACCTTCCTGGGGTGAGATCCTTCCTGAAGGGACTCATGCATTGACAGTGCTGTTCACACCGAATGATCCTTCCTATGCGACAGATACAGCGTCGGTAGAGATCGAAGTTGTGATGCCCGGTTTGGCTTATGCTTGTAATCCGGATGGAACAGCGACGGTGACCGGTATTGGAACACTGTTCGATGAAACAGAGATCGTAATTCCCGAAACAATAGAAAGGAATGGAGAGATCTATACAGTAACAGCTATTAGTGAGGAAGCGTTCGCTGACTGCACCAATCTGACCACTATCACGATCCCTGCCAGTGTGACTGCTATTGGAGATAATGCATTCTATGGATGTGATAATCTGGCAGAAGTCTATTTTGAAGGGAACGCGCCAGAATGCAGTGAGTCTGCGTTTGGTGGTATCCAGCCAACCGTTTACTACAATGAGGGTACAGCAGGCTGGACGGCTTCGTGGGGTGGCTGTGAGACAAGTATCATTCTGCCGCAGATCACCATTGACGGTCTCATCTATAGCTATAGCACAGTTAATGGCGAAGCATCTGTGGTAGGTTATGAAGGAAACTTGATCGATGTGGTCATACCAGAAACGATCATAGCTGATTTTGTAGCATATCCCGTAACTACGATTGCCGCAAGAACGTTCCAGGGGTGTACGACCATGAAGTCTGTCACCCTTTCGGAGAATATCGTGAGCATTGGTGCCTATGCCTTCCAAGGCTGTAGCGGACTGATGGAAATAACGATACCGGAAACCGTGAAGGATATTGGTGAAGGTGCGTTTGCCAGCTGTATCAATCTGGAAGTCGTTTATATTGGCACCAAAGAAATGGAAGTTGAAGGTCAGAGCGATGCTTTTGCCGGAATGGGAACAAGAAGAGCCGTTGTGAGAGCGGCGGTTGATGAGCCGGGGCTCTCCATTGGTGATCGTGCGTTCCAATATGACGATAAATTGAAGAAAGTCCGTCTAGGTGAGAACGTAGAAAAGATTGGCAATGGTACTTTCTCCGGCTGCGAAAGCATTGATGAGATCACGATTCCTGACAGTGTGACCGAGGTGGGTGATTCTGCTTTTGAGAACTGCTCGAATCTTGAGAATGTGAAGATTGGAGAAAACGTGGAAGCGATCGGCGACGGAGCATTCTCCGGCTGTGCAAGCATCACCGAAGTGAAGATACCTGACAGTGTGACCGCACTGGGTAATTCTGCGTTCGAGGGTTGTAATAACCTGACAACGGTAGAAGTCGGTAATAATGTTGAAACAGTGGGCGAATCCGCGTTCAAAGGTTGTGCAAGCTTGACAACGGTGACAATGGGCGAAGGTGTGACTTCCATCGACTCAACAGCCTTGAGTGGTTGTGACAGTTTGTCGACAGTCGCGTTCAAGGGTGAAACGGCTCCTGAAGGTGTGGCGGATGCCCTTGCGGAAACAAAAGCGGCCGATACAACGATCTATCATAGTGATAATGAAGCTTGGAATGATGCCGCGGCTCAAATCGAGGAAACAACAAACACCAAGACGGAGAAGAGTTCTACCGAAGAAGTAGTGATCACCGAAGTGATTGGTGGTGGTGAAGTGGATAAGGGAGCGAGAGTTGCCTTTGCGGTGAATGCGACGGGTACCGGTTTGTTCTATCAATGGTATAAGAATGATACACCGATTTCCGGTGCTACGGCAAAAGATTACGTCATTCCGTCAGCGGAACTCTCTGACGCGGGTGAATACCATGTTGCAGTGAGAAATCTGGGTGATCCAGTGGACAGTGAATCACTCATATTGGAAGTGGATCCCATCATTGGAGATGAAATAACGATCGGGAAACTGATTTATCGGATCCAATCGTTAAATAAATCCAATAAGACGGGAACTGTTTCTGTTGTTGATCATAATGGCGCATTGGCTGGTACACAGGAAATACCGGCTGAAATCGCATTGAGCGGATATATCTATGATGTGATTGCGGTGGAGGCATATACATTTGCTGGGTGCGAAGGTTTGAAGGCCATAACGATCCCAACCAGTGTAAATGATATAAGTGATTCTGCTTTCATTGGTTGCAGTGCGCTGAAGAGCATTTATGTGGACAGCAGGAACGCTGTTTACAGCAGTGTAGATGGTGTCTTGTTTGATAAGGCTCAGGCAACGCTGTTACTGTGTCCTGCCGGATATCCGGAAAGTGATTATGTTATTCCCAATGGTGTAAGGACATTAGCGGCTTCATCATTCCGGAATTGTGTGAATCTGAGCAGATTGACAGTTCTAACGACCATAACCTCTATCGGTGAAGGTGCATTTGGTGGATGCAGCAGTTTAACCAATATTTACTATCAAGGCGGCGCACCGGCTGTTGGCGGGGGGATATATAGTAATACTCCGGCTGAACTGATCAGCTATTATGAGCGTCAAAACGAAGCTAGCTGGAGAAATGTTGTTGTCAACGATAGTTGGCAGGACAGACGAGCAGAACTAATAAAGACAAAACTGACAGTAACACTGCCCACAGCGTCTGCAACCGTCACATACGGTGATAAAGTTAAGTTGCCGTCACCAGAAGTCGAAGGCTTAATTCCTGGGGATGATATTGCTGTCACAGCAATTGCAGAAGGATACAATCCTGGACCGGACTCCCCGGCTGGAAGTACATATCCTGTCACAGCTTCTATTTCTGGCAACGATACACGGTATTATGAGTGTGATGTTGTTGGTGGAGGTATTGTGGTAGTGACGACCAGACCTCTGACGATAACAGCGCCGACACCATCGAAAGCGGTGGTGTATGGTTCGCCTGTACCGGAGATGAAAGCCATCATAGGAAAGGAAGTCGTTGCCGGTGATACAGTCACAGCAACGGTTGTTACTGAATATGAACAAGGCAGCGATGCAGGCAGCTACACGACCAGTATTGGAGAGGTTCGTGGAGCTGAGAACTATGTCGTGAAGAAGATTGATGGAAAACTGACTGTGGCGAAGGCAGATCAGAAGATTGTATTCCAGCCGGTGGGTGGTATCATTACTGGTTCAGTACAGCTTGTTGCTGAAGCAGACAGTGGTTTGGAAGTGGAATTCAGCAGTAGTAATCCTAATGTGTTGAACATTGAAGGAAATATAGCGACACCTGTTGGTAATGGCATTGTGGTTATCACAGCGATCCAGGAAGGTAACAAGAATTACAATCCTGCTACAGCTAAACAAGAAGTAACAGTGACATACAGGAAGTCTCCGATCATCAGTTGGAGACCGGCACCACTGGCTTATGGCACATTACTGGGTGATGATCAGTTAAATGCCACTGCTATTGATGAAAATGGTGAAACAGTGGAAGGTACGTTTGTTTATAATCCGGGCGCAGGAACGAGCTTGGAAGTGGGCAGACAGACCTTGTTTGCGACCTTTACCCCGGCTGATCAGGAACGCTACTCACGCGTTTTCGTAAGTACTTCTATCAGTGTGATCAAAGCAGATCAGACCATCACATTGACAGTGGATCCATTGAAATTGAATGTGGGCGAAAGCACCCAGATCAGTGCGGTATCCACCAGCGGACTGAAGGTAGTCATTATTATCAAAGATGAAAACATCCTGAGCAAGAGTGGAAAAGCTCTGGCAGAAGGTACAGTGACCATTACTGCTACACAGGACGGCAATGAAAACTACAACGCAGCTAAACCTGTAACTCAGACAGTGACAGTCACTAAGAAGAAGATCGTCACCGTTACAGTCCAGAATGAAACTATCACCTATGGAGATGCGGCTCCGAAGTATACCTATACGATGGAACCGAAGACCGAAGGAGTGGAAGTCAGTCTGAGCTGTGCATATGCTAAGGGTGATGATGCCGGAAGCTATCCGATCACGGCGACGGTGACAGCAGATGAGAAAGAATACACGGTTGTGACCAAGGATGGTACTCTGACGGTGGAACAGGCTGAACCAGAGGTAACTATTGGTGAAGAATATCCTGAAGTGGAACTTCCGGTGGTAGGGATTACCTACGGTGATCTGCTGACAGATGAACTGGCTAATGCAGAAGCAAATGTGGAAGGCATCTTCACGTATGAAGTGATCCTACTGGATGAAACGACCAATACCGAAGAGGTACTGGATATCGATCCGACCGAGGAATTGGTACCTGCGGGAGAATATCTGCTGAAGGTGACCTTCACTCCGACAGACAATGTCAATTATGCTGCGATGACAGCCTATGCGATATTCGTGGTGGCACAAGCAGTACCGACGGTGACTGTGGAAGACGCGGGATTTGAGTTCGGAACGCTGATCACGGATGAAGATCTGAGTGCAACGGTGACAGGTATCGTGGGAGAACCTGTGGAAGGAACTGTTGAGTTCTATGTGGACGGTATTGCGCTGGGCGAGCTGGCGCAGCCGCTGGCGGTGAGAGCTTATCCGCTGACAGCGAAGTTCATCTCCGCAGACCCGAACTACGCGGATGCGGAATCCGAAGAAACCGCGTGGCTGACCTTGACCCAGTCCGATATGGGAGTGGTGACATGGAGACCGAAAGCGGAGATCACTTACGGTGAAACGATCGCGCTGGATGCCGTGGCTACGGTGAACGATGTGGTGCTTGCCTCCGGTGATGAGCTGAGCTACATGGTGAAGTTCAATGGCGAAGTTTATCCGCTGGAAGAAGGAGCGATTCTGAACGCTGGCGAGTATGAAGTGATGGCTGAATACATTGCTCCGTTAGGCGGAGGTTATGCCGATGCTCGGACAGAATGGATCAAAGTAACAGTCATGCAGATAGTTCCAGTGTTGACATGGAATCCAGCAGCAATGAACTATGGTGATGTTCCGACAGTGGCTCAGATGAACGCAGAGGTTGATGTGGATGGCAAGTTTGAATATCCGGAGATGAGTGGATTGGATGCGGGAGAATATCTCCTGACAGCCAAATTCATCCCTGATGATCCAAACTACGCGGTCAGCACGGTTAAGGCGACATTGGTTGTGAATCCTGTCGCACCAGTGATCACCTGGACAACACCTGTACCCATTACGGACGACATCGCCTTGAGCGATGCTCAATTGAATGCTATGGCCAATGTGGAAGGTATATTCGTGTATGATCCGAAGGCCGGAACCATTCTGGAAGCTGGAACATACACGCTCACAACGGTCTTTACCCCGGCAAGCGCCAACTACAAACAGGCGACAGCCAGTGTGGAACTGACAGTTGAGCCTTCGATCGTGTTGGAACTGACCTGGGAAACACCGGAACCGATCGATTATGGTACACCTCTGAGTGAAGCTCAGTTGAATGCCACAGCGAATGTGGAAGGTACATACTTCTACAATCCGACAATTGGTGCAGTGCTGAACGGTGGTGTGCAGAAATTGACAGTTATCTTCAAACCAGCCAACAAGAAGTACAAGACACAGTACAAAGATGTTGAGCTGGTGGTGAACAAGCTGGAACAAACGATAGAGTTTGAGCCGATTGGTGAAGTAAAGCAGGGAGATATATTCACCCTGAATGCGAGCACTGATAAACAGTTGACAGTGAGGTTTGTGAGCAGCGATGAAGAGATCGTGAAGATCGAAGGCAACGTTGCGACAGTTGTGGGCAGCGGTACTGTAACGATTACGGCTATCCAAGACGGCAATGTGAATTACAAAGCTGTTTCCGCTGAGCAGACATTGGTCATTGAGAATGAAGTACCTCAGATCAGCTATGAAGTTGACCATGAAGCTGGTATACTGACCCTGAAATTCACAGGTAATCTTTACGAAAGTGAAGATGGCAAGACCTGGACCCTGGTGGAAGGTGCCAAGGACATCTGCACTGTGGATATCAAACAGAGCAAGATGAAACTCTATTGCGCTGGCAAATGATTCCCAGTGTGAGTTGAGATAAAAAAACAAAGAATCCCCGACGGTTGAGCCTGTCGGGGATCTTTTATATAAAAGACTCACAAATGGAGATAGATATACATAAATATCAGAAAAGTCATGCGGAATTTTAAAATTTATGTTCTGTTACTCCGCGGAATGAGTTTTATTTCAATAAGGCTTTTGAGTTGACAAAAAGAGGCTGGTCATGGAGACTCTTGACAAGGGAGACAATCACAAAGGGGGTCTCCGCGAAGGATACGATTATGGAATTTCCAAAACCGACACAGCAACAAGCTCGATGGTTATGGCACAGTTTGACGGCGTTAGCCGTTGGGGTTCTTGTGGCTATGGCTGTATTTTTGCTTTGGGGAGCGGCGTGGCTGGCCAGTAAGTTGTCCGCCGTACTGATACCGCTGGCGGCCGGTGCGATCCTGGCTTGTCTTGTGGATCCTCTGGTTGTCTTTCTGGCCCGATGGAAGATCAAAAGGAGATTGGCGGTACTGATGGTGTTCGCGGTGGTCGGTGGGATTCTGACCTTGGTGCTGTCCTGGTTGATACCTATATTAGTTTATGAAGTAGATGATTTTATAAGGAATTCTCCGAATTTGTTGAACAAGCTGAGGCTGTATATGGAAACCCAGGTGAATCATTTCAATGAGTCTCTGGCGGCTTCCGGTTGGGCGGATCGTCTGAGGATCGCCTGGGATCAAGGGGTAGGTGATTCCTTCCAAAAATGGTTCGGCAATATTTTTTCGGTTGCAGGAACATGGATCATGGGACACGTTTCCCGAGTGCTTTCGCTGGGCAGTTTTGTGATCGGTGTCATATTAGTGCCGGTTTATACCTATTATTTTCTGGTTGAGAGAGAAACGATCCATACGCGCTGGCGCAATTATGTGCCGCTGTGGGAATCCAAGGCCAAGGAAGAGGCAATCTGGTTCCTGAATACAGTCAGCGAATCCATGGTGGTGTTTTTCCGGGGACAAGTGCTGGTCGCGTTGTGCGAAGGGGTATTGCTGACCATTGGTTTCCTTTGCATCGGAATGAAATATGCCATTTTGATCGGCGCGGCGGCCGGTATTTTCAGTATCATTCCTTATTTAGGGATGGCTCTTTCCATTATCCCAGCTGTCCTGCTGGCCGGAGTACAGTTCAATGATTGGATGCATCCGCTTCTTGTGGTGGGACTTTACATCCTGGTCCATCTTTTCGATGGTTATATTGTCTTTCCCAGGGTCATTGGTGACAGAGTCGGTATGCACCCGGCTATCATTATCGTGGCAGTCCTCGTGGGCGCGACCTTGATGGGAGGTATTCTAGGCGCGCTTCTGGCCATCCCGGTGACGGCTGTTCTGCGCGCACTCATGTTCCGGTATGTCTGGATGCGGGGAAAGGATATTCGCGATATTCGCGAACTTTAGAGAAACATGAGCGGAATAATGCCTTTCATTTATGTAGCCGCCGGCGGTGCAGCGGGATGCGCTTTGCGCTATGGAATGGATCAATGGATCAGCCGGGCTCCTTGTGTTTTTCCTATAGGGACTTTTATTATCAATTTGATCAGTTGTTTTCTGATGGGTGTTTTTGCGGCGTTCGCGTTCACTCGCGGAGGCTGGATGAGCCAGGAAGGAAGATTCCTGCTGATGAGCGGTTTTTGCGGAGGATATTCCACACTGTCCGCGCTGGGGCTTCAGACTTTGCATTTGATCAAGATCCATCATTACGGATACGCGGCGTTCAATATCCTGGGGACTCCCGCGGTTTGTTTGCTGGTGTTATGGGGCGGTTACTGGTTGGGGTGTGGTCTGGCAGCCGCGCATCATTCCTAAAGAGAAACCATTTTGATAGGCAGCGCTACTGTGAAACAGATCCAAGATTGTCATCTTTACACATTTATTGACGGAGCTTACTTAAACGGCCGCCAGCCGGAAGATGTGGCTCGTGCATTGGTGGATGGCGGATCGGATATTATTCAGTTAAGAATGAAAAACGCCTCCGCGGAAGAGATGATCCATGTCGCGGAAAGAGTCCATCCTATTACCCAGGCCGCCGGAGTGCCTTTGGTCATCAATGATCATATAGATGCCGCGCTGGCTGTTGGGTCGGAGTATATCCATCTGGGACAAGAAGATTTTTTTGACGGTGGATATCATACGGTACAAGATGTTTTTCAAGGGAAAACAGTCTCCAATGGATATCCTCATGTCGGATTGAGCAGTCATGCTCCGGCTCAGGCGCTGAGAGCGGTCGAAGCCGGCGCTGTTTATTTAGGTGTGGGACCGGTCTTTGCTACTCGGACAAAACCGCAAGCAGTTCCGGTGACTTTGGAATATGTCCGTTGGGCTTCTGAGAATATTCGTATCCCTTGGTTTGCGATCGGAAGTGTGAATTTGAGCAACTTGGAGCAGGTCATGGAAGCCGGAGCCAGACGCGTGTGCGCTGTTTCCGATATTCTCAACGCGCCGGATATTGCCGGGCGATGCCGTGAGTACAAAAAGATACTGAGTCATTTTGAATAGCAACAGAAGAATTGAATTAAGATAATTTTATGGCAGATAGAGCAAATAGTTTCCCCCAGAATGTTCCTGGACGGTATTTTGTGGATAGTCAATGCATAGACTGTGATCTATGCAGCGAAACGGCGAGAGATAATTTCGCGCGCAGTGACGAAGGTCATGCTTATGTGGCCAAACAGCCGGAAACCCCGGAAGAGGAAGGCCGTTGCGCGCAGGCATTTTCCTCTTGTCCCGTAGAGGCTATCGGGAGAGATGATTCCTAAACAGCATCGCACCACTTTGAAATAATTTCTTGCGGGGTGATCCCGCTATTTCTTAAGGCACGCAGTGAAAGTGAGTCACAGCGTTTTGCCAGGCGATTTCCGTTTTCATCTGTCACCAGCGGACAATGGTAAAAACGGGGGGATTTCAGTCCCAGTGCTCGATAAAGAAGAAGCTGTCTGGCTGTGGAGAGAAGCAGATCGGCTCCGCGAACGACTTCTGTGATCCCCATTTGCGCGTCATCTACGGTAACGGCCAGCTGATAGGAGGGGAGATCATCATGGCGCCAGACGATAAAATCACCGAAGTCCGCGTTTTCACTTTTCCCTGCGATAAAAGATTGTTCTCCGAAATGCCCATCATAGAAACGGATCGTTTCTCCATCCGGAACCCGAAAACGCCAGACGATCTGTGTTCCGCTGGGAATATCACGGATAGAGCGTTCCCGGCATGTTCCGGGATAGATCGGTTCTCCGTCCGGGGAAGGATGCGGCGCGGAGGCAGCCTGAGCCACGTCCTTGCGTGAACAGGTGCAAGGATAGATAAAACCGTCTTTTTTCAGCCGTTCAAAGGCATCCCGATAGAGCGGCAGTCTTTGACTTTGCCGGATGACATCACCTTTCCAGCGGATGCCTAACCATAGAAGATCTTCCACGGCTGCCCGACTAAATTCGGGTTTGCAGCGTTGAAAATCCAGATCTTCATCCCGATAGATAAGCCAGCCGTTATGTTTTAAGGCTCTGGAATAAGCGGTGTAAAAAGTGCGCGCGTGTCCCAGATGCAGATAACCGGTCGGGGAAGGAGCGATGCGTCCCCGGTACGGAGTTCCCGTTTCACACTGATCAGAAAGGTTCATTGGGGTTTTGCTGAAGCCATTCGCCCAAACCGGGAATGGAATGACCGAGTATCTCTTCGGTCTGGCTTATATCCAGCGAAGTATCCGGAGCGCGGGGCGCCCCTTTGTATTCACGCAAAGAGCCTTCCCGCATGAGCGGTTTGACATCGGTATAGATTGCGGCCAGAAGAGTTGCGATTTCGTATCTGGAAAGCCGTTTTCCACCGGCGACATGGACGATCCCGGCAACTTGTTTCTCCAGCAGCTCGACCACGATCTCCGCTGTCAGTTTAGCGGCAATCGGGCAACGATATTCATCGGAAAAGAAACAAAGCTCTTTGCCGGCTTTCCAGGCATTGCGGATCTCCTCATTGAATCCGCGATTTCCTCTGGGTGAGATGCCGCCGTTCAGAGATGTGCGGATGACGGTATGTCTTGGATTGCTCAGAATGTACTGTTCAGCTTCCGCTTTGGTTTCTCCGTAGATGCTCAGCGGGTTGGCAGGATCTTCCGGCTGATAATTCCCTTGTTTTCCGTCAAAGACGAGATCGGTTGAAAAGAGGAAGAAGGGGATATCCGACGCAATATCGGATAAAAATCGAGTGGTGAAAACATTGACTCTGCGAGCCAAACCGGGATTTTGCTGACAAATCACACTGCTGCTGATAGCGGCGCAGTGGATGACGGCGGCAGGATGATCTTTGACAAAAGCATCCATCACCTGACCGCAGTTGGTCAGTTCGATCTCCCGATGCGTGATGCCACGAACCGGAATGTCTTTCGCGGAGAGAGTCTTGACAAGATAAGTGCCGATAAGACCTCCCGCGCCTGTTACCCAGACAGGCGCATCACTGTGTTTATTTTCCGGCTTGTCCTGCATTATGTCTGTATGGTTACGCGTTATACGCGGTAGAAACGGTATTACCGCCGTGGCCGGTCCAGTTGGTGTGGAAGAACTGTCCGCGAGGCTGATCTATCCGTTCATAAGTGTGGGCACCGAAATAATCCCTCTGTGCCTGTAAAAGATTGATGGGCAAACGTGCCGCGCGGTATGAATCATAGAAAGCCAGCGCGGTGGAAAATGCCGGAACAGGGATCCCTTTCTTGGCGGCTGTGGCGATGACATTGCGCCAGGCCCGCTGGTTATCCTTGATGGCTTTGCGGAAGAAATCATCCAGGAGCAGACATTTCAGTTTGGGATTCTTGTCAAAAGCTTCTTTGATCTTTCCCAGAAATACACTGCGGATAATGCAGCCGCCGCGCCACATCAGGGCAATATTCCCATAGTTCAGTTTCCAGCCGTATTCCTCTGCCGCTTCACGCATCAGCATATATCCCTGAGCGTAGGAAACGATCTTGGATGCGTAAAGAGCCGAGCGTATTTCCGCAATGAATTTATTCCGATCAGTGGAAATGGCAGGTCTGGGGCCTTTCAGTTTACGAGCCGCCTTGACACGTTCTTCTTTGAGAGCGGAAACACAGCGCGCGAAAACGGCTTCCGCAATGAGTGAAACCGGCATTCCTGTGTCCAGAGAGGTATTGACTGTCCATTTGCCGGTGCCTTTTTGTCCGGCAACATCCAGGATCTTATCCACCAGAGCACTGCCATCGGTATCTTTATAGGCGAGGATGTCGCGGGTGATCTCGATGAGATAAGAATCAAGTTCGCCTTTGTTCCATTCTGCGAACACCTGATGGATCTCATTGGGAGTCATACGCAGTCCGGCAGACATCAGATGATAAGCTTCGCAAATCAACTGCATATCTCCGTATTCAATGCCGTTATGGACCATTTTGACAAAATGTCCGGCACCGTTGGCTCCTACCCAGTCACAGCAGGGTTCTCCGCTTTCGACTTTCGCGCAAACTGATTGGAAAATAGGTTTGACGCTTTCCCATGCGGCAGGAGAGCCTCCCGGCATCATGGAAGGTCCGCGGCGCGCGCCTTCCTCGCCGCCGGATACGCCGGTTCCGATATAGAGCAATCCTTTGCTTTCTACATATTTTGTCCGGCGGATCGTATCGGTGAAATGAGAGTTACCGCCGTCAATAATAATGTCACCGGGCTCCAACAAGGGGATCAGCTTTTCAATCAGATCATCGACCGCGCTGCCGGCCTTGACAAGCATCATTACCCGGCGCGGGCGTTTCAGTTTCGTGACCAGTTCCTCTAAAGAATGAGTTCCTATAATGCGTGTACCTTTGGCTTCGTTAGCCAGAAAATGATCTACTTTGGAAACGGTTCGATTATAGACGGCCACAGTAAAACCGTGGTCATTCATGTTCAGAACCAGGTTCTGTCCCATAACGGCCAGACCGATCAATGCAATGTCCGCTTTTTGTTCCATATATCTTTAGTCTTTCTTTTCCTGAAGTGTTTTGGCCAGACTTTCCGTGATTTCGATAACGGTCCCGTGACGGTGATCTTTAGGAAAAGTCATTTCCTTGGAACAGTCTGTCCATGTTTTGAAATCTGTTGTTTTGACCGCTCCATAGTAATGAGGGTTGGCATAATGGTCAAAATAGCAGAACCAGGTATCTCCGATCTTCAGCAGGGAAGGTCCTTCCACCCAGCTGATGGTAAAAGGCTCTGAGACATGAATAAAGGGGCCTGTCGGGGTTTTGCCGGTTGCCATGCGCAGATTTTTCTTGGGAGGATTCAGCCGTTCATCTTTGCAGACGAGGATATAGCGGTCGCCATCCATGACCATTGTGGAGTCGATCACGTTGAAGCCGGGATCGCAGAATAGTTTGCTTTCTGAAAAGGTTTTGAAATCTTTGGTCGTGATGTAATAGGCTCGATGGTTATAGTTGTCCTCGCTGATGTTGGAACCGCCGGGGAATTTATCTGTTACCGTGGAGGACCAGAAGATATACCACAGATATTCTTTCTTATCGTAGAAAAGCTCCGGAGCCCAGACATTGCGTGTTTTGGGTTCATCCTGCATGACCGGGATACCTTTTTGCTCAGACCAGTTGATCAGATCCTTGCTGGAAGCATAGCCGAATTGTTTGCTTTCCTTGGTGGTCCAGCCGCTGGTCCAGACCAGATGAAAGGTGCCGTCCGGTCCCTGTGCGATAGCCGGATCGCGCATGAGCTTTGCTCCCACCGTGGGCAGGAGGAAAGATTTGTCATTATTCAGAGCGGTCCAGGTATAACCGTCCCGACTCAAAGCCAGATGCAGTCCATCCTGTCCGTTATCCCGGAAAGAGGTAAAGAGATACCAGCCCGTTTGGGGACGCGCGGTTTCATTGAGTTCAGCCGCGGAACCGATATTTTGGAAGGTTAGACCTAATAACAGCGTGAACACGACTTTCTTCGCTATATTCATGGCGCGTATTCTCTCCTATATAGAAGGTGAGTTCAAACATAAAATCGTTTTATTCGCCATGAAAAAGCAGTAATACTTTCAAATTGCTTCTCATCCAGTGACTAAAAGAGCTTTATCACGGATTTTTTATTTTATACAAAAAGAAATTCATATTTTTTTAAGAAAAAATGTTTTTTATCTTGAAAAACAGAGATTGTCGGTCCATAATGCGGGCTCGAGCACGTTTAGGACTCCTCTGGGGTCGATGCGTAACTTATGCGTTTTATAACCGGCATATTTGAAAGATTGCAGTCACATCCCAAGCGGGTTGTGTTTCCTGAGGGACAAGATTCCCGGGTGATACAAGCCGCGCGGCAGTTCTTTACCCTGAAGCTGGGGATCCCCATTCTTCTGGGCAGCCGCAAACAAATCCGGGAAACGGCTGACAAACTCAGCATCGCTCTGGAAGGTGTAAGAATCATCGATCCGACTCAAAGTGATGATTTGGAAACATTTGCCAGAAGATTTGAATTGCTTCGCAGAGGCTATGGATTGAATCTGGATGGGGCGCGTGAAGCGATGTACCAGCCCAATTATTATGCCTCGATGATGCTGGCAATGCATCAGGCAGACGCAATGGTTTCAGGCGCAGTGGATTCCAGCAGTGTTGTCCTGCATCCGCTGCTGCAGATCATCCATCCGGCAGAGGGAACGCAAACGGTGTGCGGCAGTCAGATCATTGAGCTGGGTGACGCGGATAACGCTAAAATCGGTTCGGACGGGGTTCTATTCCTGGCGGATTGTTCTATCCAGCAGGATCCTACGATCGAACAACTGGCGGATATTGCCGTGGCTACCGCGCGGCTGGCGCTGCAAATCACAAGTGAACCGCCTCGTGTAGCACTGCTTTCGTTGACGACTCATGAATCCGCTGTGGCTCAGGGTATCACCTCCAAGGAATACGCCGCGGCGATGCTGGCGGCGAGCAGAGCTGAAAAGGAAGGGATCAAAGCCTTTTTTGACGGAGAACTTCAGGCCGACGCGGCGCTCATTTCGGAGATCGCGCAGCGGAAACTGGGGTCCGGGGAGCTGGGGCCAGTGGCCGGAAAAGCCAATGTTTTGATCTTCCCCAACCTGGAGGCGGCGGATATCTCCAGCCGGTTAGTTCAGCATCTGGCTAAGACCAACATATACGGCGACATACTGTTAGGTATTGATCGACCGGTAGCGGTATTATCGCGTGCGGCTACAGCCCACGATATTTTGGGCGTAGCGGCTATCCTGGGCGAACAGTGCAACCGGTATCGCCGGATGTATCCGGGTGTAGGCATCAGGATCCCGGGCGAATAAACGATCCCATGTTTCCAATAAAGAAGATCGTGTACGGCGGCGGTCTGCTGCTGGCGGCAGCGGGACTCTTCGGGTGCGTCAGTATGACTCAAAAAACTCCCTATTCTGCTTTCAAACATATAGACGGGCTGGTCGCGTTTTGGGATTTCTCGGAAGGACCGGGAATGCCTAAGTGTTCACAAGGGAAAGATCGTTACGAGCTTACAGAATATGGTGAACCAATTTCCGTGGTTGAGGAAGGCCCCTGGTCTGGGCGTTCTGTCCAGTTGAACGGAGCCAGTTATCTCTCTTTGCCTTATGAGAAAACGGGTGCGCTGGATCTCAAGGATAATCAGGTAACAGTTTTGGCCTGGGTCAAAAAAGAATCGCCGCAGATCGGTTTTGTGGGAGGGATGTGGAATGAGTATCAGGAGGGAGGTAAACGTCAATACGGGCTTTTTATCTCTCTTCCGCATTACAATGGAGCCGATCAGGTTTGCGGCCATATATCCAAAACAGGGAAACCAACGCCTCCATTTCCTTTTTCCATAGACTATTCCGCCAGCAGACAGACAGTTCCTTTGGGCCAATGGTGCTGCGCGGCCTTTACCTATGATGGAAAGTATATCCGTTCCTATCTGGATGGTGTTTTTGAGCCTCGCGAGCCGGAGCTGATTTCTCACACGAAAGGTTTTCCGGGATATCCGGAGGGATTAGTCCAATCCAAGAATCCTTACTATTATCCGGATGGGATGGGGAGTAACGGATCGGATTTTACTGTCGGCGCGGTAATGGTCAAATCGGGAATGGGAAATTTCTTCGTCGGCAAGATCGGCGGATTGGCGGTTTTCAATAGAGCGCTCAGTCCGGAGGAGATCGCCAAAATTTCAAAAATAAGAAAAAATTGATCCCTGTTTGATAAAAATTTTGAGGAGATGTTTTACAAAAACGCCCTTTTTTATCCTGAAAACATTATTAGAAGTTTCTGTCTTCATTGGTGTTTTGGGAATAAATGCTAAAAGACGAGGCTTGCGGACCTCGTCTCTTTGTTGGGACGGCTTAGCTTTTCAATGGATCCAAGGGGAAAACATTCAACGCGCTGCCGGGATCACACTCGCTGAGAGCTGCTCAGCTGAGTTATAAGAGTTTTGCTATTGAGAGGGAACCTGATTTTTGGGTTCATTTCCTAAGTCCATCATTATAATTTTTATCATTAATCCCTTATCCGCAGGCATATAGGATGGTTGATACCAGACAGTATCATACTCCCAAAATGCGTAAATCCCATTGACCCAGATTTGCATAATTACATCTTCAATACAGGATTGTGTAACTTGTCCTTGATCATTGGTTATCATATCTTCCCTTGTACCTGAGTACCCTCCAAGTGCAACAATCATCCCAGGTATGGGATGTCCCTGTGAATCCATTACTGTACAAGTCGCTTGGTAAGGAATTTGACCTTCTTCAACAAATATCTGATAAGCAGGGTTAGTCGCCCAGTTCAGATTGCCACGGAGATAAACCCTATCGCGTACCTCTAACAAAGCAATTTGAATTCCAATGGCAACAACAGTCAATAGAATAAACCCGATTACAAAAACAAAAAATAATTTAAGTTTCTTATTAAGCATTTTCATTTTTTAGCTTCTAAAGATTCTGTGTTTGTTTTAAATGCTTCGTTAAACCCTTTGTTAAAATGATGAATAATATAATCTTTGGCTTCGGAGCTGTCGCCGCTTTTTTTGACTAATTCGCTAAAATACAGGACTTTTTCTCGTGCTTCCTGAATGGGGAGGTTTTCGTATTCGGTACACATAGCGATCCATATCGAAAACGCTGTTGTCATGGAGGCTATTCTTCCATAAGAATAACAGAGATTTTGCGGAAAAAAGAAACGCCGTCCGCCTAATTCTTCACCATACGCTAATCTCCAATTCGGGTTTTCTTCTCTTAATTCAAACTTTTTTAGCAACTTGGAATAATCAGTCTCTTCTATTGATTCCCAATAAACAAGTCTAAAGCTATCCCATTGCTTTTTTACCAGACCATTATTCAGATCAAAATATACTTTGCATGTTCCCCAAAAAATCGGTGCGGTAAACAACAGAATTGCCAACACTACGACGAAGAAGGAAACTCCAATTATGATTACTTTCTTTCTCATTTTTTTTCATTTTTGATCTGCTTCACGTTTATCGTTTATAAAGAATACTTATTACTTTTTATTCCTTTGCGCCGCAAACTTTTGTAAAACTATAAAAAATCAAATCCAGCGTCAAGTGATTTTTAAGATTTTCAAATGGGGCAACAAACACAAAAGTACCCATAATGGCGGTTTTATGTTTATTTTTTTTGCTTTTTGAGGAGATGTGAAAAATTGTTCAAAAACACGATTCCAGAGTGTTTGAAACAGCCTTTTTGAAACAAGTATAACATATTCATTTAAAATAAATTATATGTATTATCAACAATCGGTTTTAAAGGATTGTGAATAACTTGTGAAAAAGAGATAAAAACTTTTGAGGAGTGTTTCTGGAGAGAAAAAGGAAAAAAATTTTTAAAAAATGGAGAAAAAATGGTTGCCAAGTGGAGATAAATTATGATATTTTTCTCTCAGTTCGCAGCCATGACTGACGAAAACACTAACAGACCTGTTCGTTTCTACTCGACCAGCACTCAAGAGCTGGATGAGAAGCGGCGTATTCAGGTTCCGACAAAGTGGCGCAAAATTGGTGAGGTTCCCAATATTGTAATGCGCAAAGGACAACCTGTTGCTGAAGGCACAAAGGAGGGGGTTGTTCAAATGGAAATGGTGTTGACACTGATCAGAGCGAGCAAGGAGGTCTCTCCATGTATCACTGCCATTCCACTTTCTGTTTTCGAGCGGTACACTCAGAAAATCGATACCTTGGATTTACTGGATCCGGTTGCCGAAAAACTTCGTCGTTTTATTGGCACACGTTCCGAACAGGTAACGATGGATACACAGGGGCGTATCACGATCCCGTCATGGATGCTGGAACGAGTTGGCATTGAAGCCAAGTCCGGATCTGGAACGGTTTCCAACAAGGTTGTTCTTGTGGGTGAGGTGGACCGTTTCAGTATCTGGTCTAAGGAGGCTTATGATGCCGATGAATTTACGAATGAACAGCAAGATCTGGCCGATTTGACTGGCCGGATCTAGATAAGAGTGGTCGAAAGATTACTCGGAGACGTAGATATGAGTTGGCCTGACAACAGTGTACAATTATTCGATGGGAAGTCAGAAAGACTTTCAGCGGGTACCGCGAAGATGAGCTTGAGCGGTACCTCGGCGGCAGCAGAGGAGTCGCTTCGTATTCGGCGGTCTCGTCTGATTCGTGTTTTTGAGGTTATCTTCAATCCCTGGAGGGCTATCAGCCTGCACCGTCAAAGAATGGAGCAGCTCCGGCTGGAACGGCTGGCCAGGGTAGAAGTAGTGAAAAACGACCTGATCTATCAGGACGTAAAGGTTCGCCTTTTCGGCAAGGTGTTGTCCAGACGTGAGCTGTACACCCGGCTGAATCAAAAGGAACGCGCCAGGAAAACGAGCCGCATGGCGGATCGTATGAACGAGGCGCGTCAGGTGCGCTCAGCGGCGAATCCTTTCAGTGTAAGAGCCACATCCGTACAGTAGCATGAAAAGTGGACGAGTACTTTCACAACCCGGTCTTACTGAACGAGACGCTGCAACTGCTCGAACCGAAGGACGGCATGATCTTCTTCGACGGAACAGTAGGCGGGGGTGGACACGCTTCTGCGCTCTTGCAGAAAACCTCTCCGTCGGGTCGGCTGTACGGGTGCGATCGAGATGGGGATGAGCTCCTCAGAACTTCTGAAAAACTTTCCCGGCAATTTGGAACCCGCTGTCAGCTGAAGCAGGGTAATTATTCTGAAGTAGATCAACTCTTTAGCGGAGTTGAATTTGACGGTGCTTTGTTAGATCTGGGCTGCAGCTCCATGCAGTTCGACCGGATCGAACGCGGATTCAGTTTTCAGGGCGATGCTCCGCTGGATATGCGTATGGATCGCACACAGGAGATTACAGCGGAGTATGTTGTCAATGAATACCCTGCGGATGAACTGGCCGATCTGTTTTTCTACTATGGCGGAGTAAGGGAATCCCGCCGTTTGGCACGTGCCATCGAAGAGGAAAGAATGCTGAGGCGCTTTGTCAGCACGAAGCAGCTGGCCTCATTCATCGAAAGCAAACTGCCCAGAGCCGGTAAAAAGATACATCCGGCCACTCGCATCTTCCAGGCTATCCGTATTGAAGTCAATCAAGAGTTTGAACATCTGCATTTAGCTTTGGATAAATTGATCCCCATGTTGAAACCCGGCGCGCGGCTGGCTGTGATCACTTTTCATTCAGGTGAAGACAAGATCGTCAAGGATTTCGGAAGAACTCTGGCCAGAGATTATGTTGTAGAAGGGGAAGTGGATATCCCGGAATTTCGTAAAGAACGGGCGCCTTTATTAAAGATCCTCACCCGGAAGCCTGTTGAACCGACAGAAGAGGAGATAAAACAAAACCCACGTTCCAGAAGCGCGCGGTTAAGAGTTTTTGAAAAAGCAGGTTAGAATATGGCAAAAAGAAGATACAGCGCGGCATTCAAGGGAGAGATGAAGTCTCTTCCGTATCTTTTTTTTGTACTGACAGCTGGAACGGTCGTTTTATTGATCCTGATCCTGGGAATCGTTCGTATCCGTTTGGATCAGAGAAATCATGATCTGGGAGAGAAGATCCGGGCTTGTGAGATAGAACTGCGCAATATCAGACAGACCAATGAAGTCTTAGCCAAAGAACTTATTTTGCTGAAGTCTCCCGATAACATTTTCAAGCGCGCGGAACAAGAGGGCATTTATTGGAATTACACCTCTCCAACGCAGATTGTTCGTCTGCCCGAAGTGGATGAGAGGTCCGAATGGAGTCAGAAAGAATGAGTGTACTGCCAACAAGTCAAATCAAATGGATACAGATCATCATCGGCGGAGTGATGTTCTGCTTTGCTGTGTTGGCTTGTCGTCTGATTTATGTGCAGTATTTTCAGCATGAGTATTATAAAAATCTTTGCGAGAATAACGTAAGCCGGACGGAGTTTTACGCTCCGCGTCGTGGTGCCATCAAGGATGTCAAAGGCAACTTGCTGGCCATCACAAGGGATGTGCGGAATATCGTGATCAATCCCAAGCTGTTGCATCAAGTCGATCCTCAAGCGCGTTCGGCGTTTCTGACTTTGCTCTCCTCTTTGACCTCTGTAGATAAAGAGGAACTCGAGAGAAAGAGCCGTTTTTATCGCCCTGTTTGGGGAGGAACTTGGGTCCCCTGGACGAATGAGAGCGGTTTCCCGAAATTATCCAAAGAAGGTTTACCTATTTATGTTCGTTTGACAAACGGGATCCCGAATACGAATCTCTGCGCGGTCCGTGTCATTGATTCTCAGGGGCAGGTGCATACCGAGGAAGGTGAACCCATTTATGCACAGCTCAACTCCAGATACCAGATAATTACCAATCAATACGCGCGTATCTGCCGGAATATGCCTCTGGAAACCTGGCAGCATTTGAGCAGTGAGATCGCGAAATTCCCCATCACCAACTGGCCCGGATATGATAAAAAAACGGCTCCAAATTACAGAGCGTTAAGAACATCGATCGTATCGGGAGAGCCGGATTACAGACGGGAATATCCCAATGGCAAGTTTATGTCCCATGTGCTGGGTTATACCAGAGCCATGGAATTAAAGGTCAGTGACAATAAGAGTGTGCAGCTTATTGAGGGTGCGGATGGCGTAGAACGGTTTCTGAATGATCAGCTGCTGGGCAGTGTGGGCTGGAAGGAGAAGACTATTCGCCGGGATGGATCAGAGATAACATCGCACAGAGGCCACAATTTTGATGCCAGTGACGGCTTAACGGCTGTTTTGACTTTGGACTCCGCTATCCAGCAGATCGTGGAAGAAGAGTTGGATAAAACAATGGAAGAGTATCATCCTCTGACAGTTAGCTGTGTGGTAGCAGAGGTGAAGACGGGGCGTATTCTGGCCTACGCTATTACTCCTGATTATGATCCGAATCATCCTTCGCAGTCTCCGGCGGAGACCTGGCGCAACCGCATCATCACGGATCTGATCGAACCGGGTTCCACGTTCAAAGTGGTTTCATTGTGTGCGGCGCTGAACGAGGGAAAATATACTTTGGATACTCCTATCGACTGTTCGACATGGAACGCGGAATGGGGGAAGAGACCCAGAGAATCCAATCATGGTGATTTGGGTGTTTTGACGTTGGAAGGGATATTGATCAAATCATCTAATGTCGGTTTTGGCAAGTTGGGTTGGATGCTGACTCCTACGGTTGAAAACAGATATATACGTGATTTCGGTTACCGCTCTTTGACAGAGATCATGCTGCCGGGTGAGCGCACGATCACTTATGACGCAATCCGTCCAACAAAAGACAAACTCAGCATTAGCCGTGTACCTATTGGACAGGGGATCGCTGTGAGCCAGCTGCAGACAACGATGGCTATTGGTGCAGTGGCAAACCTGGGGGTGTTGATGCGTCCTGTGATTTTAGACAGAATAGAAGACTCTAAGGGCAATACCTATAAAGAGGAGTTTCCACAGCCGGTGCGGCGTGTCATCAGTGAAAAGACGGCTCGCAACGCTATCAAAGCCATGCGTTCGGTAACGATCGGAGACACCGGAATGCGGGGTACGGGTTATCGCGCTGATTTGACCTATCACTCTGTAGGCGGGAAAACCGGAACCGCTCAAAAAGCGGGGCCCGGTGGGGTAGGGTATTTGCCCGGAAAGTATTACGCCTCTTTTGTGGGATTCTTTCCGACAGAAGATCCGACCATCGTAATGAGTGTGATGGTGGATGAGCCGAAAACGGGAAGCACTTATGGTGGTGTCGCGCCTGCGTTGGCATTTCATGAGATCGGGGAGCGGGTCGCCAGATATTTGGATATCCCGCCGGATAAGATCAAGATTGCACAGGGAAAGGTAAGATAGATGAAGTTACGTCAGATCATAGCTGGGTTGGGTAAAGTAGAAGTCGTTGGTTCACTGGATAAAGAGGTGACCGGAGTGGCTTATGATTCCCGTTGTGTGACGCCGGGCAAGTTATTTGTCGCGATCCGTGGTGTGGAAACGGATGGACATCGTTTTATTGGCACTGTTGCCGAAAAAGGTGCGGTCGCTGTCGTTTGCGAGCAAAAAGGTGCCAGCGGCGGCAAGATGACCCGCATCATCGTTCCGGATTCCCGTAAGGCTTTGCCGCTGATCGCCGCCGCGTTTTATAAAAATCCCGCAGATCACCTTTGGATGATCGGTGTGACGGGAACCAATGGGAAGACCACTGTCACATTCCTGATCAAACGGATACTGGAAGCTGCCGGTATCCATACCGGTCTGCTGGGGACTATCCGCTATGAGATCGGAGATCGGATCATTCCGGCGCAGAGGACGACACCCGAATCACTGGATCTCCATGAAATGCTTTCTAAGGTAGTCGCCGCAAACGAAAAATGCTGTGTGATGGAAGTCAGTTCTCACGCACTGCAGCAGGGACGTGTCAAAGGGATCAATTATAGAACAGGTGTCTTTACTAATTTGACACGGGATCATCTGGACTATCATGGAACGATGCAATCCTATTTTGAGAGCAAGAAGCGTTTGTTTACGGAAGGTGCTTCTGCTTGTGAGGATTTTTGCGGAGTTGTCAATGTGGATGATCCTTTTGGCAGGGAACTGCTGGAAGTTCTGAAAGATCGTCGCGTGATCTCCTATGGTCTGAAAGAGAAAGCGGTTCTGAATGCTGAAGATATCCAATTTTTCCCGGATCATACGGAAATGAAGATATGCACTCCGGAAGGTGTATTTCCTTTGAAAACACCGCTGATTGGACGCTACAACATATCCAATGTGCTTGCGGCTATTGGCGCTGGGATGTCTTTGAATGTGGATCTGAAAACGATCCTTGCCGCTTTGGAAGATGTGCCTTCGGTGCCGGGACGTTTGGAACGTGTGGACGCGGGACAGAATTTTAATGTGCTGGTGGATTATGCTCATACCGATGATGCCATGTTCAATGTACTCAGCACACTGAAGGAGATCACAAAAGGTCGTGTCCTGCTAGCATTTGGATGCGGTGGCAGTCGCGATAAAGGCAAGCGTGTGAAAATGGGGGAAGTGGCCGCTAAGCTGGCGGACTACACCGTTATCACAACAGATAATCCCCGCAAAGAAGAACCCGCTGAGATCGCGGCTCAAGTCGAAGCCGGCTATGTAACGGTTCGTCAGGATGGATATGAGATTGAACTGGATCGTTCATTAGCGATCGAACGGATCATCAAGATGGCGAAGGAAGGGGATTCCGTGCTGCTGTGCGGTAAGGGGCATGAAACCTATCAGGAGTTCAACGGATTAGTTGTTCCGTTTGATGATAGACTCCACGCGATGAATGTGTTAGATAATTTAGTGTATCGAACGAAATAGGCGATGATGGAAGAACGGACACTGGAATTCATGCGCAAGGCCACAGGGGGCAAGATCCTGATGGGCAGCGGAGAGACGGTCGTGAAAGATATTTTCACCGACAGCCGCGCGCCTGTTCCGGGTGGAGCCTTTCTGGCTGTTCCCGGTGACCGTTTTGACGGACATGACTTTATTGAAAGTACAGCTCAGGCCGGATGTCGTATCTTTATCGTCAGCCGTATCGAGGGGATCTGTTTTCCTGAAGACAGTTCAGTTCTGTGTGTGAAGGATACGATCCAGGCATACGGTCAGATCGCATCGGCTTACCGAAAAGATTTTCCCGGTTTGAAAGTGATTGCTGTCTGCGGTTCCAATGGCAAGACGACAACAAAGGATCTCATCGCGGCTGTGCTGGCTAAAAAGGGTAAAGTGCTTTCCAGCCTCAAGAGTTTCAATAATCATATCGGTGTTCCGCAGACTTTACTGCAAATCACTTCCGATCATCAGTACGCGGTAGTCGAAGTCGGAACCAATCATCCCGGTGAGCTGGCTCCCTTGCTGAAATGGATTGCTCCAACACATGGAGTTTTGACATGCATCGGGAATGAACATTTAGAATTTTTTAAGAATGTGGATGGTGTCGTTGCTGAAGAAGGCACTTTGGCAGAGTCTCTTCCGGAGAATGGGGTGTTGTTTGTCAACGCTGATTCTTATGGCTGTGAGACGATCTGCGGGCGATTGAAGTCAACAGCCCGAAAGATCACTGTTAGCAGTAAAACGACATACGCCGATTGGACCGGCAGGTTACTGGGAATTTCCTGTCAGGGTACCACATTTGAGATTTTCCACAAAGCCAAGGAGATGGGGGAATTCCAAGGGGATATTCACGTCAAGACTTGGCAGGTTCGTCCTCTGGGTGCGCACCAAGTGACCAACGCATTGCTGGCGATTGCCGTGGCAAGGGAATTAGGTGTACCGGAGAACGATATTGCTGCAGCCTTGAGAGAATGTCCTCCCTCAGATATGCGTGCGCAGGTCCGTTTCGTGAACGGTATGACGCTTCTGGTGGATTGCTACAATGCAAACATTGATTCTGTTTGCGCCGCGCTGGAGACATTGAGGAGTCTTCAGCCGGGAACATCAGGAAAACGCGTCGCTATCCTGGGTACGATGGGAGAAATAGGCGAGACTTCGGGTGAGGTTCATAAAGAAGTCGCTCGCCGCGCGGCGATGTCCGGTGTGGATATCGCGCTGTTCTGCGGTCAATACGCAGATGAAATGAAGACGGTTTTTGAAAGAGAGGGTCAAACTCCGTCGTGTGCAAAATCTTTCGATACGTTGGAGTCTCTGTTAAAGGATGTGGATTCCAACGTATCGAATGGTGATTGTGTCTTGATAAAAGCGTCAAGGGCACAGAAGTTTGAACGGATCGTTGAAAGGTTAGAGGGGACGAAGGTATGATTTATTGGCTGTCACAACACATTTTGGATCTGGCAAGAGATCAGGACTGGGAAGGTTCTGTATCCTGGCTGCGCATTTTTTCTTATGTGACCGTTAGAGTTGCGGGCGCGGCACTGACCTCGTTCCTGTTGAGTTTGTTTTTTGGAAATAAGATCATAAACTGGCTCAGAGAGATCGCTGCGGAACATTATGTTTCGCTGGCGAGCATGGGAAGCAAAGCAAAAGTGGGTACTCCGACTATGGGAGGGATCATGATCGTTGGTTTTTTGGATATCAGTGTGATCCTTTGGGGTGTGTGGAATGAGCTGTTGATCTTGACCTCATTAAGTATGATCGTTCTGGCCGGCTTGGGATTCTATGATGATTACAGGAAAATCACGTCTGCCCAGGGGGAAGGTATTGGTGAATGGCTGAAAATCATTGTGCAGTTCTTGTTAGGTGCGATCTTGGTCTCTTATTTATATTTTGATGATGATGTATCCTTTCTGTTGAAAGAGATCATGTTGCCTTTTAACAAAAATCCCATTATGCCGGTCGGTGTCGTTTCAACCATTATAGGTGCGGTCATTGTGATACTGGCTGTTTTCGGCAGCAGCAACGCGGTGAATTTGACCGATGGACTGGATGGACTGGCTATCGGATGTACATTGATCTGCGCGACTGTTTTTCTGGTGATCACTTATGTGACTGGGCGTGTAGATTTTTCGGAATACTTGAATTTGACTTATGTGGAGGGTGCTTGTGAGCTGACAGTCTTTTGTTCAGCCTTATGCGGTGCCTGTTTAGGATTTCTTTGGTTTAATTGTCATCCGGCTCAGGTGTTTATGGGAGATACCGGTTCATTGGCCATTGGCGGTACATTTGGGATTATGGCTGTGCTGGTGCATCAGCCATTCATCATTGTGATCGCCGGCGGTGTGTTTGTGCTGGAGATCCTTTCATCCGCGATGCAGCGTTATTATTTCAAAGTGACCCGGTTGATTACCGGTCAAGGTAAACGGCTTTTCAGAATGGCTCCTTTCCACCATCATTTACAGAAATTGGGTTGGAAAGAGACTCAGGTTGTCACGCGTCTTTATATTATTGCGGTCATTTTTGCTTTGTTGGCATTGGCAACATTAAAGATCAGGTAGTAAGAATGGATATCAAAAACAAACAGATCGTTATTCTCGGTTTGGGAGGCAGTGGTGAAGCCGCTGCCCGGCTAGCCCTTCAACAGGGAGGAAAGGTGTTTGTTTATGATGAAGGCCGTTCCGAAACAGTTCTGGACAGAGCGCAAAAATTGATAGACTTGGGTGCGAATGTGGAATGCGGATGCCAAACCGCTCCGAAGATCAAAGCCGATCTTATTGTGATCAGTCCCGGAGTTTTGCCTCAGGGTATCCTGGGCAGATATGCCGCGGACTGTGGTGCGGAAGTGCTTTCTGAACTGGAATTTGGATGGAGTTTTATGAGCGATCTGCCGCTGATCTCCATCACTGGAACAAATGGAAAGACCACAACCACAGAGCTTTGTTCTGCGATTTTGAATGGAAACGGTCTGACGACCTGCTCATCGGGGAATATTGGGTATCCTGTTTCCTCACTGGTATCGCAGGCCGGAAAGATGAGAATGAATGTTTTTGAAGTGAGTTCCTTCCAGTTGGAGCACATTCATTCATTCCATCCAAAGGTGGGGATCTTGACCAATATCACTCCGGATCATTTGGAACGCTATGATTCTTTTGAGGACTATGCGCGAGCCAAATTAAATTTATTCAGTCAGCAAACTGCGGAGGATTGGGCTGTGGTTCAGTGGGATGCTTTGCAGATCATCCGGAAACATGTTCCCGATTTTGCATTCCGTTCCAAGCTGGTCACTTACAGCGCGGAATCTCCGGAGGCCGATATCATCCTGAAAGACGGCTGGATCGTTTGCAAAGGAAAGAACGGCTTAGAGTCAGGAGATTGGCTGGAAGTGAAGCATTTGAAATTGCTGGGCAATCACAATGTGGAAAATGTGATGGCCGCCGTTACTGCTGCTCACGTCATGGGAGTTCCTCTGACGGGTGCGGTTCGCTGTGCTTCAGCATTCCTGCCTTCTGGTCACCGATGTGAACTGGTGGGTGAATTGGACGGAGTGCGGTATATTGACGACTCAAAGGCGACGAATGTGGATGCCGTCCGCCAGGCGCTCAAGATGATGCCGTCCGGTCAAAAAACATGGCTGATTGCCGGAGGAAAAGACAAAGGATTTGAGTTTGACGGATTGGAAGACCTGCTTTCCACACGTGTCCATGAAGCAATACTGATCGGAGAAACTCGCCGCAAGATACGCGGACAATGGCAGAAGTCCGTTCTTTGTTCCTACGCGGATTCTTTGGAAGGAGCTGTGAGATATGCGGCCGGTTCCGCAAGAAAGGAAGAGGTCGTTTTACTGTCACCGGCATGTTCCAGTTTTGATATGTTTAAGAGCTATGCCCATCGAGGGGATGTGTTCAAAAAGACCGTAGCTCAGCTGATAGATGAAAGGACATTAAAAAAGTAAAAATTTTTTTAAAAAATAACGATTCGTCTCGATTTTCTTGGGTAAGGGATTGACTAACGAATCACAAGATATATAAAATAAGAACAGACGATAATATGAGTCAGAATAATCAAAATACATTCGAACAACAAGGCTCCCGACTGCAGCAGCTTTCCAAGAGCAGAAAATCCAACTTGGCGGTTGCTGTTTTCGCGATCCTGGCATTCCACGCCGCTGTTTTCGGCGGCTTATTGATCCAAGGCTGCAAGCCTGAACCTACGACTACAAATACTAATAACACAGAGACTAACCAACCGGGGGCTCTTGTGGTTCCTGATGACGTAATATTCACAGAGGATCCTCTTGGTGTGTCCAGCACGGTTGCTGAATTGCCACCGCCTGTCCAGCCGCAAGGCGAGACGAATGTGACTGCCAGTGCCATCCAGCCGATTCCTCCGGTTCCGGAACCGCCGCCTGTAGTCACCACGACGAATGCGGCTGCCGCTCCAACAGAACCGAAAGCTGCACCCACCGCAACAGAATACCTGGTTGTGCAGAATGACAATTTTTATTCTATTGCTAAGAAGTTCCCCGGTGTCAGTGTGGCTGACATCAAAGCCGCGAATCCGGATGTGGATCCCACCAGAATGAAAGTGGGACAGAAACTGGTGATCCCAGCACCTAAAGAGACACCTGCCAAAGCAGGAGAGTCTGCAAAGGCCGCTGAGGCGGATTCCGGGAATACCTATACAGTGGTCGCGGGAGATAACCTGACGGTGATCGCCAAAAAGTACAAGATCACGGTGGCTGAGCTGAAGAAGGCCAATAACATGACAACGGACCGCATCAATGTTGGCCAGAAATTGCAGATACCTGCCGCTTCAACAGGCACGTCTGCTGCTAAGACAGCGTCCGCGCCGACCACCGCAAGCAGCAGTACAGCAGCGTCTCCTACCTCTGCTCCGGCAGCATCGGGAGCTCCGGTCGTGCAGACTCCGCCTTCCGCCGCGGCGATCACGAACACTATAACAAAGACGCCGCTTTGATACTGACGGCGGACGAACAGAAAAATAACTTTCTGTATTTTGATTTGCGCGACGCCAGTATCTACGACTGGCGTCGTTTTTAAGGAGGAGTGAACAAAGGAGTAAACAGTAAACATTGTCAGCGGGTATGAAGTGGTTCATCGGTTGTATCGGAGTATGTGTCGCCATGCTGATTACTTTTGGGTTATTGGCATTGTACAGCGCGACCTATTCCAAATTAGAACCCAGAAGGAGCGGTCAGCAGACAATGATGACATCGCAAACCACAGGGATGGCCGTTGCCGCGGCGGATGCAGAGGCATCCTGGAGAGTGGCTCCGCGTAATATCCAAGGCATGGAGAGTCTGAAGAAGCAGGCATTTTTCGCGCTGTTGGGTGTTGTCTTGTGTATTTTGATCGCGACTTTCTTCGACTACCATTTTTTAAATCGACCGGAAGTTCCAATCATTCTATTGGTTCTCAGCGCGATACTACTGACGGCAGTGTTTTTCCCCGCGGTCGGCGGAGTGAGAGTGAAAGGAGCCAGTCGCTGGATCCAGTTTGGGATTAGCTTCCAGCCTTCTGAGCTGGCCAAGCTGTCTATCATTATCTTTCTGTCCTGGTATGGATCCAAGTATTTCTCTTATATAACCCATTTCTGGAGAGGACTTATTGTGCCAATGGTGGTGATCATGCCGTTGGTTTTGTTGATCTTCAGGGAACCTGATGCCGGTTCGACGATGTTTTTGCTGGCGATTGCCTCCTGTATGCTGTTGATCATGGGAGCCCGCTGGTTCTATCTGGCAGTTCCGGCCGGCGCGATGTTTGTTTCGTTGTGTGTGTGGTTATACTATGATCCAGTTCGTCGGGCACGGTTGTTCAGTTGGCTGGATCTGGAAAAAACCAAGTATGAAACCGGACTTCAGGTTTATGCCTCCCTGATCGGTTTCGGCAGCGGGGGTATCTTCGGCAAAGGTTTGGGAACGGGAGAGCAAAAGATGGGATTCATACCGGAAGATCACACGGATTTTATTCTGCCGGTCATTGGGGAAGAGATGGGACTGGTGGCGACTCTTTTGATCGTAGTGCTGTTTGCGGTGTTTGCCTACTGCGGGTTCAGGATCGCTACACAGACTCGCGACCGTTTTGGTTCCTCCCTGGCCATTGGCATCACTTTGATGATCTCACTCCAGGCCATCATCAATATAGGTGTAGTTACTAATTGCCTTCCTAACAAGGGAATGCCATTACCGTTCATCAGCCGTGGCGGCAGTAATATCGTCATATTGATGCTGGCGGTGGGATTACTGTTGTCTGTGGCTCGTGACAATATGCGTAAAGAGGCTGTCGAGGAATCTTTTGAGGAGGAAATACCCGATATTCCATATCCGATCCAGCCTGCCAAGCCAGTCCGAAGAAAAAAGAATCTTTTTGCAAAGAATGAATATCAAGATGGAGAATTCTAAGAAAAACCCTTTGGTGGTCATTGCGTGCGGAGGTTCCGGCGGCCACTTTTATCCGGGGTTGTCTGTGGCCCGCAAGCTTTACAATGCGGGATGTGATATCATTCTGGTCGTTACGGAAAAAGAGGTGGATCAAGTGGTCACCGGCGCAGAACAGGGGATCCGTGTGGAGCGGATGCCGGCGGTGGGATTTTCCAAAGAACATTTTTTCAGATTTTTTATCAATTTTTTTAAGTCCTATCGTAAAGCTCGTAAGTTGTTTGCGAATGAACATCCGGGTGCGGTGCTGGGAATGGGAGGCTTTTCCAGCGCGCCAACAGTCCTGGCGGCTCCGAAGAAAAACTGCAAGTCCTTCATCCATGAGGGAAATTCGATCCCCGGCAGAGCGAATCGGCTGGTCGCACCTTTTGTCCATACTTGTTTTATCCATTTCCCCGATTCGGTACCTTTGCTGCGTTCACGCCGAAAATTGGTGACGGGTATGCCGGTCAGAGAGGTTTTTGCGCCGGTAGATGAAGATGGTGTCAAGGGATGCAGAATGGCTTTGGGACTGAATCCCGATCTGCCGACTCTGCTGGTCATGGGTGGAAGTCAGGGGGCCCGAGCGATCAATCATATCATGCGGGACAGTGTGAAAAAGCTGCGGAAGAAGATGCCGACGCTCCAGATCATCCATCTGACAGGGAAAAATGATTATGCCGAGATAAAGAGAAGTTATGAAAACAGAGGCATCCAGGCTTTAGTAAAGGAATACTTTTCCGAAATGGAACTGGTGATGGGAGCGGCGACATTGATCGTAAGTCGTTCGGGAGCTTCATCTTTAGCGGAATCTGCGACAATGGGGATCCCGTCTATTCTGATTCCGTTGCCTTCAGCGGCTGATAATCATCAATACTTTAACGCGGCAGCTTTTGAAAAGACGGGCGCGGCAGTGCTGTTGAAACAGGATACCCTTACCCCGGATATTTTCACAGGGAAGGTGATAGAACTTTTACGGAACAAGAATCAGCGTTTAGCGATGAAAAAGGCTTTGTCGGAGTGGCATGAACAGGAAGCCGCCGGGACGGTCGCTAAACAGATCATCGAGGCCGCCTTCCCGGATGCCGGGTTGAATACGGACTGGAGCAGTGAACCGATTTTGTAGAAGAAGACTATATGCAGGAGAAACAAACATACGGAAACAGGGAGGACAGAGCGGTATTTGAGACTCTGCTGAAAACGGGAAGAAACAAAGAGGGGGCTATCCCCAGGGTTTATTTATCCGGTATTGGAGGGATCGGAGTCAGCGCCGTTGCCCATATCCTTTTGGACGCGGGCTGGAGTGTTTGCGGTGCCGATATACAGGCCAGCCGTGTGACTCAGGAATTAGGAGAAAGAGGAGCGAAGATTTATCTGGGGCATTCCGCAGATAATCTAAAGTATGATCCGGTGGACGTTGCGGTTTATTCCTCGGCGGTTCGCCGGGACAGCCAGGATATTTTGGAGATACAGCACCAGAGGATACCGCTGCTGCATCGTGCGGAGGCTTTGGCATCCATTCTCAGACAATACCGCGGGATCTGTGTGTCCGGGATGCATGGCAAGACAACGGTCAGCAGTTTGCTGGTCTGCGCTTTGAATGGTTTGGGCGCGGAGCCTGGATATGCCGTTGGAGGCAGCTGCCGCCAGTTTGATCCTCATGCCAGAATATCGCGGACTTCCTCACATTGGTTTGTAGCCGAGGCGGATGAGAGTGACGGCAGTTTGCTGGATTATTTCCCTGAATACGCTTTCATTTTAAATATAGATCGGGATCATTTGGATTATTACCGCAGTGATGAACGGATCGGTGAGACTTTTGTCCGTTTTGCCGATCAGGTGCAGAAACAAATCTTCTGCTGTGCGGAT
>Ga0265298_10001209_pt1 | contig 38148 bp, 24 predicted proteins | sample AusTroGonzalo_MG_3_FD_193486 | JGI IMG/M metagenome (GOLD analysis project Ga0265298, IMG submission 193486) | Bovine rumen microbial communities from tropical cattle in Woodstock, Queensland, Australia - Gonzalo_01 | ecosystem: Host-associated > Mammals > Digestive system > Stomach > Rumen ...
TGATCCCCACGCTTTCGTGCCTCAGCGTCAATCGCCCCTTCGTGAGATGCCTTCGCAATCGGTGTTCTGTGTGATCTCTATGCATTTCACCGCTACACCACACATTCCTCCCACGGCAGGGGTATTCAAGCACTCCAGTTCGCGAGGCAGTTCTCCGGTTGAGCCGGAGCATTTCACCTCACGCTTAAAACGCCGCCTACGCACCCTTTAAACCCAATAAATCCGGATAACGCTCGCATCCTCCGTATTACCGCGGCTGCTGGCACGGAGTTAGCCGATGCTTATTCGCCAGGTACTCTCATCTCACTACACGTAGTGATTATTGCTCCCCAACAAAAGCGGTTTACAACCCATAGGGCCGTCCTCCCGCACGCGGCATGGCTGGATCAGCCTCCCGGCCATTGTCCAATATTCCTCACTGCTGCCTCCCGTAGGAGTCTGGACCGTGTCTCAGTTCCAATGTGGGGGACCTTCCTCTCAGAACCCCTATCCATCGTCGCCTTGGTGGGCCGTTACCCCACCAACTAGCTAATGGAACGCGAGCCAATCCGTGGACGATGAATCTTTCAACTGGTCACCATGCGATGTCCAGTGTTACGGGGTATTACGCGACGTTTCCATCGACTATCCCCCTTCCACGGGTATGTTGCTCACGCGTTACTCACCCTTTCGCCGGTCGCCGACAGGTATTGCTACCCTCGCTGCCCCTCGACTTGCATGTGTTAAGCCTGCCGCTAGCGTTCATCCTGAGCCAGGATCAAACTCTTCATTGTATATTCTTATTTCTCTAAGCTTGCTCCTGACGCTCTTAGTTTCCTGAAGAAACTGACGCTCGTTTAAAGTTTGAAAAGTGTTACACTTTTCCGGTACTTGCTTGTACTTTTAGTCTTTCAGTATTGTCAATGAACGGTCCCCGTTTCAAACGGGACTGCAAAGGTAGTAACTTTTTCCGAACCCACAAATTTTTTTCACATAATTTTACAAATTTTTACGTATCTTCGCAAAAACAAATCCTAACCCTATGAGACATCCCTTCATTCTTGCCGTCCTGACCCTTCTGTCGGCCCTTTCCTGCAGCAAAGGAACCCCCCAACCCTTCTCTGTAATCCCCATGCCTGCCGAGGTAAGCATCGGCAAAGGCGTGTTCCCGGTAAAGGGTGCCGCCATAGTGGTGGACGAGGCCCTGGACGCTCCTTCCCAAGCGGTCGTATCGGCCTTTATCCAGGCAGTGGAAACGGCCACGGGGAAAGCCCTGGAAGAGGGTGACGGCGGCTTCAGCTTCACCCTGAATCCGGCCCTGGAGGCGGAGGAATACACCATCCGCATCGACAAGAAAGGGGCGGCGGTGGAAGCATCGGCCCTGAACGGATTCCTGTACGCCTGCGAAACCCTCAAGCAGCTGCTGCCGCCCGCCATCTACGGCGGCAAGAAGGCCAAGGCCGATTGGGTTCTCCCGCGCGTAACCATCCACGACAAGCCGCGCTTTGCCTACCGGGGCATGCACATGGACTCCAGCCGGCACTTCTGGTCCATCGAGGAAGTCAAGCGCTATATAGACGTAATGGCCACCTACAAACTCAACCGCCTGCACTGGCATCTCACCGACGACCAGGGTTGGCGGATGGAGATCAAGCGCTACCCGCTGCTCACAGAAGTGGGTGGCTGGCGTGCCGGAACCGTAGTGGGCAAAGACTGGGGTCGAACCGACGGCATCCGTTACGGCGGCTACTACACCCAGGATCAATTGCGCGAAGTGGTGGCCTATGCCGCCGCCAAGGGCATCACCGTTATCCCGGAAATAGACCTGCCGGGCCACATGGTGGCGGCGCTGGCTTCGTACCCGGAACTGGGCTGCACCGGCGGACCCTATAAAGTATGGGAACGCTGGGGCGTAGCCAAGGATATCCTCTGCGCCGGCAATGAAGATGTCTATACCTTCCTGCAGAACGTCCTGTACGAGGTGATGCAGGTCTTTCCCTCCAAGTACATCCATATCGGCGGGGACGAGTGCTTCGACGGCGACGCCGAACCGGGAAGGCCGGACCCCTGGGACATTTGCCCCAAATGCGCCCGCAAGATGGCCCAGCTCGGTATCCGCAAAGGGCCGAACGCCAAGCACGAACTGCAGAACTACGTCACTTCCCGCATCCAGAAGTATCTGGCCGATAACGGACGCAAGATCATCGGCTGGGACGAAATTATGGAGGGGGACCTTCAGCCCGGCGCCACCGTCATGTCCTGGCGGGGCACGGAAGGCGGCCTCAAGGCGGCGGCCATGGGTTTCGACGCCATCATGACCCCCACCAGCCACTTCTACTTCGACTATTACCAGGGACAGGAGCGCGACAAGGAGCCTTTCGGCATCGGCGGATATGTGCCGCTGGAGAAGGTATATAGCTACGAACCGTTGAAAGGCATATCGGCCGGGGCGGAAGAGCACATTCTGGGCGTGCAGGCCAATCTCTGGACGGAATACATCGCCACGCCGGAGCATCTGGAGTACATGCTGCTGCCGCGCCTCTGCGCCCTTAGCGAGGTACAGTGGTGTCAGGCCGATAAGAAGGATTACGAGCGCTTCAATGCCTCTCTGGACCATACCTTCGCCATCCTGGACAAGATGGGCATCAACTACTCCCTGGACTGCCGCGGCCTGATCGGCCTGGAGCGTAAGCCCGCCCGCAGCGCCTCCGAACTGGAGGCCTACCTGGAAGCGAATAAGCCAGCCTGGTGATTCTGAGGCGCTTACGTTTTTCTCCCTGTGATTCCAGTTACAGGGACGGAAGCGTAAATGGCTGAAAATCAGTAGATAAGCAGACCCAGCACGGCGCCGGCCAGGATAATGTAGATGGGATTCACCTTTCCCCAGTAGCCGGCCACGAAGGCGCCGCCCAGCAGTACCCAGCTTTTCCAGTCCGGAAAGTTATCAGAAACCACTTGGACTTGAGGCACAGCGCCCGTCCAGGTGGTTTTTATGATAAGGATTACAGCCGCTGCGCCGATGAGTCCCACCACCGCCGGCTTAAGCCAGGCCATGGTTCCGGCGTACAACTTGCTGGAACGGAACTTCACATAAAAGCGGACGATGAGGAGCATGATGATGAAAGAAGGCAGCATGAGCGCCAGGGTGGCCGTGGCCGATCCGCAAATGCCCAGCAGGTGGCTGCCGGTAGCGTTGAAAAGCACATCGTACCCTACGTAAGTGGCGCTGTTGATGCCGATGGGACCGGGCGTCATCTGGCTGACCGCCACGATATCCGTGAAAGTAGCCTCCGATATCCAGGGATGCTCCACCACCACCTGGTTCTGGATGAGCGACAGCATGGCATAGCCACCACCGATGGTGAACGCCCCAATCACAAAGAACGTCCATGCCAACTGAAGAAATAGCGCTAGCGTTTCCATAGCCCCTCCTTAAAATACGTGATAGCAAACCCTATCACCAGCACACAAAGGATAATGTATATCGGCGAAACGTTCAGGAATGCCACCAGCAGCAGCGCCGCTATCGCCAGCAGCCACGCCCACCAGGTCTTGCACGACTTTTTGGCCATGTTCACCATCGGCACGGCAATAAGGGAAATCACCACCGGACGGATGCCTTTGAAAGCACGCTCCACCCAGGGATTGTCCTTGAAAGCCGTGAAGAACATGGCGATGGCCAGGATGATGCAGAACGAGGGAAGGATACTGCCCAGCGTGGCGGCGATACTTCCCTTCACGCCCCGCAGCTTGTGCCCCGCAAAGATGGAAATGTTCACCGCCATCACCCCGGGGGCGCTCTGGGACAGGGCCACTATGTCCGGAAGGTCGTCTTCCGAAATCCAGCCCCGTCGGGACATCTCGGCCTGGATGATGGGAATCATGGCATACCCTCCGCCGATGGTGAACGCCCCTATCTTGGCGAACACCGCGAAGATTTGCCACAGTGACACTTTCTGTTCCATACGCCTAAGCAGCAGTTAAATCTTATTGTAAAAATGCGCCTTGCTCATCAGTTTGCCCAGTTCATAGCCAAGGCTTTCCATTCCGTCACCCATCAGATTAAAGAAGGAGCCCTTCGTTCCCCCGCCGCCTTTGAGGGTAAGGATAACGGCCTGCCCTCCACCGGGCGTCTCTATCGTCACATCGGCCACAGAGTCACCTTGCCGCGATACCTGACGGAGGACGAAGGTAACCAGGAATTCCCGTCCTTCCGCTTTGGATGTGAAATAGATGTTCTGGCCGCTGCGGATCATCCGCTTGTTGGCCCCGTCGGCACAGCGGTCCACCAGTTCCGTGAATTCGCTCTCCACTTCGGGGGCAACAGCCACCCAGTCTTCATAGGAAAGGCCCCCGCCATAGATGGCCTTATCGGCCACAATCCTGATTCCCAGCACCGTATGGTCCGGGACTTTGATGCCATTCCACGCCACCACCGTTTTCACCGAACCGTACGCTCCGTAGAAGAATTTTGCATTCTGGGCATACCCGGTGAGGCCGATGAAAAGGGCCGCTATTACCAACAATCTGGCTTTCATGTCCTGCAAGGTCGTAAAACGAACATTTCTACAAAGATAATTGAAAAAAACATCTTAGTCCGTTCTGAAAGTGGAAAGATTAGTCTTTTCGCATAAGATGGTCGGCACTCTGCAGAAGTTTTCCGCGCAGGAGAGCCGGGAAGGCAGGATGGTCCTGGAGAAAGCGTTCCACCTCGGCGGCGGCCGATGGGCTGTCGTGGCCCTGCAGAAGGCTTGTGCACCAGTTCTTGGGGAAGAAGATGTCTCCAGTCCGCTGGATTTCAGGCATCTCTTCAAGACCGGGATAAATATACTCCACAGCCTCTTCCTGCCGGAGAGTATGGTTAAGATAGGCCAGGGCCGATGCCGCCCACGGCTCGATCCGCCGGTTCTCCGGTTCCAGCAACTCTCGGAAGAGGGCATCCCTGTCGGCCTTGTCCGGAGCCACGGCCTTATAGATGTACCGGAATTCCCGGATAAGGTCCGGATTCTCTATTCTCTTTTCCTGGAGGGTACGGATAGCCTCGTACTTATCCGGGCACCTTACGGCAAGTTCATAAGCAAGGGTCATGTAATCCCTGATGCCCAGGGTAAGTCCCCGATAGCCTTTCCCTTCTCGGAAAACCGCCCACAGAACAGACTGGACCTTCTCTGTCCGGAACACCTCGGCAAGGGTGCGAAATGCTGTCAGCCGGATCTCTCCGGGAAGGGAAGGAGTTGATGCCACCTCGTACAGCAGGTTCTCCAGAAGTTCGGAGCCTGCCAGCGGACCGTGAATGGACAAGGTCTTCAGGTAAGAAGCCGCCGCACCGGCAACCAACGGGTCCTGTTCTGTCCGGATTACCTTCTCCAGTACGCCTGCAAAGTCTTCGGGCTTGGCCGTACCCCGCAGGACATTCTCATGCAGGGTTGCCAGGAGGGACAAGCGCGTCTCTGCACGCGGAATGCCGGGCAGGGCTTGCAAGGCCGATGCCGTGGTAGCGGAATCCAGCACGAAGCAGCCATAAGCGGCCGCCTCCGGATCCGGGAAAAGCAGCTCCGGGGACCCGTCCGGCAGTTTAGTAGAAACCTCCGGAGCGTCGCTCCAGACCGACCTCGCCAACTTTTTGCCGGCGTCATCTCCAAAAGCTATCTCCTGCGGCCACACCAGCCCGCGCCCAAGCGGGTCTTCCTGCCGGACGGTAAGGATACCGTTCCCGTCAAGTGAATAGCGGATAATCGGCATACCTTTTTCCTCCACCCAAACCCGGCTCCAGTTCCGAAGGTCGACAGGGGTTCTTTTGTCCAGGATGGCAATCAGGTCATTCCAATCGGCATTGGCATAAAGGAAGGTGCTCAGGTATTCGCGGATACCGTCCCGGAAAGTCTTGTCACCCAGCAGGTTGGAGAGCATGCGCATCACTACGGGAGCCTTGTCGTACACAATGTTCCCGTACACAAGCCCGGCGCTGGAGAGATTCGGCAGTGCCTGGCGGATGGCATTCGTGCCCGCCGTCCGGTCCTCGGCATAGGCCGGAATGTTGAAGTTCCTGAAGTCTCTCAAAGGTACGTTCACCTCCGGGTAGAGCGGAGTCGATATCTTTGCGCCGAAGTAGTTGGCATACACTTCCTTCGTCCACACGTCATTGAACCAGCGCATAGTCACCGCGTCCCCGAACCACAGGTGGGAGGTTTCATGGGCGATAAGTTCTATCCGGGAAAGCCTCTCTGCCGTGGTGGGAGCTTCGCCGAGGAACATGCGCTTGTCATTGAACAGGATGGTGCCCGGATGCTCCATTCCACCGAACTGGAAGCCCGGGACAATGACGAAGTCGTACTTCCCGAACGGACGGGGAATCCCCGTATAATCTTCCAGCCAGTCCAACGACCGAAACACCTGGGAGAAGATCTCGTCTATCTGTGCCGTCTTTGCCGAATCCGTCTCCCGGAAGTACACGCTCATGGGTTCGTCGCCGCGATAGCGGGTTTCCTTCCGCCATCGGCCCGCCGTAAAAGCGAACAGATAGGTACTCAGCGGCGGGGTTTCCCGGAAAGACACCTGTTTCCTCTCACCGGTGATGGCCGATAACTGTTCCGCCTCGTTTGCCACGGCCTCCCACCCGGCAGGAACTTCCAGGGTAAGGGAGAAACGTCCCTTGAGGTCCGGCTGGTCAAAGCATGGGAACACGGTCCGCGCCCGGTCCGGCACAAAGAGGGTATAAAGGTAGTCTTCGTTTCGGTTAAGGGAACGGTCACTGGAAAGGAAGGATAGTTCCACCTGATTCTCCCCTTTCCGGAGCGTCCTTCCATCCAGGACGATATGCTCTTCCCGCCAGTCAATCCCGCATTCTTCACCGTTGACCTTCAGCGCCAGGACGGCCTCCCGCCCTTCCCGGAAATCCAACTGTAACTGAGTCCGCTTCCTGAGATTGAAAGTGATGGTCTCCCGGCCGCTCACCCGCTCCTCCAAAGCGGCGGGAACCGTAAATGAAATATCATAACGGACATCGGAAATCATGGCCGATCGGTATTCGGCCAAAGCAAGGCTGACACCCTCCTCGACGGCAGGTACGCTGCCGGTCCCGCAGGAAACGGCAAGGAGAAGGAACGTGGATAGGATGATGGACGGGAAACGCATATTGCAAAGATAGCAATAATCTGGATGGATTAATCAGTCGATACTTGCACACCTTCTAATTTATTATTATATTTGCATAACATTATATTCAAATAAATTAAATTTACGTCTGTTTATATAATATAATATGGAATATAAACTTGACAACTATTCAAAAAATGCTCAAATGCTCCTAAATAGAATGGCGAGTAACTGCAAAGCGCGGCGACTCGAGAAGGGATACAGCAGAAGAACTCTTTCGGAGCTTACAGACATCCCAGCCCCCACACTGGAGCATTTTGAGAGAACAGGTCAAATATCACTGGAGGCATTCTGTAAGCTGGTTATCCAATTCGACTTTTTCGACGAAATGGCTTCCATTATGAATCATACCAAATACTCGACCTCACAGGAACTGGAAGTCATCCATAAAAACCATAACAGGAAAAACGGACGATGATCAACGACATTAGAAAAATCGAGGTCCTTTACCGCGGCATTCCCGTCGGGACTCTCCAGACAGACCCCATGAGCGGAGCCTGCGTATTCGAATATGACCGGAACTGGCTGGCCAATGGATTCTCCATTTCCCCCACTGAACTTCCACTGCAAAGCGGATTGTTCTTTGCAGACAAAAACCTTTTCGGAGGAAACTTTGCCACCTTTGAAAACAGCCTTCCAGACGGATACGGCCTTTATCTTCTGGACAGGATGCTCAAACAGCAAAACTCTTCCCTGAAAGAACTGACCCCTCTTCAGCGCCTGTCAATAATCGGAACGGCCGGTATGGGGGCGCTTTCTTACCTGCCCATGATGCCGGGCGTCGGCAGTCAGAATGAACTCGACGGAATGGCACAACTTGATTTCTTGCAGGATGAAGCCCTGAAGGTTCTTTCTGAAGAAGAAGCTGGCGACGAATCCTACCTTTACTACAATAGTGCCAATTCGGGCGGAGCACGTCCGAAAGCAGCGATGAAAAGCCATGACGGATCCCACTGGATAGTAAAGTTCCGGCACGTTTACGATCCTGTGGATATCGGAAAAACAGAGTTGCTTTACATGAAAACCGCCCGGGAATGCGGCATCTCCGTCCCGCGCATCGGCCTTGTGAAAGACAAGTACTTTGCGATAGAAAGATTTGATATCACGCCACAAGGGGAAAGACTTCATGTCCTCACTGCTGCGACATTACTGAAAACAGACTTTCGGAGGCAAGATGTAGACTATACCAATCTCCTGGCGCTAACCGGTTATCTCACCCAAGACCCTCTGCAGGTGGAAGAAATGTTCCGCCGCATGGTAATGAACCTCGTCTCTATCAACAAAGACGACCATGCAAACAATTTCTCTTTTATCTGCGACAACGGTACCTGGTCACTGGCGCCGGCATATGACATTACTTATTCACCCAAAGGCTCCAACGGCGAACATGCCACTTCTCTCTTCTATAACGGAAATCCCGGATTGGAGCTCGTACTGAAAGCGGGGACAGAGATACGTATTCCCAAAAAACGGTGTCTGGAAATCATACAAACGGTGGAAGAAAAATGTGCTCAACGCCTTCCCGTAATAAAATGCTTAACTGATGTCAGGAAATGATAAAATTGAAAGGTCCGTGCTTCCCAGCAAGGACCTTTCGCAATTCTAACCTAAAACTTAACCTATGAAAAAACTATTCGACAATTCTTATTGCGAATTCTATGCCAAAGCTAGTTGGCATCAGGCGTTTTTTCTTCAATTTTGTTCATTTCCGCGTCCGGACGGATGGAATAGATGACAACGGGCGGAACGGGACGGTCGTAAGGGTCCGTCTGGGAGGCCGCGATCCGGTCTATCACGTTGAAACCGGCCACTGTTTCGCCGAACACCGTGTACTCGCCGTCCAGGTGCACGCAGTTGTCCGGATTCTGCACCAGGTAGAACTGGGAGCCGGAAGACTCCTTGAAAGGATTGGCCAGGTCTCCCCTTCTGGCGGCCGCCAGCGCACCTTTTTTATGCCGATGCAGGGGCGAGCCGGCGGCATCCCGCATTTCGGCCGGAAGGGTATAGCCCGGACCGCCCTGTCCCCAGGATTCCACGTTCAGGGTATCCCGGGTGAGCGGGTCTCCGCCCTGAATCATGAAGCTGTCTATAACCCGATGGAACAGCAGGTTATCGTAGTACCCGCTCATGGCCAGCTTTTCAAAATTGTCCCTGTGCCTGGGCGTATCCTTGAACAGCCGCACCTTGATGGTGCCCACATTGGTGACGATATCGAACACCGGTTCTTCCGGTAGCGCCTGGGTGGCCTGTTTAAGGGCCAGGGAGTCCGTAACGGGTGCCGGGACCACCGTTTCGTCGTCCGGCCTGGCACCGCCGCGGCCTTTGCATCCGGTCATCAGAAAGGCCAGGGCCAAGGTGCAATAAAGCAACTTCTTCATAGTAAATATATATGTTTCTGCAAAAATAACTATTTTTGTATTTATTATGGCAAATCCGTTGAAACAATTGGCGGGAGAGACCGCCATCTATGGCTTCAGTTCCATCCTGGCCCGTATCCTGAACTTCCTGTTCGTGCCCATCTACACCCGGATGCTCACCCAGGGACAGTATGGCGTGGTCACGGAGTTCATGGCCTATATCGCTATCCTTCAGGTGGTTCTGGTGCTGGGCTTAGAGACCGGCTGTTTCCGCTTTGCCAATAAGGAGGGAGAAGATCCCCGGAAAGTCTATTCCGGAGCCTTGCTTGCCGTTACGGGCCTCAACTTGGCCTTCCTGGCCTGCATGGTGGCCTTCTCCGAACCCATATCGGCCGCATTGGGTTATGCAGGCTACCGCAGCCTCATCATCTACGTAGCGGCCATCCTCTTCTGCGACAGCATTACCGCCATCCTCTTCGCCAAGCTCCGGCAAGAGCACAAGGCTATGAAGTTCGCCATCCTCAAGACCGTGAAAATCCTCACGGAAACGGGTGCGAACCTCTTTCTGTTCTTCGTGTATCCCGCCCAGCCGGATTTCACCTATCCCATCTTCGCCATTTTCGTTAGCTGCGTACTGTGCCTGGTCCTGTTCATCCCGGACATCCTGCGCCTGAAACTCACCTGGGATGGCGGAGTGGTGAAACGGATGCTCCTATACTCCCTGCCGCTCATGGTGGCAGCCCTCCCGGGCGTAGCCAACGACTTCCTGGACCGGGTACTGTTCCGCTTCTTCGACACCTCATCCGAAGCCTGGCGGGACACCCTGGGCGTCTATCAGGCAGCCGTGAAGCTGGCGGTGATCATGAACCTCTTCATCCAGATGTTCCGCTATGCGGCCGAGCCCTTCTTCTTCCAGCGGGCCAAAGACAAAGGCTCCAAGGAACTCTATGCCGTTGTGATGGAGTGGTTTACGGCTTTCTGCGGCCTGGTGTTCCTGGGCGTCATCGGCTATATAGACATCATCTCCCTTTTCCTGGGAAAGGATTTCCGCGTGGGCATAGGCGTAGTGCCGATTATGCTACTCAGTTATATGCTGCTGGGCATGCTCTTCAACGTATCCATGTGGTACAAGCTCTCCGGCAAGACCAACATGGCCATATGGATTACGCTGGCGGGCCTACTGGTAACCACCGTGGTTAACGTAGCCTTCATGCCACGCTTCTCCTATTGGGCATCGGCCTTCGGACATCTGGGCAGCTACCTCACCATGTTCATCATCAGCGCCGTCCTGGGTGCCAAATACTACCCTATTCCCTATAGCTGGAAGCGCATCGGAGGCATTTTCCTGCTGATGGGCGGGGCTTATGCCCTCATCTGGTGGATGTCCACCCAATTCCAGGCCGATGGTGTCCGCTGGGGCATGATGGCTCTGAACACCCTGGTAATCGCCGCCTACGCCGCCATCTGCTGGCTGGGTCTCCGCCGCCGCGCCGTCGCCTAAACTTCAACGCCCGCAAAAAACGTCGGCACAAATGTCATGCCCGACGGCTGAACCGATGAAAAACGCCAAAAACGTCGGCCCAGCCGTCAGCTATTAAAGAAAAGTTGCTATATTTGTGGACTTTTTGCGCACGCCCGCGCGCAAGATTCAGCATAATGCGGGTTTATTAGTAGTGTATGGAAATAAAGATTCAGAATCAGGAAGTTCCGGTACTTCTTCTCACCGGCTATCTGGGCAGCGGCAAGACCACCCTGCTCAACCGTATCCTGGCCAATAAGAAAGGAATCAAGTTCGCCGTCATTGTAAACGACATCGGCGAAGTGAATATCGATGCCGATCTCATCGAGAAAGGCGGCATCGTGGGACAGACGGACGCCAGCCTGGTGGCCCTGCAGAACGGTTGCATCTGCTGCACCCTCAAGATGGACCTTGTGGCGCAACTGTCGGAGATTATCGCCACCCGCAAGTTCGACTACATTGTCATCGAAGCCAGCGGCATCTGCGAGCCGGCCCCCATTGCCCAGACCATCAGCACCATGCCCATGCTGGGGCCGCAGTACATCCAGGACGGCCTTCCGTACGTGGACTGCATTACCACCGTGGTGGACGCCCTCCGCATGAAGGACGAATTCGCCGGCGGCAAGGCCCTGGAGAAGGACGATATCGGCGAGGATGACCTGGAACGCCTTGTTATTGAGCAGATTGAATTCTGCAATATAGTACTCCTGAACAAAGCGGCCGATGTAACCTCCGACGAGCTGGGCACGCTGAAAGGCATCGTCAAGAGCATCAACCCCGGCGCCAAGGTGCTGGAATGCAATTACGGCGACGTGGACCTGGACGAGCTCATCTTCACCGGCATGTTCGACTTCGACCGCGTGGCCACATCGGCCGCCTGGATTGCCGCCATCGAGGGGGAGGACGAGGAGGAAGAGGCCGAAGGGGAAGCCCTGGAATACGGCATCGACACCTATGTCTATACCCGCCGTCCGGCGCTGGACCTGAACAAGTTCGACCACCTGGTGGCCCGCAAGTGGCCCGCCAATATCATCCGCGCCAAGGGCCTCTGCTATTTCTCCGATGACCCGGACAAGTGCTACCTCTTCGAGCAGGCAGGCCGTCAGAAGAGTCTCAAGGACTGCGGCCTCTGGTTCGCCACCATGCCGGAAGACGAGCTGCAGGACATGATGGAACGGGACCGCAAGCTCCGGGAGGACTGGGACCCGCAGTACGGGGACCGCATGCAAAAGATAGTGTTCATCGGCCAGCACCTGGATAAGCCGGGGCTGGAAAAGCTGATGGACAGTTGTTTAGCCGATTAATACCCTCTCAATGATAAAACGGACATTCATTCTTTTAGCCGCAGCAGCCGGACTCCTGCTACAGGGAATCCCGGCCGCCGGACAGACGGACAGCTACCAGCAGCAGGCCAAGGAGCTTTCCACCCTATACCGGGGAAGGGTGCAGAACTCCTATCCCTTCCGCTACAACGGCACCTTCTTCATGGACACCAGAAGTTTCTCCACGGGCAGCCTCTTCTATAACGGAAAGCTGTACGAAAACGTGCTGCTGAACGTGGACGCCTATGCGATGGAACTGGTGACCAAACCGGAGAAAAACGCCGCCGGCGTTATGCTGGACCGCGACCAGGTGGCCTGGTTCACCCTGGGAGACCGCCGCTTCGTGAACCTGCGCTATATGGGCTGGGCCGATGCCCCGGAAGGCTTCTTCGAGCTGGTGCGGGACGGCCGGGAACCGCTCCTGGTCCTGAACCGGAAGATCTTCCGTTCGGACACCAACCTCCGCAGTGCCGACGATATGGACGGGAACTACGACCCGGACCTGGTGAACTACTTCAGCCGCAGCACCACCCCCTACACCCTCCAGGCCGACGGCAAGCTCAAGAAACTGAACAACCGCAACTACAAGCGGCGCCTGCGGGAAGTTTCCCGGCCGGAGGAAAGCGTGTTCGAAGGCAAATGGAACCAGTGGCATCCGGACTATGAAGCCAGCAGCGGCCCCATGCCGGAAGCTCCTTTCAAATCCGTGGGCCTGGGCCTGCCGGACGGTTACTTCGAGGAAATCAAGGAAGACACCACCACGGTAACCTATGCCAACAACGCCCTCACCGCCACTTACAGAAATAAAATCTACACCATCGGCGAGGAAGACAAGTCCAAGGGCGGCCGGGCCACCGTGAACGGAACCGTATTCGAAGCCGAAAGCGGCCTGCCCCTCCCCGGCGTGGTCATCTTCGACGACAACACCTCCACCTACGTGCGTTCCGATGCCCGGGGACGCTACAGAATCACCCTCCCCCGGGGCGAGAACCACTTGAATTTCAATGCCGAATCCAAGGAAGACCTCACCCTGAAAATAGACCTGAAGAGCGACGGAGATCTGGACGTGGTGATGACGGAAAAGGTCACCCTCCTGAAGGGTTCCATCGTATCGGCCGAGAGCATGCGCCAGCACCGCAGCACCTCCATGGGCGTGGAATCCGTCAGCATGAGCACCATGAGCAAGATCCCTTCGGCCTTTGGCGAGGGCGATATCATCAAGGCCGTGCTCACCCTGCCGGGCGTGAAGAGCGTGGGTGAGGCTTCCGGCGGCTTCAATGTGCGCGGCGGCAGTGCCGACCAGAACCTGGTGCTGTTCAACGACAATACCATCTACAACCCCAGCCACCTCTTCGGTATCTTCTCGGCCTTCAATCCGGACCTGGTGGAAGGCGTGGAACTGTACAAGAGCTCCATCCCGGCCGAATACGGCGGAAGAATCTCTTCCGTCCTAAGCGTCACCTCCAAGGAAGGTGACCGGAACCGGGTGAAAGGTTCGCTGGGCGTCGGCCTCCTCACCAGCCGGGGACATATCGAAGGGCCCATCGGCAGCAAGACTACTTTTATTGCGGGCGGCCGAATCTCTTATTCCGACTGGATCCTGAATCTTCTGCCCAAGGAAAGCGCCTATGCGGGCGGCGGCGCCAACTTCGCCGATGCCAATCTGGGCATAACGCACCGCTTCGACGACAACAATTCCCTGCAGCTGTTCGGCTATTTTGCCAACGACCGCTTCTCCTTCAGTGGAGACACTACCTTCCGCTACACCAACATCAACGCGGCCCTCACCTACAGGCACAAGGCCGATGACGGCAGCTCCTTCAAACTGAGCGCCGGTTACGACCATTACACCAACGACGTGGGCGCCCATGCCTGGGAGAGCGGGGCCTACGACCTGGAGACCTTCATCCGCCAGGCCTTCCTGAAAGCCGGTTTCGTGAAACCCGTGAATTCGCACACCCTTTCCTACGGACTGGACCTGGTGGGCTACGGCCTGGATCCGGGTATCATGACCCCTTACGGCGAAGCTTCGGCCGTAGAAAAGCGGGTGCTGAACCGCGAACTGGGCCTGGAACCCGCCCTGTATGCTTCGGACAACTGGGCCATCACCGAGCAGTTCTCGGTGGACGGCGGCCTGCGGCTGTCTTCCTTCCTGGCCCTGAATCCCAGCAAGTTCTATATCGGCCCGGAAGTGCGGCTTTCCACCAAGTATTCGCCGCTGGAGAACCTCTCCTTCAAGGCCGGCTTCAACACCATGCGGCAGTACATCCACCTTATCTCCAACACGGCCTCCGTGTCGCCGATGGACACCTGGCGGCTCTCCAGCGCCGAAATCGCCCCCACCACTGGATGGCAGGGTGCCGCCGGAGCCTACTGGACCCTGTTGGGTTCGGGCGTGGACCTGTCGCTGGAAGGTTACTACAAACAGAGCCGAAACGGGCTGGACTATATGAGCGGCGCCACCCTCTCCATGAACCCCCGGCTGGCCGATGAACTGGTTCCTGTGTTCGGCCGGGCCTACGGCGTGGAAGTGATGGTGAAAAAGCCCGCCGGCAAACTCACCGGCTGGATGTCCTACAGTTATTCCCGCAGCCAGCTGAGGGAGATGCAGGACCGCGGCAGTTCCACCATCAATCGCGGCGAATGGTACAACGCCCCGTACGACAAGCCGCATGAGTTCAAGCTGGTGGCCAACTTCGCCCTCACCCACCGCTTCAGCTTCTCCATGAACGTGGATTACTCTACCGGACGGCCCATTACCGTTCCCGTAGGCCGATACTATTACGGCGGAAAATACCGCCTGGCCTATTCTGACCGCAACAGCCACCGCATTCCGGACTATTTCCGCCTGGACCTGGCGATGAACATAGACCCCGGACACTACCTGAAGGCCTTTGCCCATGCTTCCGTGACCATTGGCGTGTATAACGTCACCGGACGCAAGAACCCGTATTCCGTGTATTTCCGGACCGACCGCAACGGAAACGTGAACGGCTACATGCTGTCCGTATTCGCCACGCAGATTCCGTATATCAACCTTAATTTCCTGTTCTGATGATGAAGAAGCTTCTATTATATATCGCTTTGGGAGCGGGACTTGCCTCCTGCATCTATCCCTACACTCCGGACCTGGAGAGCGATCCGGAACGCACATTGGTGGTGGACGGTCAGATTCTGGTAGGCGGAATCAGCACCTTCCGGCTCAATTTCGTGATGCCGCTGGAGGGCCCTGCAGCCGGTGTAGCCCTGGGTAACGCCTGGGTGGAAGACGACCAGGGAAACCGCTATGACAGGTTGCCCGATTACGTTTATTATGATTATGACAGTCCGGGAAATGGTTATGGCGGTGATTCTCTTAAAGGCTCCATGGGTTTGTCCAACAACATCCGGGTGAATACCCTCAACGCCCCGCTGGGACGCAAATACCGGGCTGTCGTGGAATGCGACGAAGAAACCTATGTCTCCGACTGGATTGAGCCGCACGCCGCGCCTGAAATCAAAAATATCTCCTTCGAGGCCGACGCTTCCACTGTTACGGTGTATGTAGATTTGGACGCCGGCCTGGATGGTTCCGGCTATATCGGCTTCATGTACGATGAAACCTGGAGGTTCCATTCGGACTTTTATCCGGAATACCTTGTGACAAATACAGATAGCTGGACAATTACCCCCACGGTTGAACTCCAGTATGAATATCCCTATTACTGGTGCTGGCGGAATATGGAAAACCAGTCCGTCGTCCTGCTGGACTATACCTCTTTTGAGGGCAATACGATTATGAAATTCCCCTTGAAAACTTTCTCCCGTACCGATTCCCGCAACCATCAGCGCTATTCCATCAACGTAAAGGCCTTCACCCTTTCCAAAGAAGCCTTCCAGTTCAACAAGGAGATGGAAGATATTTCGGAGATTGGCGGAGACCTCTTTACGCCGGATCCGGGTGCCATTCCGGGAAATTTCACCTGCGAAACCCATCCGGAGAAGGAAGTGATGGGGCTTGTACTGGCCGGGGACGTAACCTCCAAACGTGCTTTCATGGGCAGTGATTTTTATATCCATTACGAGCCTTATTACGACTTCGCAAGAGTTTCCCCCGAACAGATGCCCACCTATTACTTCGACATGGACTGGCGGCCCATCAAACTGGTACGGTCGGACGAAGGAGATTACATCGGCTGGCAGCACGAAAGCTGCATCAATTGTCTCCTTAGGGGCGGATACCAGACAAAACCGGATTTCTGGGAGGACTAAGCATATGAAAAAGAGCATTTTAACCCTAATACTGGCTGCATGTCTGGCCCTTCCGGTCCTGGCGCAGGACCGCATCTTTGTGGTAACCGACCGCAGCACTTACCTGGCCGGCGATCTGGTCTATTGTTCCCTGTTCTGCGTGGATGAGAAAGGCGGAATGTCGGATTTCAGCGCTGTCTCCTACCTGGAACTCATTTCCCCGGAAGGAACGGCTGCAGAGGCCAAAGTGGGCCTCTTCGGCGGACGCGGAGCCGGCTGGTTCCGGATACCTTTGAACGCCCCCACCGGAAACTATGCCCTGGTTGCCTATACCGCCCGGAGCCAGGTGGCCCCGGGAAGCGCCCGCACCCTGGCGGTGTTCAACACCACCTCCCAGGCCCGGATCAAAGATGGTGTGAAGATTGTGCCGGAAAGCCAGTTCACTCCCTTCCTACCGGCTGATAAGGCCCCGGAAGGCGGTCTTTCCCTTACCCTCCCCGCCCGCGTACGGACCGGCCGCGAAGCCACCCTGGTGATTGACGGCCTGGATCAGGATGCCGATCTGGCCGTTTCCATCTATCACGAAGACGGTCTGGCTCCCGCCGACGATAAAACCCTTTCCGGCTTTTTGAACGGGCAGCCCGCCGCTCCCGGTAACCGCCTGGGTGAATACGAAGGGGAAATCGTTTACGCCACCGTGGAAGGCCTGTCCCAGGGTACGTCCCTCGTTGACAATGAGGTCACGGCTTTCCTTTCATCGGCCGGTGCTCCCGCCAACCTGTATATCGGCAGGAATTCCTCCGACGGACGGCTGCAGTTCTTCACCGGCAACATCTATGGAGACCGGGAACTGGTATGTGAAGTTTCCGCGATGAGCGGGCAGCAGTGCCACATCAACCTGGCCAGTCCCTTCATCCACCCCGAATCCCCCGCTCTGCCGCAACTGGTGCTGAGCAGTGCCCAGCGGAATGCCCTGGTGGCCCGGAAAGCCTCCCTGCAAGCCCAGCTGGCCACAGCGGAAGACACCCTTACCCGCTTCCTTCCCAAGCGGGAAGACCTCCTGCTGGAAGGTAACGCCTATGTCCGCTATCACCTGGACGACTACACCCGTTTCCCCACCATACAGGAAATCTGTGTGGAATTCGTCAGGGAGCTGCAGTTCGTCCGCCGCGACGGCCGCTGGCGCATCCGGATGGTGGTGACCGACGCCACCGAAAGCCGGAAATACCTGCAGGAGAACGTGTTGGTAATGATGGACGGCGTAGTGGTCACGGACCACAACCTGCTTGCCGATTTCGACGCCATGCTCCTGGAGGATATTGACATCTATACCCAGAACATCATTCTGGGCGGCGTTTCGTTCAACGGCATAGTGAACTTTATCACCAAAAAGAATTACGTTACCGCCCTCCATTTTGCCGACAATGTGCGCGTGGTGGATTTCAAGGGCGTTTCCTACCCCATCGCCTACCCGGGCGGCGTTCCTTCTCAAGGCCAGGACCGGCGGCAGGTGCTTTACTGGCATCCCGCCCTGGAAATGGAAGCCGGACAGGCCCGGCGCATTCCCATTACCGCGCCCGCCTATGCAGGCCGTTTCCGCGTGGTAGCCGAAGGCTGGAAGGCCGACGGAACCCCGATCCGGGCAGAGTATAGCTTTGAGGTAGAGTAGTTTATTCAGCTTCCTGCTGCATCTTGCGGAGCATGGCCGCGGCCGGCATACGGTCGCGCAGCATAGGCGTGTCGAAGCCGTTTCTCTGCAGCAGAATCAGATTGTAAAGCGGATCGTGGGTAATCACGGGAATCTGTGCCCGGACATCGGGTGCATCGGCCTCCCGGGGCGTTCCCTTGGCAGCCAGAGCCCGGAAATGACGCACATAGGCTCCGTTGACGGAAGTATGGTCCAAAATGCGGCAGTACTTTTCCATGAGGGTGTAATCTCCCAACAGGTAGTACAGTTCCACCATCCGTCTAAGAACCACGAAACTGGTGCCTTTCGGCAGCTGGGTGGCCCATTGGTAATAGTTGTGCACGGCCTCGTTGTAACAGCCCAGATACTGGTACAGGCAGGCCTTGAAGAGCAGGCTGGTATAGTATTCCCTGTTGCCGTCGTAATAGATCATGTCCAGGTCGTTCTCCTCGTAAACGGGATAGGTGAACATTCTGTCCCCCAACTGCTCCTTGCCGGAAAGGGCCAGCAGGGCGAAGGGAGTGAGTTCCGGATCTTTTTCCGCCACGGCCGGAGGGACGGTCTTCAGCAAGTCGTCCCAAACACCATAGAGGGCGTCGTGTTTAACGCGGGAGAAACGTTCGGTCCGCTGCACGGAAGGACTGAAAATGGTAAGGGCAGCCGCCAGATGGACCAACACCAGAGCCAAAGCCAAATCCGGCTTCCAGGCCCTTCCAGGGCGCTTTTTCAGCAGGAGAGACAATAGCCAAAGGGCCGATAACACCAGCAGTACAGCGATTCCCACTTTGGGTTCGCTACTTCTGGAGAGGAAAAACCAGAGTGCTCCTGCTCCCAAGGCGGGCAGACTGTCCAAGGTAAATCCCAAGCATTTGCAGAGCCCACGGCACAGCAGGAAGACAAGCGTAACGATGACGGCCAGAATGAGCGCGCCGTAAACAGGGTCCCGGTAGAACTGGATCAGGAAGTCAGAAACAATGCCGGATAGCGGCCAGGGCTGAGCAAAAGCCCGGGTCCAGCCGTCCGGTGTATTCAGGAACAGGCCCTCATACTCCTGACAGATGAGGGTATAGGGCTGGCAGACACGGCTTACCAGAAAAACGGCTGCGAAAAGTAGCACCGGCGTTATCCATTTCTTCATCTTGCAAACAACTTGGATACCGCCTCGTCCAGGCCGGCTGGTTGCTCCGGAACAAATTCGGGAACGTTATAGGACTTCAGCCGCAGCACATTATGGCTGAACTTCTTCTGCGGCAGCAGGAAAGGCTTCCCGAAGTGGCCTTCCCCGTCAAAATGGGCTATATACAGGCGCGTGTAACGGCCGTCCAACCTGCGGCTGCTGAAAAGCACCCAGCGGCCGTTGGAGGACCAGCTGTGATAGCTTTCCGTATCTTCGCTGTTAAGGATTTCCGCCGGTGATACGATGCCGGTTTCCAGATCCATCAGGTATAAATCGGCCTCCTTGTGCCAAATGGGGAAGGTCCCGTAGCCGGAAGCGGTGAACAACAGCCATTCCCCGTTTACACGGGGGAAGGAAACCGACAGGGAATCGGCCTTCCAGACTGTGCGGGGTTCTCCTGTGAACTTTCCGTCCCGAAAGTCGATGGCGGCCAGTTCGTAATGCACGGAGGCCCGGTTTTCCACCACCGAGGCCAGGCTGTCGGCCACGCAGTAATAAAGCGTGTTGCCGTCCGGGGCCCAGGCCGGGAAGGTTTCCATCCTGGCCGTATTGCACACAGGTTCGTAAGTGAACACAGAGTCTGTCTGGGTATCGAAGAGAATCAGGTCTGAATTATGGTCATAGACCTCTACCTGCTGGCTGCCCATAATAGGAAAACTCTGCTGGGTGGCGTTGGAAGAGAATATGACGTACCGGCCGCCGGGATGCCAGGCGGGATAGACGCCCTGCTTGTGCGGACCCACCGTGGTCAGGTTCAGCAATTTCACCTGATCCCCGTTCACGAATATCGTACCGCCGCCGGCACCACGGGCGTGGAAAAGCATACGGGAAGGGTCTCCGGGAGAGAAGCTGTGGCAATTCACGCAACCGCCGTTCACCGAGGCGTTTTCCACAATGGGCATCTCCTTGTAAGTGGCCAGTTCCCGGCTATAGAGGCCCATCTCTTTCCAGCCCTCATAGGAGGGTTCGATAAGCCGGTAGGCGATATACGGATCTATGGCATCGTGCGAGATATAGACCGGGAACGGGGCATAGCGCACCCCTTTCCCGGTCTTCTTATCCCAGGCACGTACATGATAATAGAGCGTGTCCCCTATCCGCTTTTCCTCCACCTTGAAAGGACGGCCATCGGCCATCTCGAAGGAGAGGGCGGCCATCCCTTCCGGGATGGTTACCCCGGCATAATCCGGCACGATGGGCGGCAGCGAAGAACTGTCTGTGAACTCAACGCGTCCGCAGGCAAGGAACAGGGCGGCCGATAAGGCCAGTATGGGCCACACGCCTCTCATCAGTAAAGATTCTCCGTTACGGAAGCAGGAATGGAATCTATCTTCTTATAGGTATCTACTTCCTTATCTCCGGCGGAAGCCAGGGTGAGGGTGTTACCGTCACGGGAAGCCGAATAAGGGCCCCAGGCGGAGCCACTGGCATAACTGCCGGAAAGTTTGGCAGCGTCCTTATTCAAGTTGTAGGTGCCTTCAAACTTGGTGTATCGGCCTTCGCCAATCTTCTGGTACAGGGTAAAACTGTTGTCGGCAGCAAAGTCAATGTACACGCTCACCGTCACGGAACCCACGCTGGCTTTGGTGCTCACGGAAGAGAGCTCCCAGGTGCCGGCTACATCCAGTTCCGGAACCGTAGGTTGATCCGGGTCGTTTCCGTTACAGGCGGCGAGCAGGGCCATGCAGGCCAAAAGGGTTAAAAGCTTTTTCATTACAGCCATCCTCCCGTACCGTTGCCACCGTCCGTATCACGGGCGATGAGTGAAACACTTTGTGTAAGGATCATGCCTCCAGGAGGATTGCTTCCTCCGCCCACATGGTCTCCGCCACCCACTGCATTGATGGTGATTTTACCGGAGCCCACAGCCGTGGGATGAATATACAGGCGTCCGAACTGGACATAGGCATAGCCGTTCTCATCCATAATGGCCGGATATTTATCGGCATTGGTGGGGGTAATCTTCTGCAGGCCCATGGAGGAAGCCGTTTCGGTCGGCACTTCCACTTTCAGGTAGGTAAGGCTCACGGATGCGGTACCAAAGGCCGATGTAAGGTCTATCCACTGCTGCCGGCCGATACCTGCCGTGAGGGTGGGCAAACCTTCGATATGCATCATCAGTCGCCAGGCGTCAATGGCGCCGGTTCCCATCTGATGGTAGTAAGGAGCCATTTTGAGGGCAGGTTTGGCATAGGCATAGGTCTTCTCGTTCTTGCTGCCTATCCGCTGGTCAATATCGTCCACACTGGCCAGGATCATCCGTTTGAATTCGTCCCGGGAGAATTTCTTGCCCAGTTTCTTGGCATAAGCAAGCCCCAGGGCCACCACCCCGCTCACATGCGGGCAAGCCATGGAGGTTCCATTCATGAAACCGTAATCCAGACCTGTCTTATAGTAGTCTCCATTCAGTCCCAGTTGAGGAAGCTCCCCGGGAAGGGTGGAAAGCACCATGGAGTCCCAGCGGTTTGTAATATGATAGGCTTCTCCGCCCGGTGCGGAAATATTGCACCCCGGACCATAATTGGTGTAATAAGTGGGGAGAAAATCCGGGCCAAAGGCCGATACGCTGATGATGTCGTAGAAGGCGCCCGGATAATGGGCGAAATCGTGATTTTCGTTACCTGCGGCAAAGATGGCAATATTTCCGTCCAGGACGGGGTTGTTGCAACTATCCTCGAAATAATGGATGGCATCTATTTCCACTGTTCCCTGGTTCCTGGTGTAGGCATTATCCGACGAAAAGGCCGTAGGGATACCAAAAGAGCAGGAAATGATGGATGCTCCCATATCGGCCGCATATTTGATGGCGCGGGACACAATGGAAGTGGAGCCGCCAGAATCATCCGAGAAAATCTGGCAGCTCATGATGCGGCAGCCGTCTTTCTTACCCGAACCGCCGGCAACACCGCAAACACCTTTTCCGTTGTTGTTTACAGCGGCAATGGTGCCGGCGCAATGAGTACCGTGACCGGAGTCGCCCACTGTAGCTCTCTGCACCGGATCGTAATGGGTTTTATCCCAGGTAATGGCGCCATTTTTCCAGGGACCGCCCATACTCTCCTGCTTGGCAGTAACAAAGTTAAATCCATAAACATCGTCTATGTAACCGTTTCCGTCATCATCAACTCCATTACCGGGAATTTCGCCGGGATTGGTCCACATATTCTCCGCCAGATCCGGATGAGAGTATTTTACGCCCTCGTCCACCACGGCAATTACAATGTCGGGATCTCCGCAGGTAAGGGTGGTCCAAACATCCAGCACATTCACATCGGCGCCCGCTACGGCAGACGGGGAAATGGATGCTTTGCCATAGTTCTTGTAGTGCCACTGGTTGCCCAGGTACGGGTCATTGAACACGGCGTTGTCGGCCCGGGTAGCCGGAGCTCCGGCGGCATAAACGCCATCCTCTGCATCGTTCTTACAGACAGACTCATACTCAACCACTTCCACAAATCTCTCCAGGGAAAGGTCACGGGCTTTGGTGTCCACATTCTCCGTCTCCGAGAAAGAAGCTTCATACCAGCGGTCCAAACCATACTTGCGTTCCAGCTCTTCCTTTCCGGGCGTGGAATTGAACACCTTCTCCAGGGTAACGTTATATTCCTTTTCCAGTGCCTGCAACTGCGACTCATCGGGAGCAGCGACAAACTTGACCAGCACTGCATCCGGAAGTACTTTCTCTCCCAGGCGCACAATGGGGGCCATGTTCTCCTCCACCAACTCCACATCCTCCTTCTGCACGCAGGAGAAAAAGGTCAGTAAGGCAGTGGCCACAAAGAACATTTTTAAAAATTTCATTATCAGTCTTTTTTTACGACAAGAGGCCCGGCGCCCAATGCGCCGGGTCTCATTTGTCAGATTATCAAATAGTTCACACTATTTTACATACGACTGCACGGGACGGTTGCTTTCACGGAAGGAAACCTGAGAGACGGGACCAGTATAGGTTACGCTCTTGACATTCACTTCACGGATAGGAAGAGTACCGCCCTTCACACCTGCAACACTGTTGTAGATATTCACCGACTTGTTATGCTTGTCAATGATGGAACGGATATAAGCGCGAGTCGTCTGCACATAGTTGGTACGAGGCTCCTGGATATCCTTCTGGATGCCACGGAGCTGAGCCTGCCTGGCAGCAACGCCCTTCGGGGCTACACCATTATCATCCTTGGCCGGATCCACAAGCAGCAGATCGGTAAAGGCATCCACATTACCGGCAACAGAGGAATAAGCCTCGTCACTGTAGAATCTCAGGAAGAGACCATCTTCGCCCAAAGTTCCGCTATTATAGAGCTCGGAACTGGCAAATGCGATATAACCGTCATCTACAAAGCCGGCAATGAGCATGCTGGGATAACCGCGGTAGATGCCGCCTGCTTCAGAAGCGAAAACAAACAACTGGGCATAATAAGCACCACCTGCGGCAGCGCCCAATTGCTGTCCTTCCTCTGCCAGATTATAAAGGACACCGTTATAGAAGTCCCAGAGCTGGGTATCATCGAAGCCATACTTCGAGGCAGCATCGGCAAATATGCCGGAAATCTCTACATATTCATCAATAAGACCATCATCATCGGGTTCAGAATCCGGAACTTCACTGTCGGCAATGGTCACCTTGCCCACATATTCACGGAGACCGGTCTCATTGTCGAAGTAGTTGATACCGTAGAAATTGTAAGTGCCGAAGTATCCTTCCGATGTTGCAGGAAGCAGTTCAGGATTGATATCGTTCACCGAGAAGTTCCTGTAAATAGGAAGCGGATCGCCGGTAGTGCACTCGGAACCGAAAATTCTCACGGTTTCGGCAAAACCATTGCTGGCATAAACGAGCATGTAATACTCGGTACCCGGGAGGAGGTTGGTAAATACATCCACATAACCACTGCCGTTGATGGCCTCAATGGCTGCAGCGCTGAGGGACTTGCTGGCCATCAGTTTGGCAACACAACCATCGTAATCGGCATACAGATCCGCCAGGGTGAAAGCACCCACCTTCGCGTCAGTGATATCCATGCCATACACAAAGAACTCGAGGGCCGTATCGGTGCTGATACCGGAAGCAGCATACTTCGCAGCCGAACCAAGACCACCGCTCACATTCACTTCATACTCATCTATATCCTCTGCAGCCAGATAGATAATACCGCAAGAAGCCACTTCCTGCAGATTTCCCTTATCGTCGAAGGTGCCGGCCACCAGCGTGTAGGTACCGGTAGTACCCAGGTTGAAGGAATAAACACCAGGACCATCCGTCAGGGCATTGGGATCGTCGGCCGACAAAGTAGCGGCGACATTGCCAATCTGGGTGGGAGTAAGCGAACCTTCAGCAAAGTTGCAAACCACCTTGGCAACATCGGCGCCCAGCTTGAACGCAACGGGAACCTCGCCGTTTTCGGAAACACCGGCCTGCTCAACTTCGATGGAATAGTCCACGCGCACGAAACCTTCGGCAATACCGTAATTGTCGATAGTAGCCACGTGCCAGCCACCGACACCGGTCATATAGTACCATTCAGTATAAAGGTAGAATCCACCATTACCATCATAGTAACTATAATTATAGTGGCCGGCCTTTATCTCATCAAGGAAAGAACCCAGGGACGCACCGCTATAATCGGCATCCATGCCATAACCATCGTATACCCATACATCCGTGTCATAGGAACCGTGATGATATCCGGTATACTGGGAAAGGAGATGGATGTATTGGTTGCCATCGTCATCTTTTGCATTAGGATACCAGATGAAGGACCATTCACCTTCACCTTCACCGCCTGCAGCACCCCAGAAACCGAAACCATCATAATATTCACCCTTGTATTTATGGGTGCTGGTGAGCGTCTCGGTAAAGCAGGTACGGACACCGTCCACTTCGTAGTATTTGATATAGGTATCCACAGATTCTCCCCACCAAGGCTGCTCCCAGTGTACCACAGTAGGTTCGGCCTGGGATTCATCGGCCTTGAAGTATTTCATCTCCACACACATCACGGAGAAATCCAGGGCGATGGGATTGCTGTTGTACAGGGAAGCGTAACTGTTATCGTCAATCTCGAAACTGGCCTTGTAGGTAACACCTTCCTTGGCATTGTCGAAACGTACGGTGAACGTAGTTTCTTCCTGGCCGTCGGCAAAGATGGCTTCACCCACAGAGAATACACCGTCTTCGGAGAAGGAAGCTTTCACCGGAACGGTGATGGAACCGCTGGTGTTGGTACGCTTGAGGGTAATGTCCAGACTCTTCTCCTGAGTAGGATTAAAAATGTGGTCACCGCTGGCAGCCTGGGACGGGAAGAACACACCATAGCAACCCGGATTCTCGGCAGGACCCGGCTGATGGGGTTCTTCTTTCTGCTGGCAGGAAACCGCTGTGATGGTTGCTACTGCAATCAAAGAAATAATATAAAATAACTTTTTCATACGTGTCTGCGTTTTAATTAGTCAGTAACACCGTCACGAAGACCCGGATTCATGTCAATGGTAGGCTGCTGGCCACCCTGATTGTCCACGATACCGAAGTTGGTATTCATTTCACCCATCGGGAAACGCATCCTCAGCCAAGGATCCTGGGAATCCAGGTTGAAGCGGAAAGCGTCGGCGATGTTGGAGGTGCCAGGGCCGTGGGAACGGACGATAGGCTTGTCCAGACGGAGGTTGTCGAACACGCCGAAGCCCTCACCCCACAGTTCTACGCGGCGCTGGAACCAAATCTCGTCCAGCAGGCTGCGGCCACCGGCGGAAGCGCTGTAGGAAGGATCACGATAGGTCTTCACGAAGTTCTCCAGGATGGAAGTGGCACCGCCGTTGTCTCCAAGACGGGCCTTGGCCTCGGCCTGGATAAGGATCATTTCCTCTACACGCATCAGCGGCATATCCTCCTCGTTCACAGTGGTGGCGATAGGGTTGCAGCCGAACTTCACGTTGGTGTAAGGCAGGTAAGGGAGCTTGTCGGAACCGTCGTCGGCATTGGCTACGTCGTCGAAGCCAGGCCATTTGAGGCCAGCCAGGTTCGGGGATTCCAGGTTCTCGTCAACCCACCAGCCCTTGCGGACGTCCGTGGCGGGAATCTTGTCCCACAGCATCTTGTTGATGCAGGTGTACACCTGGCAAGCGGCAGCATAGCTCCAGTTGGAGAAGGAACGCAGCCAGGAAGAGGTGGTGGCGTACAGGCCGTTACCGCCCACATTCGTAGGCAGGCCGGGGGCCATGTCGTAACCCCAGATCCAGTTGTGTTCGCTGATGTCCATGAAGGAAGGATGGGAAACTTCCTCGATGGAAGCAGGTTCGTAACCGGCGGCAGCGGCAGCAGCATCGTCGTAGGCGGCCTGCCAGTTACCCAGCTGCAGATTCACGCGGGCACGGAGGCCATAGGCCACGCTGGCGTCGATGTACATCTTGCTCTCGCGGGAAGCACCCTCCAGGTTGGCCACTGCGTAGTCCAGATCCTGCAGCACATAGTCATAAATCTCACCTACGGTAGCACGGGGGTTGTTAGTAAAGTCCTCGGTCTGCGGGGTCACGAGCGGAACGCAGGGGAGGTCCTTGCCAAGACCGTCAGCGGTCTGGGTGAGCGGAGCGAACTGATACTGAGGAGCCAGCATCATGTAGGAATAGGCGCGCAGAACACGGGCCTGTGCAATCATGTTGATGGCAGCAGGGTCGTCCACATCCTCGGCATAACCGGCCAGGAACGTGTTCACGTCACCAATCATGTTGTAAGGAATACGGTAACGGATGGCCGGATTACGGTAGTTGTTGTTACGGGAGCTGTACTCACCGCAAACGGAGAACCAGTTGTAACCACTGTCCGCGATAAGGGCATCGGCGCCTTCCAGGTCGTTGCAGAACAGAATCATCAGGAATTCCCAGTCGTCCGGGGTGTTGTAAACCTTACGCGGCTTGCCGATATTGGTGAACATACCGTTAAAGGAAGCGGAAGCACGGGACGGGGCAATTACATTTGTTTCCTGAACCTGCGTGGCAAGCATGGTACCACCCTCAGGGACGATTTTGTCCATCTTGTCGCAGGCGGCAAAGGCAAGACCTAAAGCAAAAACGAAAAATAATTTATTCAGTTTCATGTCTTTATCCTTTTAAATTAGAAAGTGAGAGTGATACCGCCGGTGATGGTGCGCATGGCTCCGTAAGAGGAGGAACCCTGGGCCATGGTGAAGGAACCCAGACCAAAGGCATTGCGCGGGTCCAGACCCTTGCGGGCAGAGAGGACGGCGAGGTTTTCACCGGCCACATACAGGCGGAGAGAAGAAATCTTAATCTTGTTGGTCCAAGAAGCAGGAAGCGTGTAACCAAGGGTTACGTTGTTCACGCTCAGGTAGTTGGAGCTCACGAAGAAACGGTCCAGGGCGCTCTGGGCAACCGTGGTGTCACCGTCCATACGAGGGATATCGGTGTTCTTGTTCTCCGGAGTCCAGGCCTTGAGCACATCCTTGTGCCATGCCTGACCGGCAGAAGCCTGGGTCCACATGAGCTGCTGGTAGTTACCGTCGTAGTAACGGCCACCGAGCTGGAAGGAGCACTGCACGGAGAAGTCGAAGCCGTAGGCGTTGAGGCTGGTGCCGAAACCGCCATAGAGCTTAGGCAGCACAGAGCCCAGTTCATACTGGGTAGCGTCGGAGAACACCTTGGTCTTCTCGTCCGTCTCGCTGGTGATATTGCCGTTATCGTCTTTCTCCACAACGTGCTTCCAGTACAGGCCTTCACCGGTCTCGGGATCTACGCCGGCATACTTGTACATATAGGCGTCGTAGAGGGAACCGCCCACCTTATAAATATAGTTGGAACCGCGGATACCGGTCTCTTTGTCCACAGAATCGTCCAGGGAAAGGATGGTATTGGTGTAGTTGCTGGCATTGATATTCCAACTCCAGTACACGTTCTTGGTCTTCACGATGGCGCCGTCCAAAGCAACTTCGAAACCGCGGTTGCGGATGGAACCCACGTTCACAGGCATACGGCCGGTAGGGTTACCGGAGGAATAAGGAACGTTCTTGGAATAGAGCAGGTCGTGCGTATCACGGTTGAAATACTCGATGGAACCGTTCAGATAACCGTTGAAGAGTTCGAAATCGAAACCGGTATTGAAGGAGTGGGAAGTTTCCCAAGTGAGGTTCTCATTACCCTTGTAGGAAAGGGCGATGGAGTAGTTGGTTCCGTCGAAGGAAGTGGTGTACTGGTCCGACCACGGCCAGTTGCCGTCCAGACCGTCGTTACCCTGGATACCGTAGCTGATCTTGAATTTGAGCATGTTCACGGCGGGCACGTTGAACCAAGGCTCCTTGCTCAGCAGCCAGGCGCCGCCGATGGAACCGAAGTTACCCCAACGGTGACCGGGAGCGAACTTGGAGGAAGCATCCCTACGGAAGGAACCGGAAACGAAGATGCGGCCGTCGTAGTCGTACTGGAGACGGGCCAGGAAACCCTGGCTCAGATACTGGGAAGTAGAGGACGAAACCGTCTTGCTGTCGTTACCCTTGGCGTTGCTCAATTCACCCACCAGCGGGTTGAAGAGGTGATCGTTGGAACCGCCCAGGGACTGGCTCTTACGGGCATATTCCTCATAACCGGCCAGGATATCGAAGTGATTCACTTCCGCGATGTCGAACTTGTATTCGGCCAGATACTGCTGGTTAACGGCAAACATACGGGAATGGCCTACATACACCTGGCCATCCACACCGGAACCGGAACCGAACTGGCTGTACAGGTCGTTCTCACGGGTGTTGTCGTCGGTTACACCCAGGTTGGCGCTGAGGGTGAGACCCTTGATGGGAGTGAGGATGAGACCCCATTTGCCCACCAGCACATCGGCATAGGACTTATAGACGTCGTTGTACAGGTCACGGACGGCGTTACCTACGAAGTTCGGGCGCTTGAAGTTGGTATTGTTGGAGTCGTAGATCTGACGGCCGCTTTCCTGATAGAGGTAAGGCTTGCCGGCCTCGTCCACTTTACGCACATACAGCGGATAGATGGGGCCGATGTTGTTGGCGATGTAGAAGGCATTGCCGGAGGAACCCCAGCTACCGGAAGATACGTTACCGGAATCCGAGTAGGAATAGCTCATGTTGGTGACGAAGCGGATCCAGCTCTTGATCTGGTATTCGGCATTCAGACGGGCGCTGTAGCGCTGGTAACCGGAATTGTACACGATACCGCCATCGTTCAGGTAACCCACACCGGCATAGTAGTTGAAGCGCTCGCCGGCGCCACTGGCCGAAATGTTGTATTCCTGACGGAAAGAATTGTGGAAGGTCTCGTTGTACCAGTCGTCGGGCTGATACCAGTACTCACCGTCGCTGTAACCCAGCTTGGCGTTGGGGTTGATCTTGAAATTGGTACCGATGAGCTTCTGGCCTTCCGGAACGGTGTACACCTGATAACCCAGACCGCCGTTCTTCTCGTTGAAGAGGTTCTGGTCGGCATAGGCATAGGACTCTGCCACGGTGTGGCCGGTGTAGTAGTACTTGTTGTACATGAGCTTGTAGTAGGTCTCATAGTACTCGGCCGGGTCCGTAATCACATCGTACTGAGGGATAAGGCGGGAGTTGGAACCGAAGCGGGCGTCGAAACGCACCACGGCATCGCCGCTCTGACCCTTCTTGGTGGTGATAATAATAACACCGTTTGCACCACGGTTACCATAAATAGCCGATGCGGCAGCATCCTTCAGGACGGACATGGACTCAACGTCGTTGGGGTTGATGTCCGAGATGGCGCCGTCGTAAGGCACGCCGTCCACCACGATGAGCGGGCTGGAGTCGGCGTTCATGGAACCGATACCGCGGATGCGGATGGTCTGTCCGCCGCCGGTCGGGTCACCGCTGGAGGAAATCATCTGCACGCCCGGGGTGGTACCGGCAAGGGCGCTGGTTACCCTCGAGGACAACTTCTTGGAGATGGTCTCGCTGTCCACCACTGCGGCAGAACCCGTAAAGGAGCTCTTGGTAGCGGTACCGTAGGCCACCACAATGGTTTCGTCGATAATCTGGTTGTCATCCACGAGAACGATGCTGATGGAAGAGCGGCCGCCCACGGGAACCTGCTGTTCCACGTAACCGAGGCAATTCACATTCAGGACACCGTTGGACGGAACACTCAGGGTGAACGCTCCGTTGACATCCGTCATGGTATAGACGGTGCGGCTGCCCTGTAAAACCACATTGGCACCCACGATCGCCTCACCGGCCTCGTCCACCACAGTACCCCTCACAGTGATGTTCTGTGCGGTTGCTGCTATGGACAGAGCCAGCAATACCATGGCTGTGAAAAAAATACGGATTTTTTTCATAAGCACATTTAGATTAGTTAAACATAAATTGATACACTACAATTTTCCAGTCCAAAGCCGACCCTTTCGGGTCAGGATACAATGAATCAACTGCAAAGATGGGAAATTCCTTTTACAATTCCAAAGGGGAAAATTAATAATAATTCACTGAAATAGTAGTTTATAGCCCATTTTTACGCATAAATATAGCAAAAACAAGGTTTTAGCGCTATTAAACCGTAATCTTATCGGCGAATTTGATTACAGTTATTAAGGGCTGAAAATTTTTAAAAATTTTTCAATTTGTGCATTATACCATTATTATATTAGATTTGTGATTCTTCCGGGGAATCCGTACCTTTGGGCTTATGAAACGACATTGGGTGCTTATTCTTTCGGGATGGCTGCTGGCCGGGAACGCCTTCGGCCAGGACGCACTGCCTTTTACCCGTATTGACCGGAATCCGGTTACATCGGCCTTTGCCGGTGCGGGTGCCGCCTATAGCGGGACCGCCGCCTACGGCGCTTTCGGCAATGCCGCCATGCTGCCCTTCTTCGGCAGGACGCTGGAGGCCGCCGTCTCCTACCAGCGCTGGTCTCCCGGTCTGGCACTTTCCAACAACGTGAGTGCAGGGGTCGCCTATAAGCTCACGCCCCAAATCGGCCTGGCGCTGGGCTATTCCCTGGGAAGCGGAGCCTCATACGATGTTTACGAAGGGCCCGGGGAACCTTCCGGCGTCTTCTATCCCAAGAATCACGTGATCGCGTTTGGCGTAGGTGTGGGTATTACGGAGCAGCTTTCGCTGGGTGCCAACATTCGCTATGCCCGGGATGTCCCCTCGCCTGCGCAAGTCATCGGCGGTGTCAGTGCCGACCTTTTTGCCGCCTTCCAGCCCATGGAAAGCCTGCGCTTCACCGCCGGACTATCCACCCTGGGCACCCGCGTGGCCGAAACCTGGAAGCAGCCCGCCTCCCTGAAGGCGGCCGTGGACTGGGGCCTTTCTCTGGAGGAGGTTCACGCTCTGAACCTGATGGCCGATGCCGATTATTACTTTTCCGGCCACTTTTCGGCCGCCGCCGGGTTCCAGTACGCCTTCCGGCAACTGCTGTTTGTCCGCGCCGGTTTACGCCTGGCCCCAGAGGACTGCGTAATCCCCGCTCATTTAGCCCTGGGCCTGGGCTTCCACTACCACGGTATCGGCCTGGACCTTAGTTTCCTCACCGCCTCACAGACCTTGGCTAACACCCTGAACATTGGACTGCAATACAGCTTCTGAAGTTTTTTTTGGCGAACCCGGAAAAAGTACTTATATTTGCAGTCCCGTTTTTCGGGACCCATACTGGAGAGATGCTCGAGTGGCTGAAGAGGCACGCCTGGAAAGCGTGTGTACCCCAAAAGGGTATCGCGAGTTCGAATCTCGCTCTCTCCGCAAAAAAAGGACTGCATCGGCAGTCCTTTTTTCGTGAAGAGAGTTGCGGTTTAACGTTAGTCTTAGTCCCGTTTTAGGCCGTTTTCCCGGCTAAGATCGTCAGTAGTGACAATCTTAGTCACATTTTGAACTGCTTTCTTGACTAAGATTGTACGGTAATGATAATTCGGCGATAGGCGACGAGTTGGAAGGGGCCGTCATCATGGATTTCGCAGATTAGGTGGAACTGCTGCCCGGGAGTGGCATCGGCGGGAAGGGTTAAAACGGCCTGCGGGGCGGTGGCATCGGCTAAAGAGGGGAGCTGCGGACCGCCGGGGAATTCCTGGAACCACCACTGGAAGCTCAGTGCGTCGCCGTCGGGATCCGTTGAGGCCGATGCGTCAAAACTGAGCTTTGCTCCTGCCTTTGCACTGACTTCCATCGGCTTAATTCCTTCTTTGCCATTAATCCGCACCACCGGGTTGCGGTTACCCTGCCCTTCGGCCGCCCATTGCATGCGGGCTGCGAAGTCGTTGAACTCGTCAGGGTAGAACTTATGTTCGTAGGCGTTGGAGATGTCCTTCAGCGGCTGCTGCCAGTTGGTCCAGGCGTTGGTTTCCCCATCCGGGCTGATGCCGAAAAGGTGGCATCCGCCCCAGCCCACCTGTTCCGGATGCTCGGGGTCGTTGAGCCCGTTCGGCATCACATTCAGGAAGCTGGGCGTGTCGCCTTCCACGCCCCAGAGGTAGTGTGGATACACCTTTCCCATCTCGCCGTGCCCCTGGATGAGTTCCGCGTACTTGTCCCAGTTCCGTACGCCCAGGGCGTTCTGGTTCAGCCAGGCGCTTTCGTCCCAAACCAGCATGAGGTCTTCCGGGAATTCCCTTCTGAGCCACTGGTGGGAACTGTAGGCCCGGTCCATACGCATGGCGTACACCATGTCCTGGTCCGTGATGGTGTAGAGACGGAATTTCCGGATGAAAGCCTTGAGTTCCTCCGGCGAACGTTCCTGCTGCACGCGCCAGATGGCCTGGGAAAGGGTATTGGCGCCGCCCCAGGAGCACACCCAGATGGGGCGGGGGTCGTCTTCATCGGCCAGTTTTATCAGTAATTCGCTGCCCGGGGAATCATTCCCGTCCCCAATTACGCCGATGCCGGCGCGGGTAGAGCCCATCAACGAGCGACTGCGGATGTAGTCCGCGCTGGGCCAGTACCCCAGCTGCTGGGAACCCTGCTCCTGTTCCGGCGAAAGGAAAGCGATTTGGCCGGAGCGTTTCATCAGGTTGTTCACGTCCACGGAATAGCCGTCGATCACCCGGTACAGGTATTCGGCCCACTCCTCCGGATAAGGGTCGCAGTTCCAGCCGATGGTGGTGACAATGGCCTCTATCTCAAAACGATCGGCATAACTGAGAAGCCGCACGGCGCTTTCGTTGTCGTCCGGTTCCACCTCGGCCGGGCCGATGTCCGTGAGCACCACGATGCGGGGCTTGAGAGTATCGGACGGTTTCACAACCTGGCAGGAAAAAAGCACAGCCACCGCTGCAAGCAGGATAATAGTTCGATTCATAGCGTATAATGGAAATAGTTGTGAATCAATTGGTTAAACAAAAGTGCCTGGTCAAATCGGCCAGGCACTTTCCCATAAAAGCCTATAGCTCAGGCGTTTCCATTCAACGGCCTAGCGCTTCTTGATGTCCCACTTGGCGTTGTCGTTGTTGAAGTCGAACTTCGCGAGGGTGGGAGTGCTGTCGGCCACGGAATACAGGCAGAAATCCTTGGCATCGCAGCCGGGGATGGCCTTGGGCTTGATGCGCCAGGTACCGTCGGTGAGCTGTTCGATAGCCCAGAGCTGCTCGTCGGCACCGGTGAACTCCGGAACGGTCACCACCTCGGCGCCTTCAGCGGCAGCCAGGGCGCGGTTGGTGCCTTGGATCACGATCTTGTAGTAAGGGCCACCCAGATAGCCACCGGCCTCGGGAACGGCCTCAATGGTCCACTGCTGATGAGGACGGGCCATATAGTCGTTGCAACGGGCAGGGATAACACCCTCCGGCCAGCCGCCGATCACTTCTTCCAGTTTCTGGCCTTCCAAAACCACAACGGGCTGATCCTGGCCACGGCCGAAACCGCGCATGCCACCCTGGGCACGGACGAAGTCTACAGTGAGTTCCAGGGCATAGCCACGACGGCGGGACAGAATCTTGTAGTTGCCGTCGGAGAGGATTTCACCGGCCTCGGGCCAGCCTTCCTTCCAGAGGATAGGACGGATAGCCAGCACGCTGCGACCGCTGCGGTCCAGGTCTCCCTCCCAGTGGAAGGACATCTTCTCCACACCGGGCTCTACGATGTAACGGCCGAAGTGGCCGGCGCCGAACTGACGCTCATCGGCAGCCACGACCATCTTGCCACCACCCTGCAGCATGTCACGGCCTACATTGTCCAGGAACGGACCATAGGGGTTGCGGGAACGGCCCACGATGATGTTATAGGTGGAGTTGGCACCGTCGCAGCAGGTACCGTGGGTACCCAGCAGATAGTACCAGCCATCGCGGTACATCATGGAGGAAGCCTCGCAGTCGATAGCTACGTCAATGTCGCGGGCGCCCTCTTTGCGGGCACCGGTCTTGGGATCCAGCTCTACCTGGCGGATATTGCCGAAGTAGGTGCCGAAGGTGCAGAACAGACGGCCGTTGTCGTCCATCAGGAAGCCGATATCGATGGCGTCGCAGTCCTCATCCATTTCGGAATGGGCCACTTCGATGGGCTCCGTGTAGGCGAAATCCGGGGAATTCGGATCCAGGGTCTTGTTCCACATGGTGAGGATACGGCCGGCGTGACCGCCTCCCAGGCCACCGCCCGTGGAACTGTAGCCCACCAGATAACGGTCGCCAATCTTGATGGCATCCGGAGCTGCACCGCCGCCAGGGCGCACAGCACCGCTCTCCCACACCCAGCCATCGGCCGAGATAAGGCCGCCGCCACCGGTGCCGAAGGTATAATACTTACCGTCGCATTCCACGATGGTGGAAGGGTCGTGAATATAAGGTGCGCCCACCTGGGCAGCTGCGGAAAGGCAGAACAGGGCTAAGATGCCCGCAAGAAGAATATTCTTTTTCATGGCTTATTTCGTGCTGAGGGTGATGTTCTTGACGGGATTGCCTGCTTCATCGATGAAGCGGCAGCAGAAGTCGCTCATGCCGGGACCGTTGATGACGGCGCCCCAGATGATGTTGCGGCCTTTCTTGAGGGTGAGACGAGGGGAAGCGCAGTCGTCCTGGACACGGCGGCGGTCGCCGGACAGGATCACGGCCTCTTCACCGTTCACCCACCACATGGAAGCGGAGTTGGAACCCACGGCCAGACGCACGTTGGGAATGTCCTCCTCGCAGTTCACCACGGTAACGGCCCAGCAGATGATGCCGTAACGGTCTTCGGTGAGGTTGGTGGCAAAGCGGAAGAGCTTCACGTTGGGCATCTTGCTGTCCATGGCGTGCCACTTGAGGGTAACCTTCTTCTGCTCGTACTTGGGAGGCTCCATGCCGAAGCCCATGGGACGGCCACCCTGCAGGTTCACGGGCGGTTGATACTCTACGGTGACTTTTACCTTGTCACCATCCTTGGGAAGGACGTCGCCACGCTGACCTTTGAAGTACTCTACGGCGAAAGCTTCACGGATGTAGCTGTCCGTGAAAACGGTGTTGGAACGGTTGGGCTTGCTGATGGGTTCCAGCAGCAGCCATCTGCCCAGGAAGCCCTGTGCATCAGGAGATGCAGTGGGCGTGGTGGCAGGTACCATGTACTTGTCCAGCTGAATGGACGAGTCGGCATAGACTTGTGCCCGGCCGGAGATTCCCGGCATCAGGAGCAGGAGTCCGATGACGACGGAAAGGGTTTTTAGTGTACTTTTCATAAAAATGATATAAAAGTTGATAGTGTTATTTCCGTGTACCAAGTTACAAAAAAAAAAGCCCCCCGGAAAGCCTTTAGGCTTCCGGGAGGCCGCTTAACGGATAATTAAAAGAATTCGACCGAAAATCGAAAGTCTGACGGATTCCTACAAATCGTTCATCACGTCCATGGCCTCCGTCCTGGACCCCACCACGATATCCTGGTAGCGGGACAGACCGGTACCGGCCGGAATCAGATGACCGCAGATGACGTTCTCCTTGAGGCCTTCCAGGTAGTCCACGCGGGCACGGATGGCGGCTTCCGAGAGCACCTTGGTAGTCTCCTGGAAGGAGGCGGCCGAGATGAAGGAACCCGTCTTCAGGGCAGCACGGGTGATACCCTGCAGCACCTGGGAAGCGGTGGCCGGACGGGCCGGACGCACAGCCATCAGTTTCATGCCCTGGCGTTCCAGCGAAGCGTTTTCGCCGCGCACGTCGCGGGCCGATATGATGTCGCCTTCCTCGAAGCGCAGGCTCTCACCGGCATCTTCCACGTAGAATTTGCCGAAGATGGCATCGTTGCGGTCCATGAACTCCCATTTGTCCACCAGTTCCTCCTGGAGGAATTCGGTGTCGCCGGGATCTCCTATCTGGACCTTGCGCATCATCTGGCGCACAATGATCTCGAAGTGCTTGTCGTTGATCTTCACGCCCTGCAGACGATACACTGCCTGAATCTCGTTCACAATGTATTCCTGCGCCTTCACGGGACCCAGGATGTTCAGGATGTCGGTAGGCGAAGTGCCGCCGTCGGACAGACGCGTTCCAGCCTTCACATAGTCGCTCTCCTGCACCAGTATCTGCTTGGTCATGGGAACCTCGTAGGAGCACTCCTTGCCGGAGCGGTTCTTCACCACGATTTCACGCTTGCCGCGCTTCACCTTGCCCATGCGCACCTCACCGTTGATTTCGGAGAGGATGGCCGGGTTGGAAGGAGTACGGGCTTCGAAGAGTTCGGTCACACGCGGCAGACCGCCGGTGATATCGCTGGACTTGCCGATGGCGCGAGGGATCTTGATGATTACGTCACCCACCTTGACGGGAGCGCCGTCGCTGATCATGATATGGGCGCCCAGCGGCAGGTTGTACTGACGCAGGATCTTGCCTTCTTCGTCCAGGATGAGCATGGAAGGCGACTTGGTCTTGTCACGGCCTTCGATGATCACCTTGTCCGTAGCATTGGAGAATTCATCGGCGCTTTCCTCACGGAAGGTCACACCCTCCACCATGTTCTCGAAGCGGACGGTACCGGCCGTTTCGGCAATGGTGGTGGCGTTGTAGGCATCCCACTCGCAGATGAGGTCTCCGTTTTTCACTTTGTCACCGTCCTTGAAGTACAGCACGGAACCGTAAGGGATGTCGTACTGGGAGTAGTTCATGCCGGTACGTTCGTCCTGGATGCGGAGTTCCGCCATCCGGGACACCACCACCTGGCTCACGCTGCCGTCCTGGTTGGTACGGTCGATGGTGCGGAGTTCCTCGAAGACCAGCTTACCTTCATACTTGGAAGTGATGGAGGAATCGGCCACGGAACCCGAAGCGGTACCACCCACGTGGAAGGTACGGAGGGTAAGCTGCGTACCGGGTTCGCCGATGGACTGGGCGGCAATCACGCCCACCACCTCGCCGGTTTCCACCATGCGGGAAGTGGCCAGGTTGCGGCCGTAGCACTTGGCGCAGACGCCCTTGCGGGATTCGCAGGTGAGCACGGAACGGATCTCCACCTGCTCGATAGGGAGCGTATCGATGAGCGCGGCCACATCCTCGCGGATTTCTTCGCCGGCTGCGATGATGAGCTCTCCGTTGAGCGGGTTGATGATGTCGTGCACGGAGGTACGGCCCAGGATTCTCTCACCCAGGGATTCCACCACTTCGTCCTTGTTCTTGATGGCGGTGGCGATGAGGCCGCGGAGGGTACCGCAGTCTTCCTCGGTGATAATCACGTCGTGGGACACGTCCACCAGACGTCTCGTCAGGTAACCGGCATCGGCCGTCTTCAGGGCGGTATCGGCCAAACCCTTACGGGCACCGTGCGTAGAGATGAAGTACTCCAGCACCGTCATGCCTTCC
>Ga0265298_10001211_pt1 | contig 38134 bp, 54 predicted proteins | sample AusTroGonzalo_MG_3_FD_193486 | JGI IMG/M metagenome (GOLD analysis project Ga0265298, IMG submission 193486) | Bovine rumen microbial communities from tropical cattle in Woodstock, Queensland, Australia - Gonzalo_01 | ecosystem: Host-associated > Mammals > Digestive system > Stomach > Rumen ...
TTTTTCTGTTAATAGGATTTGAAACGGACGTTCTGTTTTTCCTATGCTACAGGTTATTGTATCATGGAAAACGGCTACTACCTATCTGTTCAAAACATTCATATTTAGCAAATTACCACTTATAACAAAAAAGATTATGCCTAAAAGAAATATCGTACAGATTCAGCTACCACCCGAACAACCAGACTGCTGCGCTGAATGCCCGCTGCTTGGGTTGGTACCAAAGTACGTTTCGCGACCGAAGAATTCAAAAGAGACTCTGGTGTGTTGCGGAACGATGGAAGCGATTACGCAACGAGGTTCGAAGGTGCGAGCAAGCAACCGCGACACCAACCATCCGCTGCATCGCCCATGCGATAATCGTTGGCACTCATGGATGCAGCTGGCTGGACGCAAACTTGGCATCAGCACCCAGACATACAATGATTGCCGAATCCCCTATGAATGCACCTTGCAATTACAAATTAAATTCCATAAATAATGGCAAAGTCAAAAGATAAGAAAATCGCAGAGCTACGATCGTCGGTGAAGCAATACATCGACGAATTGAAGGAAATGATCGAGAAGCGCACAGGCAAACCATTCGAACTGTGGCTGACGCCCCAACTGAGGGCTACGGCGCAGAACATGGTGTTGCTCGACCGCATCCAGGAAGCCATCGCCCTTGAAGATGATCTGACCACATCGATGACAGGCTCGATGGGCCAACAGAAGATTGATGTTAACCCGCTGCTGCTGCAATCCGACAAGTGTCAGCGCACCCTGCTGCAGCAGTTCGAAGCACTTGGTTTGAACTACAACACCGCCAAGGGCAAAGTAGCAACAAATGGTGGCAGCGCAGCCGATAACCCAGCAGCCAACGACGACCCTGTATTGGCCGCATTATTAAACAAGTAACAATCCCAAACATTTACAATTATGAAATTTACAATTCAATCAACTGCGATCGAGGGCGCAGCCATCCTTCTCTCGAAAGTGATTAACGCGAAGAACCCACTCCCCATTCTGGGCGACATACTTTGCGAAGTGGCAAACAACCAGCTGACCATGACAGGTAGCGATGGTGAATGCAGCATCGGCACCACGCTCGACCTCGACACGATGGAAGGCGAAGGCAGATTCTGTTTGGACGCAGGCCGACTGCTGACTGCAGCACGACAGCTGGGCAACCAACCGCTAACCATCACCTGTTGCACCGAAAGCGATTACATGTTCACCATCGAGCATCAGGATGGCCAGATTCATTTCCTTGCTGAAAGTGCCGACGAATATCCGGTAATCGCGCAGCCCACATGGGAATCGAACTTTCACAATCTGCAATCCAACCACATCGGCGAAGCTATCAAGCGATGCCTATGGAGCGTTTGCACCAATGAGCTGCGCCCTGTTATGTGTGGTGTACATATTTGCACCGTACAGAAGTATGATGCACTCGACATCGTTGCAAGCGATGGCCACGCATTAGTTCGCACCCGAATGCTGAATGAAGATATAGAGCCAGGTCAGAAGATAGATGCAACCATACCAACCAAGGCTGCGAAAGTTCTAGCTGACACGCTGACCGACGTGGAGCCTATCAGCCTGCGATTCGCCGAAGGCAAATGCCAGGTAGAGACAACCCGCTACTGCATGACGTTCAGACTGATAGATCAGCCCTATCCGAAATATAACTCTATCATTCCGACCGACAACACCATTGAAGCCTGCATCGGCAATCGCGAATTAGCACGAAGCATCAAGCGCGTTTTACCTTGGAGCAACGATTCATCGCAGATGCTTTCGCTACATTTCGAAGCAGACAATCTAACCGTAATGGGCGACGACTTCGACTTCAGCGAAGGTGCCCGCGATAAGGTTGCAGCCGATTTCAATTGTTCCGATCCACTAACCATCGGCATCAAAGGAACCACATTGGCCAAGGCTTTAGGTTACATCGACGACACAGATGTGCGCATAAAGATGAAAGACGCGACCCGCGCGATCCTTCTGGAACCAAAGGAACAGGATGAGCATAACGAAGTCACCATCCTGATGATGCCGATATTACTTAACGATTAAACGCTATGACGCAAGAAGAGAAGCACCAAGCCGTTGAGATTCTGCAGCGCAGATTGGCTATGTTCATGATGTCAGGCCCTTGGCAAACGCTAAAGAATATTGACATCAGGCTAGCCGACTACTTTGCCGATATAGCGCGCGATCCCGACCTTCATAACGGATATGAGATTCTTGGAGCCGTAAAATTCTTACGGCTTCTAAGAACCTACGACTTTGATGCTGGCCGAGTGCAACAGATAATATCTTTACGCGAAGGTAATTGGGAACCCGACGAAAATAGTCGCATGCATTATGTATCAGGCGGAACACCATGCCCAGGTACCGACCGCGCGCATGTGTATCGGTGGCAACCATTCCAGGTGCTTGTATTGGCTAGCGTTTTCGGATTCTACCATTGGTTCGATACGCAAGTACAAGCCGACACCCGCGAAATGTTAGATACAGAGCGCGAACGCGAAGACGGTATAATCGAGGACTTTCGCCGACTGTGCAACTATTTTGTGTTTTATGGCCCACGAAAAACCGATAAAACAGGTTTAAGCGCATTCCTTCAGGAAGTCTTTTTTCTACTTGGCGATTATAACAGCGAAATATACTGCTGTGCCAATGCCGAATTCCAAAGCCGCATTCTGTTCGACCGCACCACTTTTATGCTGAAAGGTATCGACACCCATCACCGTTTCGACATGACCAAGAAGCAGATCAGATGGAAACCTCAGTATCATAGCGTTCGCAACGCGATGATTATGCCGCTAACCGCTGGTGGTAAAACCAAGGATGGCCCATTCGCCGAGTTGGTAAACTGGGACGAGCTTGGCTCTTCACCATACACTAACGGCAAATCGGACATGATGAATCTGGTTAACGTGATGCGTTCTTCGATGGGCCCGCGTCGCGAAGGATTAACTTTTGGCACCACCACAGCCGGAACCATCTCTTCAGGGCCATTTATCGACATGCTGAACGGACTGCACGAATCCCTGCTGCGAGAACTGAAGTACGACTCAGGCGAAGAGACACCCACATTGAGCGACGACCGCCAACTGTGTCTGCTGCTTGAACCCGATGATTGGGAAAAGTACGACGAAGAGCTGCTGCTTACCAGCAAGGACATTCGCCGAAAGATCAATCCCATGTTGGGCATCACATGCCAACATCAGTTCTACGAAGACAGCATCACCGATATGCGTAACGGCAAAATGACGCGCGGCGAGTTGTTCAGCAAACTATTCAACGTCTATGCATCGAACACCACGCGCGATTGGATTAAGCCCGAAGAGATACGCGACATCCAAGGCTCCTGGAATATGCTAAACGGCGAAGCAGGCCCCACCCGCATCGACGAATGCACAGAAGATCGCGGCTGGATAGTCTTCACAGGTATGGACTTCAGTAAGGGCGACGACCTGAATGGCGACGCATTCCTGGCATACAACACCCGCACAGGCGACTTCTTTGGCGACATGGATGTTTACATCAGCGAAGAAGCCGCCAACCAAAGCCCCATTCGCGAACTGTTATACCAATGGGCTGCTGGTGGGTACATTACTGTTGTGCCAGGTAAGACGTTCGAACCTTCTTGGCCTGTTAACCGAATCAAGAAATTGTATGATGCAGGCCTGTACTTCGGTGCATACGGCTATGACCCATACAATGCTGCAACCGTTGTCAACGCACTTTCGCAATGGGTGTTCGACGAAGGCTTCGACCCCAAGCAGATTGTGATTCCGGTAAAGCAAGGTTTTGGCAACTACAGCCCAGTTGTGCAGCAGTTCGACTACTATGTGAAGCGCGCTGTTGATGATGGAGCAGGCCACATGATTCCACAACCGCTGATTCACCTGTCAGCCAACCCACTCTGGCCATATTGCTTTGGCTGCGTCAAGTTGCAAGAAAGTAATGATGGCATGGGCAACCTGAAGCCTGTAAAGCGAAGCCAGTCAGCAGCCTGCAAGGTCGATCCTGTGCAATGTCTGCTTACAGGCCTAATTCTCTACAACGCCGCTGAAAAAGCGATTAACAAATAACACTACAATTCCAAACGATTATGCAAGAAATTACAAATTGTTACCCCCCCCAACACACACCCACTAAGAAAAAATGGGTGTGGAGATGGGGCGACTGGCGGTTATATATTACACACCATTGCGCCTTGAAGCAGAAAGAGAAGCATCAGCCGCGCCACCGTTATGAGATGGCAGAGTTAAAATCGAAGATAGTCATGCAGCGAGGTCAGGTGTGCGAGTTGTGCGGAAAACCTATCGAAAAGTACTGCAAAACGCAAATCCATCACATTATTCCGTGGAACCGCTATCCTGAAGGCGAGCTCGACGATCGCAACCTGATGGTGCTGTGTAGCGAGTGCCACGCCGAGGTGCATGCCAATCCGATACTGAACGCCGGACTGATATGTCAGACCGCCACCAAGATCGGTGTAGATGTGAAGAAGTATTTTAATTATAAATGCAATTATGATTAAAAAGAAAAAAAATGAAAGAGATTATAGACACGCAGATTCCGAGTGGAGATTTACAAATGGTAGAAATAGATTGCCCACAATGTGAGCTGGAGCCATTGCCACCCGAAGAATGGCATAAATACATGAAAGATTTTATGAAAGGAGAAAAGAAATGATTGATTATTTAGGAGTAATAATAGAACCCGCTGAAGCGGATGGCAAAGAAGTAGCGAAATTTTGCGTTGGGTTTTTGAACACAACAAGAAATGCGCTATTTCAGATAAAAACATCAGCTTCGCCCGCTGCTATTGAGAACACCGATTTCGATGCAGCCGAATACATTTCGACCAAAGTACGATGCGGCCTGCACAAATATTGTAAAGTGCGCGGCGAAAAACTTACCCTTGATGAATGGGAAGAACTCTACAAGAAGATAAAACCAGATGTTGAGAAATGCGCAGAAGAATGGCGCAAAGATAACAAGAATTTTATAATAAAAGACTTATGGCGAAATACAAATTGACAGTAGTGCATGAACTTGAAGATAACGAGGGAGTGCAGAGCGAAAGCGAATTGAAAGCGTATGTTGATGGAGTAGTTAAAGCATCCATTGGTGATTGGGATAAAGTCCGCGCGGAACTACAGGTAAACGATACCCAGACATACAATGCCGAGCAAAAAGCATTCGACAAAGAAATTATCAAGATGATTTCGATGTGGCCCTGGCATTGTAGTGCCAACAGCCTACCCACAGAACAAGATGAACACATCATCGCCTGCGAATATATAAATGGAGTCTGGACTGCTTATGAATTTTACACATTCCGCGACGATCCACAAAGATTCGTCAGCACAGATTCTGATTCCCCGACGACACTTTATCCATCACCAAACGTATATTGGCGAACAGTTGCAGAACCCGATCCACCTAAACCTAGACAGCATGATTCCGATAGTTAAGAAATGCCCGAACTTGGTAAAAGACAAATACGGCGAATGGTACTGCAAAGGTACCCACGTCTGCTACAAGTCAGTATGCTGTAGCACCTTGTTTGAAACGGTGCTGCACCTTGGTGCAAGCATCCATACAATCACGAATTAACAAACATTCCCACGTTGGGGAATTTTTACGCCCTAACTAGGAAAATATTTTTCCCTAACGTGGGAGCAAATTTTAAACCCTAAAAACAAAGATTATGAACACAGAAGAAATTAACAAAACCGTGATGAAAGAGGTGGCCGAAATGTTCGGCGTTAAACCTGAAGAGTTATCAAGCGAAACTAAACTTCAAGAAGACCTTGGAGCCGACAGCATCGATCAAGTTGATTTGATTATCGCGTTTGAAAACGAGTACAACGTAACATTCCCAGATGCCGACATCTTCAGCGCAAAGCTCGACACCATTGGCGACATTACCAAATTTATCGAAGAACATCTAAACAAGTAGCACTATGATTTTAGTAATAACACCGAACGGTAACGAATACATCACCGAAGATGCTGTGCAATGCGTTCGCCATGACAGAGAACGCCATCTAGCACATATTTACCAAAAAGGTGATGCACATTTCACGCGCACCATTACTGATGTAGAACATATAAAATACATCAGAGGAAATTCCGATTTGATTATTAAAGAAGATCGTTCCGAAATGGTCGAATTAGCGAAAAGATACGCAGAATTGCGAGATCATGCAAGCAAAATGCGTGCAATAGTATTTGAACTACAAAGAAAAAACATCGATCTATATGATGAGATCGTAAAAGAACTTTTTAAAGATGATCCACCCAAAGTTAACCCAGGCGATTAAAGTGCCTGAAAAGTTGAGTACCACCTTCTTTGATCTGGACTGCGTAAAATCAGCCATCAAGTACGAAGGCACAGTCTACTACATCATATCTGGCAAAGCGCAAACGCGACTGATAGCTGAACCAGGAATGTGGCTTTGCCAAACCAAAGAAGGCCATTGGGAAGTGATGAGCGATGAACGTTACCAAAAATACTACGCAGATGAATAAAGAAAGAAAAGCCTACATTGGATGCTGGTGGTGTTTAGTAGGCGCGCTATTGGTTGGCTTTATCGCCCTGATAATACCAAACCCACAACCACCTGAGCCAAGTATTATTGTAAAGCACGATACGCTATGGCGCGACAGTATTATCAGAGAGCCGGCACCAGCTGACAGCACAACAACAGGCCGAATAGTTTACATTCGTGTACCCTACCCCGTGCCAATACCTGGTGATACGGTACACGACTCTATCGACGTGCCGCTACCCATCATTCAGAAGCGATACGACGATAGCCTTTATACTGCATGGGTAAGCGGCTACCATCCGGCACTCGATAGCATTCTGCTGCATCAGCCTGAGATAGTTACCACCATCACCAAAACGGTGGTAAAGAAAGCACCCCGACTGAGCGTAGGGTTATCGATTGGTCCCGGTATCTCTATCGACAACCAGCGACACATGGGTATATACGTCGGTTTTACAGCCAACTATCGGCTGTGGCCAAAATAATTATTAATTTAAAAATTCAAAAAACTATGATTAAAAAGTATTTTGCACTTCTGGTGCTTTGTCTTTATGTGCTTGGTGCAGTTGGCGGCTTTGGCTTTGCCATGTATCAAGGTGCGTATCTAATTTCAGTAGCCGTGGTGATTCTGGCACTCATGGCATTCCCCACAGCTCAAAAGTATTACGAATTTCTGACAGACTAACATCGCTGAGAAGCGACGCAATCGAGCCGTGAGGTTCGACGACATTAATGTTATACAGGTCTTTATTCTAACAATCTGGCCGAACTGATGGTGCGAACATCGGTTCGGCTTTTTTTATGCCCAAAAATCGGTAAACCTTCAGCCTTGTTTCTCGCTATCATAAACAGAAATAAAGAAAAATGGCAAGATCGATCCATTGGACTCTGAATTTTAAGAGTCTAAACGAAACAGATTGCACCGTGAACATCTACGACAATGATTATTCGGGCGATCCAGTCGCGCTTACAGGCGCGGCCAATCCGTTCTTTTTCGAAGAGACAGAAGACGACGATCTGATAAGTTCTGTTGTTAGGTACAGAACAGGCTACATCAACCTAATAGAACATAGTGAAGGCGAACTGAGTGCCTTATACCCACAGGCCGACCGCGACCGATATGTAGAAATGTTCTACGGTTCTACATTGATGTTTTCGGGTTACATCCAGGTGCAGGCATTCGGCAATCCCTGGACTGCCTACCCGCGACAGGTTAGTCTGCCAATTGTTTCGCCTGTCGGAATATCTGGCCGCATGAACTTCAACAGAGTATATCCGCCAACTTGCAAAACACTTGGCGCGCTGCTTGATGAGGTTATCAGCGGACTTGGTGCTATCTATCAATATGTTTATCTGCCACAGATAACCGATATTGACTTCAGCCTGCAACTTTTCTCGCTGGTGGTATCGCCGTGGAACGAAGACTATCATCACTCCATCAATTCGGCATCGCCAGATGTCTTCATCAAACCCAGATCATACGCATATTATCTGAACGGACTGTGTTCTGCATTCGGATGGATGCTGCATGACACACCAAGTGCGTTGATTTTCTCGATGTTCGACCACAAAGGGCTGTACGTTCAATACCCAGTAGGGCATATCGGCGACCCAAATTACAAGACTGTGGTACCATCGCCAACCGACACCGCTTTTCCACTTTCAAATTGGTTCACCTATTGCGACAATCAGGCCAAAGAAGGTTTGATATTGCCATGTGATGCCATAGACATAGGCTATGACGGTAAACTTGAAGACGGTGTGCGGATTTCATTCGACCGCACAGCCTTCAACAGCGTAACAGGCTATGCATTGACTCCAAAAACCAGCGTAGCCAATCTGGTTCCAATAACCAACGAAATCCAAGTTAGCGGCGGAGCTGTAATATTCGACGCAAACCACTATGCAGCACCAGGAGTTTATGCAGTTGCACTCGATACCGAAGAAGGTGTGTTAATCGCGCTTGACCCTTCAACACCTTCTGATACCACCCTGTTCAAAATGCGATATTACACCAAAACTGTTAATCGCACTTGGACTATGGAGTATCGCGCACAGATCGGCGATTTTATTGCAAATCTGGCAGACGACGACGCAATAAAGAACAACATTCACACCAACCTCACAGTAGCAGCCGACTACATCGAAGTAGAATTCAAACTGTTCTACAATACCACATATCCATTCCCTACAAACAAGCTGATATTCATCACCAACGTAGAACTGAAGTTGGTTGTAAGCAACGAACTTTATGTCAACTATCGCGTTCGCCCATCAGATTCTGACGACACGATACCAACAGATGCTGGTGGTGATGCCCGCGCGGGTGTGGATATGCCATTCTCATTATATCGCGAGGGAACAAACCTGATTGGTACTAGCGTTCGTGCTGCCAAGCTGACTACCTATCCGTACATGTTCAAGCCCCGCAATAAGATTATGGCTACCTTCAAGGGAACCATCCCAAGCATGTACCCCTGTCAGATGTATTCATTTTGGCGAACAGGTTGGATTTGGCGCATCGTATCGCTTGGGTTCTATCCGCGGGATGATCTCTTTACCCTTACTTTACAACGCAGCGAGACACTTGAAACATCAACCATTTAATTTTTTTAGCATTATGAACATTTCAAAAGTTACCACAGCCGATGAATCGCGCACACAACTGATGCTGCGCGTTACCTTCGCACTCTGCTTTTTCGTTTCGGTGGGCCTGATCGTCGGCGGCTTCTTCACCCCACCTATGGGAGTCATTGATGGCTCATGTCTTACAGCCGTCGGCGAATTGTTGTTATTCCCCACCCTTCTTTACGGATTCCGAGCCGTTGAACTTGGCATGCGCATAAAGTTCCAGAAGGGCGAAACATCTATCGAGATAAGCAAGAAACAGGAAGATGCAGATTGATAGACAAATGCTGCTGCGAGCAGTACCCGACTTATACATGCCGCGCGCCGATGAGTTTGTGGCATCGTTCAACATGTGGGCGATGGCCTACGGTATCGATAATAAACGAAAGATAGTGCATTATCTGGCACAAGTATTCCACGAATCAGGATGCCTGCGCTACACCACAGAACTTGCAAGTGGTGCTGAGTACGACACAGGCCCCAAAGCTATTGCCCTGGGCAACACGCCCGAAAAGGATGGCGACGGCCAGAAGTACAAAGGCCGCGGCTATATCCAGCTGACAGGTTTAGCCAACTACAAGGCCTTCAATGCATCCGATCTTTGCACAGAAGATGTAGTGAAGAATCCAGGTAAAGTGGCCGAGTTCCCATTAAACCAGATGGCTTCAATGTGGTTCTGGCAGAAGAAAGGCCTGAACGAGCTGGCCGACAAAGACGACGGTGGCAAAATGGGCGAAGATATTGTCAGACAGATAACCAAAAAGGTTAATGGCGGACAGAACGGCATAGCCCAACGACTGTTCTATTACCGTCGCTTTAAAAAAGAATTCGGATTTTAACAATATATCGTGTTAGTAGTTTTCATAATTTATAGGTTTTAGGTTATTAGGTATTTAGATTAGTAATTTTTAGATTGTTTTATCGAATGGGGGTGCAGCGGCATCCCCTTTTTTGTTTGGAGTAACCCTTTGCCACATTATCAACCAAATGGTGTATGGGAAGATTATCTGAAGCAATAAACGGTTACAGAGGTAGCAGACCAACCTACCTGAACAACGCCACCCGCGCAAGTGGTAGTGGTGGCTTCGCTGTGAATGCCGAGATAGACCAGGATTCGTTTAACGAGACAATAGAAGCCTTGGCGCGACTGATGGTTGTACATCCCGACACCAGGAAACGTGTAAAGGCGATATTGACCAAGGAGGCCAAAAAGGTCAGGCAGAACATAACCAAGGATGTTCACAACAATATCGAAGACGACCCACGCAAGGCATATCAGGCTGTGAAACGATCGCTCTACAAACAGATTCTGGGATTCAACGTGTCGATTCTGAATCAGCGCAAAGGAAGCGTCAAATCCATGCGCCTGTATCACAAACCACGCAAACTTGACCTTGATCCCCATCAGCGAGGTGGCAACCGTCGCAGCCGAAGCAACGACACCAAGGCGCAGAACGGCTATTTTGGCAAAGCGCGCGCCTTTGTTCTGCGCTTCTACAACAGCGGAACCGTAGAACGCCAAACCCGATTCGGCAATCGTGGTGCAATGCCTAGTCGCAGAGTCTTTTCAACATCAGCTGTGTTCCAGATGGAAACCGCATCAAAGGAAATATCACAGATGATCGAGGAAATCATGCAGAAAGAATTCAATTCAGCAACATAAGATATGGCAGCAAATTCAATAGTAAGACTATCGCTTGAATCCGCGCAGTACGAACAGAAACTGCGAGGAGCAAAGCGGCAATTCGAAGACTTCACCAACTCGATTGGCATCAACATGAAGCAGTTAACAGCGGCTGGCATTGCTATTGGTGCAGCAGCAGCTGCTATCAACGCCTTCACCGATGCATGCGGCGAAGCTATCAGTCGCGGCGCAGAACTTGCAAAGCAGGCTGAAGGAATCAAGCGCGCATTCGACCGACTGAATCAGCCACAGTTGCTTGACAATCTGCGCGAAGCAACCCACAACACCGTGAGCGACTTGGAGTTGATGAAAAACGCTGTGAAGTTCGACAACTTCAACCTGAGTCTTGAACAGATGGGCACCTTCCTGGCATTCGCACAGCAGCAAGCCAAGGACACAGGCCAGAGCGTTGAATATATGGTTGATTCAATCGTAACAGGTTTGGGCCGTAAATCGTTACCCATTTTGGACAACCTTGGACTTTCGGCTGTTGACATCCGCAAGAAGATGGAAGAGGTTGGCGACATGACGACCGCTGTGGCCGAAATCATCAAAGAACGCATGGAGAAGGCAGGCGGTTACGTTGAAACCGCAGCCGATCGTGCAGCACAAGCCAATGCAAAGCTGGAAGATGCTATGTTGGAACTTGGCGATGCCATGCAAGAAGTTTTCGGCTATACAGGATGGGATGACATGGCCAAAGGCATCAAAACAGAACTTGTGGGTGCTTTGACTTTCACGGTTGAGACGATAGGCAGAGCAAAAGATGCCTGGAATAGTCTGATGCAGGCGATGGGCATACAAGACAAACCCCAAAAGAATCCATCAACACCAAGTGGCCCTGCGCCCAATGGCACCTATGTGGAGCAAACCGATAGCGAAGGAAACATCCAGACCGGACATTGGATGAATGGCGAAATAAAGTGGGAATCTGCAGGCGTTACCATCACAGGCCACAAGCGCGACAAGACCAAAACCACCAAAACACCACGAAAGACAGGCAGCGAGTTCGACGCAAGCAAGGTGGCATTCAATCCTACAATGGATGAAAGTTTGAAAGCCGACCCCGACCGCTATTTCCAAAGCGTTTGGGGAATGGCCGATCAGCAGAACCTTCGCGCCTACATGGGATTCGGTAAAAAACAATGGGATTCAGGCCGCGACATCACCAAGAACGAAAAACCATCCAACCTTGAAGACAAGAAGGACTCTGCCAACCTTGCAGACATCACAGGCGCAGTCGTCAACATGTTCACCTGTCTGGAAAACATCGGCATAGAGATTCCGAAGGGATTTGCCGAAGCATTCGGAATAATGAACACCATCGTGGCCATCATTTCTGCTATCCAGGCAATGCAAGAGGTGGGCACATTCCTTGGAATCTTCGCCAATGGTGGTGTGGTTCACGGAGCCAACGGAATTGTGCCAGGGCGCAGCTTCAGCGGCGATAACATCCCCGCCATGCTCAACAGCGGCGAAACTGTGCTAACGCGAGCGCAGTCTTCAAACCTCGTTTCGATGCTCAATAACAACGGACTTGGCAATCTGCAATTAGAGACCATTGTATCGGGCGAAGACTTGAAGTTCGTGCTAAACAACACAGGCCGACGAACCGGAACAGGCGAAATTTTGACATCATCAATGAGACGAATTTAACGCAATAAGATTATGGCAAAGAACAGTCAAACCATACTAATCACCACCATAAGCGGCACATCACCATTCGCCGCTGTGAAAGGTATAGAGATACAGGCAGAAGGCTCGCAGTTAGAAAAAGCATCGCCAAATAGCGGTAAATGGCGCGAGTATCTTGCAGGCCGTTGCGGATGGAGCTTCACAACCAACTATTTGGCCACACGATTGGCCGATCTGCTGAATGTGAATGAGAGTTATAACATCAAAGTGTACGATTCAGCCGACAACACCAACTACATCACCGGAACCGCGATACTACGAATTTGTCGCATCGATGCAGCCGAAACCAATCTGGTTACAGGATCATTCCAATTCATCGGTTCTGGCCCGCTATCGCTGCCAACAACCACATAAGCAAGAAAACCCCCTTCAGATAATTCATCGACAATAAAAGATACAACGATATGAAATGGTTAACGATTGAATACATCAAGACCCACTCCCGCATCGATTATGATTGCGAAGATAGCCTGCTGGAACTATACGGCGAAGCAGCCGAGCAGACTATTCTAAACATCATAAATCGCAGTTATGATGAGCTGGTAGAGAAATTTGGCTCGACCGATGGTTCAGGCAACAAGCTGGTGCCCGCACCCATCATTCACGCATCGCTGATGATAGTAGATAACAGCTACCAATTCCGCGCTGCAGCCACCCCGCAAAACATCTACGCCACCCTATACGGCGTTGATGCCCTGATTAAACCATATATGAAACTTGGATAAAAACAGATACAAGATGAACACAGAGAATATTATACAACAGGGCGAGCGTGCTAAATACATAGTCAGCAGCGAAAAGTCCGATTTTGATTTTGGGCATGATGATTTTGTGCTTGAAATCTTGTTTGGAATGATGGGCAATAAAATCGTCATTCCAAAAAGCGATTTTTTGTATCTCAGCGGGCATTGGGTGTTCTCATTCCCAACCAACCTAATGGTAGGCCCTGTGGTGGCTCGATTGAAGATGGATATACACGATCCTGATTGCCCAGATAGCATCCGTCCAGAAATTGATGAGCAAGTTATTGCTTTTGTCGTGACAGTTCCATTCCCGCGACTTCTTAAATGCCCATTCATTGAGTCTTCGAAGGAAATAAAATACGAACGCACCGAAGCATCCGACATCGGCGATCGCTATATGCGCCTATGCGACAATAACCACGATCCGCTAAGAACATCAGATGGCGGATATATGTTTGTTCTTAGAAGTAGTAACCAATAAAACAATTAAAAATATGGCAGATTTCGATTTAACCCAGACTGGCCAAGAGGTGCAGAATATCCTTGATGGTGCAGCAATGCAGACCGACCTAACCGCAGAAGTAGATCGCGCAGAACTTGCAGAACAGACTCTGCAAGGCAATATTGATATAGAAGCTACCCGCGCCAAAGCTGCAGAGAAGCAGAACGCCGACGACATCGACGTGATAGAAGGGAAAATTCCCGCTGCAGCTTCAGATGAAAACCAACTTGCTGATAAGAATTTCGTTAACAGTAGCATTGCAACTGCAACAGCTACCTATAGAGGTGCATACAACCTGGTTAGCGACCTGAGTCTGACCGTTGACGCAACGCATGAGCAGATTGCCACAGCTTTGGCAGGCGAGATCAGCACCGCCGACAACAATGATTACTGCTTCGTGCAGATTCCAACCAGCAGCGAGACACCAACCCAGATTGCAAGCATTGAGCGTTACAAGTTCAACGGTTCTGCATGGGCCTATGAGTACACCCTGAACAACAGCGGCTTCACCGCTGACCAATGGGCTGCGCTCAATTCAGGCATCACCAGCGGATTGGTTGCCAAACTGACTGCTTTACCAACCAATGACGAACTGGCTCTGGCACTTGCTGGCAAACAGAACGTGCTAACATTCGACAATGTGCCCATGGAGAATTCTAACAACCCTGTAAAGAGTAGTGGAGTATATTCTGCAATCGGCAACGAAGAGACCCGCGCTAAAGCAGCCGAAAAAGCCAATGCCGACGACATCGACACTATCGAGGAAAAGATACCCGCTGCAGCTTCATCAGAAAACCAGCTTGCTGACAAATCATTTGTCAACAGCAGCATAGCAACTGCAACCGCAACCTTCAAAGGCACATACAATCTGGTTAACGATCTGAGTCTGACCATTGACGCAACGCATGAGCAGATTGCAGCAGCTCTGGCAAACGAGATCAGCACCGCCGACAACAACGATTACTGCTTCGTACAGATTCCAACCAGCATAGAGACATCAACCCAGATAGCAAGCATCGAGCGTTACAAGTTCAACGGCTCTGCATGGGCCTATGAGTACACCCTGAACAACAGCGGCTTCACCGCTGACCAATGGGCTGCGCTCAATTCAGGCATCACCAGCGGTTTGGTTGCCAAACTGACTGCTTTACCAACCAATAGTGAAATAGTCCTGGCACTTGCAGGCAAACAAGATGTGCTAACATTCGACAATGAGCCCACAGAGAATTCAAACAACCCTGTAAAGAGTGGTGGAGTTTACAATGCTATCGACGTAGAAGCTACCACACGCGCAGCTGCTATTGCAGCCATCGTTGCGCTCATTCCCGAAGCAGCATCGGCACTTAATCAGCTGGCCGACAAATCATTTGTTAATAGCAGTATTTCGACTGCCACAGCCGTATTTAAAGGCACATTTAACGTAGTTGTAGATTTGGAACTGAGCTACAACGCAACACAAGAACAGATCGCATTGATGCTGGCTTCAAAGATTATTGCAGCCGACAACAACGACTACTGCTTTGTTCAGATACCAACCAGCGACGAAACACCGCTTCAGATCGCCCGCACAGATCGTTACAAGTTCAACGGCTCTGTATGGGCCTATGAATACACCCTAAACAACTCAGGCTTCACATCCGTACAATGGGCTGCGATTAATTCCGGAATAACCTCGCTACTGAAGGATAAATTGATTGATCTGCCAACAGCCACAGAACTTACAGCCCTGCTTGCTGCAAAACAGAACGAACTAACCTTCGACACAGCTCCAACGGCAGGTAGCACCAACCCTGTCACATCAGGTGGAGTCAAAACCGCCATTGACACAGAAGCTACCCGCGCCGAAGCAGCCGAAGAAGCACTTGACACAGATAAAGCAGATAAAGCAACCACTCTGGCTGGCTATGGCATTACAGATGCATACACAAAGAGCGAGACCTACAACAAGACAGAAGTCAACGGCCTTGTATCTACACCACACCAGAACTACGTCACAGTTGCTACATACGCATCTTTACCAGCTTCAGGTAGTACAGACACCATTTACAGAGTTTCAAGCTACGACGGTGCAAACAGCCAGGTAGATGATACTGTTTATAGCGAATACGCATGGGATGGTACACAGTATGTATTCCTTTGCGTCAAGTCACAGATTGAGGAAGTTTTCGACATTACTGTCTATAACAACAATACCAAGTACGCTGATCTTGCAGCAGCTCTGGGTGTCGATGGTGCCAACATTCCAGCCACCCTCAGACGTGGTGGAATGTCTGTGAAGTTCGTACAGAGTTCTGACAATAAGTATTCACAATACTTCTTGACCAAGAATGAATGGAGTGCAAGTGAAGCCGATTGGGAGAAGATGAATCTTGAAGAAGATTTTTTTAATAGCAATAAATTTGTACCAAGTTATACTAAGGTTCCATCAAAGTACATTCGCTATTCTGATGGTTCTATTGTAGATTCACATCCTGGCCTTGAATATTTTGAAGTAAGTAATCAAAACTATAAAAAAATAAGAGTAAAAGTTGCAAGTGCTGATAACGTTCCTGCTGCAATTGCTTTCTATTCTTCAGAAACAATTTCAACAGAATCGTATTTACAATCAGATTCCATTCAAGCTGCTTATTCGACTACTGGAAAAGTCTATGAGGCTATTGTGCCTCCAAATTGTGTGATGATTGCAATAAGCAATCGTAAAGAGTATTTACAAAATGCAGAAATATTCGTAACAGCAAATTCTATAACAGACCTGTACAATGACGAAATAAAAAGATTAGTTAGTCTTGATTTTGTTGATAAAACATCTTATAATCAGCAGATAAGTGATTATGATAGGCAATTTGGGGAAAACTACGATTTTATAAGAGAAATGGGATATATTGCTGACTCTATGTTTGAGTTAGGCAATATTACTATGACATCTTCAAGATTTATATATGCGGATAGTACAACGAGAGTTCGTACAAAGCAGAATCAATATATTAGATTAAAAGTCGGTGATGTAATAGCCTTTGATAATTACAATAATTTGCATTATTATATAGGTTGGTATAATGGTACATCATGGGAATCAAGGGGTTGGCTCAATAGTAATTATATAGTAGAATATGATGGAGATTATGTTATACTTATCTCATTAGTGCCAGAATCAACCATATCGGACATACAAACAGTAATCAGTAGATTATCTATTAGGTGGAGTGCTGCAAGGCCAACAAGAGCCACTTATAATATAAAGAGTATAAACAATAAATCACTGTTAGGCCCTGGTAATCTATCTGTTTTAAGAAATCATTTTTTGCCTAAACCAATTTATAGTATAGGGCATCGTGTATATAGTTATAATGTTCCTGAATGTACTTTACAAGCATTTCTTTATGCTAAAGAAAAGGGATTTGACTTTGCTGAATTTGATATACAATTTACATCTGATAACGTACCAGTCCTTATGCACGATACAACCATTAATAGGGTTGCAAGAAATGCAGATGGAACAGAATTGAGTGAACCCGTATCAATTACTGATATTACCTATGCCCAAGCAATGACTTATGACTATGGATTATACCAAGGTCAGAAATGGGCAGGATTAAAATTACTAACTCTTGAGGAGGCATTAATACTTGCCAAAAAATTGGGTCTTTCAATAATGGTTGAATCAAAATATAATGATGCGGAGAAAGTGACTTCTATCGTTGAACTAATAAAACGATATAATATGTTGGAATCTTGTATTTTCCAATCTTTGGCATTTGCAGCATTGCAAACTATTTTAGGGTTATATCCACAAGCAAAAGTGTTATGGCTTTCAGAAATAACTCAAAACAATATAAATTCATTTGATGAGATTATCAAAACAGAATCAAATAATCTGTTTATAGGTGTAGATTATACTACAGTCAATTCTATGAGTGATATTGAACTGGCTACAAACAAAGGAATTAATGTTGTTTTATATACAGTGAATAACGATAATTATATTTTAAATACAATGCCACTTGGAGTGTGGGGAGTAATAAGTGACAGGTATGTTGTATCTAAACTTTTAAATGATGATATGATGTCACATATTATAACGTAATAGAATGGATTGTGATAGTTAATTAACTCGTTACAAAACTAACATAGTTATTGTAATAACTCAATACATAAATAATCCCTGGCCAAGTGCCGGGGATTATTGTTTTCTTATTCTATCCGCAGGGGTAAGTTGCGCTTTTTAAAAGCAACTACTAAGCCTAATTAGCACTATAGAAAAATCAAAGTGCGAAGCCTAATTCGCAGTTTGTGCCAAACGTGCAAAAAAGGCTATAGGTCGGAAACAAGTTTTTATGTTAATTTTTGGAAAACGTTTGGTGGTTAAAAATAATCTTCTTATATTTGCATCGCTAAAATCATCAAGCGGTACGTCGATGCCGCCACTATAGGTGGCATTTGTTGTATCAGCCAACTTATAACCTAACCCCATTGGGGCAGTAACCGCGTAGGGTACCCGAAAGGGCCCTGTGGCATCGCTTGATGAGCCATAGCAGCGCGTAGTACTGCTCCATATTTTATTATGCAAGATATGATAACACAAGGTTTTTATGGAAGAAGCGCAAACAACAGCTTCGGCGAGTTCCTGGCAACTAGTATGGGCAACATGTTTGTTCTTGATCTAACGAACTGCACACTAATCGAATGCATCGACAAAATGTGTGAGATTAAATCGCGATCACACCCCAACATCAGGCAGAACTATCGCATGTTGGTCAAAAAATTGGAAAACATACAGCAGATGTTTGGTTGTACTATTATGCCCGCTATGATTAGTTCTGTATTCTGGAATCATTTTATCCCATTCCTGGCAGATCAGGGCCTAAAATATTCCACCATTGGGCATGTGAAAGCCAACCTTATAACGGTGCTTAACTGGTCGTCAAAATACGGTGTAAAACTTAATCCAAGCTACAGCGAGGTTGACATACCAAACTATATACCATCAAAGATTTCGTTAACACCCGACGAAATTAGCCACATCTATCACTTCAAAATCGGCACAACAGAAACATACAGCTTCAGATCGAAGAAGATGCTGAAAATGCGCAAAAATAAAATTGAAACACTCGAAAAGGTGAGGGATTTATTTGTATTAAGCTGCAACCTTGGACAACGCTATTCCGACATGGTACGCATCAGCCCCGAAAATTTCAAAAATGGAATATTCTCGATCGTGCAGCAAAAGACAGGCAATAAATGCCATGTACCTATTAACACCATGAGCATCGACAGCCGTATTACTTTTGCCATTCTGGGAAAATACAACTACCATGCACCATATACAGGCGACATAAACAACTACAACACATATCTGCATGAACTACTGTACCAAATTGGCGAAGACTTCATGGATGAAGTACACATCGACAACAAAATCAACGGTATTATCACCCGCGAAACAAAAAGCAGATTCCAGCTCATATCATCGCATAGTGCCCGCAGATCATTTGCAACCATCAACACACTACGCAACATTCCGCGAAACAAGATACTGCGCGCAACAGGCCATTCAAGCGAGAAAGCATTTAGCCGTTATATCTGCTACGACGAAGACAATTAAACATTATCCATTTTAACAATTACAATCCGCGCTGACTCTTTAGGGAGTTGGCGCGGATTTTTTGTTTAGTAACCTTTTGAACTGTATTTGCGCTGAAAATAAAAACGTGAATATGGGATATTCTTCTGGCATATTGTTTTTTATGATCCAGGTGCTTAACCGCGCAGCTGCGAAAGGTTCGGCGGTTGGACTTGACGGAAATGGCATCGAATGGGTTGAAGGTGATTGGCTGCATGCCAATATCACCTGGTCGAAGGGCACCAAGGCAATGAATGCGGGTGCGCTGGATTCTTATGCGGTTCGACAAGTACGAATGCGCTGGACTGACAAGATCACCATGCGTTCGCGCATCAAGTGGGAAGATCAGATTTACCAAATTCTTCCTGAATCGTTTGCACCGGACAAACACGCTGATACCCTGCAGTTCCTGATGCAGCTGGTTGTAAACGAATAGAAAACCCCACCCCGATAAGTGCTGTAAAAATAAAAAATCAGATATGGATAATTTCTTCAAATTTTGGAATAGAAGCAATCTGCGCGAAGCTGTGAATGGCGTGCCATCAAGCACATCGCCATCGGCACCTGGCAACAGTACCGTGGTGGCATCAGGCGATTGGAAGGAACAGGTAATCATGCCAACAGGCCGCAAGTCGCTTGTTGTGCCTGCGTGGTTCCGTGGTGTTTCGCTCATCATGCAGACAATGGGCCAGATGCGCGTACAGTATCAGAAAAAGAATGAGTCAGGTGGCAACTACGTTGAAGATGATTTCCGCGAAGCTGGTCGACTGAACTATCTGCTACAGGTGCGACCCAACCCGCTGATGACTGCGAGCCAGATGCAAGAACAGATTGAGTTCCGCAAAATCTATTACGGAAATGCGTTCGTGTATATCGAGCGCGAAGGCGGTTGGCCAATGAATCTATGGCTTTGTACAGGTGGCGGTTACGACCCGATCAGCAACACATATCACTTGGTATATAACCGCGACCACATGCCCGCAAAGATGATCGATGCGCCTGCTGAAGATGTGCTGCACTTTAAGAACATCTTTATGACTGACGACTTTTACATGGGCATTCCTACCATCGTGTATGCGATGAAGACCTTATCCATAGCAGCTACAGCCGATGAGCAGGCTCTGAAGGATATGGCCAAAGGTGGTAAACATAAGGTTATCATTCAGGAAGAGAAAGCCCCGACTATGGGAATGAAGGGCCGCGCCAACCGCGACGAACTGAAGAAGGTAAAAGACCAATTCGCAACCGAATGGAACCAGGGCGATTTCATGCTTCTTGACAACGTTGCTGATGCGAAGATCATATCACAGACTGCAGCCGAACTGCGCCTACTTGAAAACCGTGGTTTTGAGGTTAGCGACATCGCGCGCATTCTTGGCATTCCACGCATTATGATGATGGAAGATCAAGGCAGCAGTTACAAGATGCCTGAACACGCGACACAGGAATTCCTGTTGCGCACAATCCAACCGCGCATCCGTAGCTACGAAGACGAATACAACTCCAAGATGCTTTCGGAATACGATTTCGGCAAACGACGCATCCATGTATGCGAACTGGCCCTTCGCCGACTTGATGCGAAAGGCCAGGCAGAAATTGACCTTCTTCACCTTCAGACCGGATGGAGCCCCAACGAAATCCGCGCACAGTACGACATGCCATCGGTTAAGAATGGCGACGACCATTATATCAGCACCAACCTAGCTGTGGCTGGTTCTGAGAAGGTGACGCGCAACGGTGCTGAGAATTCGAAGCAGCGCGAAACGACCAAGCCAATCGACAATCCCAAAGACGAAGAATAAATGAAACAGAAAACCATTTGTATTGTTCACTTCAATACACCTGAATTGACAGAAGCAGCCATTCTGTCGGTGCGTAAACAATGCGCAGAAGACTATCAGATTATCGTTTTCGATAATTCAGACAAACGCCCATTTACAAAGAAAATGAAAGGCGTTAAGGTGCTGAACAACCGAAAACAGCAGATAGTAAACTTTGATGAAGAGCTGGCCAAGCATCCAAACAAGTGTTGGGATTTGGCCCATCAGTCGAACTATGGCAGCATGAAGCACATGATGAGCGTTCAGAAGCTGTGGGAATTGGTACCAGACGGATTCATCCTGATGGAGTCTGATCTGCTGCTGACCGCCGACATCGGATTCCTATGGAATGAAAACTTTGCCGCTTCAGGCAAAGTGCAATGGCTACACAGCCGTAACCCGCGCGAAATCAGCAAAGACCGACTGCTACCCTTCCTTTGCTACATGAATGTTCCGGTATTGGTGCCCAATGGTGCCAGGTATTACGATCCCGATCGTTGTTGGTGTCTGCATTCGACCGACCCGAACGATCCACAGAATCGATATGATACAGGCGCAAGTCTGCTGGAAGACATTATCAACACCAAGCCACAGCTGACTGCGCGCATCTACGGTGATCTGCAGAACTATTATGCGCACTATAATGGTGGCAGTTGGCGCGCCAACAACGAGGAATCGCAGCGTGCCTGGGTAGCGCAGCACCACAATCTGTGGGAGCCGTACAAACTTGAACAGGATGCCCGCATCTATATTTGCACCCACAAGGATTTTGCGCCTGCAGTAAACCATCCAATTTACAAAGTTCTGGATGCGCGCAAGTGGGAAAAGACCGAAGCCGACAAACGACAGGGATTATTTTGGAGCGAGATCGCAAGCATGGAGCGCATTGCCAAAGAAAAGAATCTTCCGGCGATGGTTGGATTCTGTCAGTATCGCAAGTACTTTGCGTTTATGAACCAGGTACCATCAAACCTTGCTACAATGGAATGCGTTGTTGGTACCCGCGTAAACCTTGGTAAGACCATACGCGAACAGTATGCCACATTCGGCAACGTTGAAGACCTAGATATTGCAACAAAAGTTATCGAAAAGCATCACCCAGAATTCAGCGCAGCATGGCACCGGACCATCAGCAACCGCGAGTTCCATCCATGCTCGATGTTCATCATGCCTAGCGATAAATTCCGCGAAATGATTAAGCTGGTACTTTCAATCATTTGCGATTGGGGTACAACAGCGATTGGAAGTGATATGGTAGTAGATTCAGACATCGAAGCCCGCATCAAAGCAAACCCAGAAGCATACCACCTGAAGGATATGGGATTCGATTACGCATACCGAATCGGCGGTCAACTTGGCGAACGTCTTATATCTGCCTGGATCGATTGGCAGTTCCCCAAAGCTATTCAGTACAACATTAAAACCGTAAGCGAAAAATGATGATTCCAGATGAACACAGTCGCATTGAAGTCAGGCCAACCCGACGCGACATGCGCATTGCTGAGATTCAGCACACAGCATCCAATCGCACAGTAAACCCCCGACAAATTGACCCACGAATATTGAAACGTTAATTCATAATTTACCAGATGAAACAGGTTAGATTTATCCCAAACAACCTTTGCGGTTTGCACCTTCGCGAATCGCAAGATGGTCAGGAAGAAAGCCGCACCGTTGATGGCGAGCCCATCATCTTTGGTGTGCGATCTGTCAACCTGACCCCTTGGAGCAGCACCCGCAAAGTGTATGAGGTGCTGGAACCTGGTTGTATTAGCAAGGAACTGTTGCAGCGTTCGGATATTGTTTTCAATATCAACCATTCGAACAAGGTAACAGATGTACTTGGCCGCTATCGCAACACAGGAAAAGATACGCTGAAATTGGAGCTGACAGAACGCAACGTGCAGTCTTCATGTGATCTGCCAAAGACCAACGCAGCCAACGACACTCTGGAACTGATAAAGCGCGGCGACATCAGCGGAATGTCTTTCGCCTTCATCGACGATTGGGAAGACACCGAAAACGGTGTGAGCTATGAGCGCACCAACGAGGTCGAAGACGGTAAGGAAGTATGGATTCGCCATGTGAAGCGCATCGTGGAGTTGTTCGATGTTTCAATCGTAACCCACCCTGCTTATGAGCAGACAAGCGTGGGAACCCGCGAAGCATCCGACGACATCGAGCGCGCCATCGAAGCACAGATCAAAGGTGCAGCTGGCAACGACAGCGAAGGTCAGCAGCAGCGTAACACCGACGAAGAATTGGAGCAGCAGAAGCGCGCAGCCGAAGAGAAGGCCATGCAAGCAGCAGCCCTGCGTCGTCGTCAACTCCTCAACATGTAAGTGAGTTTGAAAATCAATATTAACCCTTTAAAATTTTAACGAGTTATGACAAAGGAAATGACCAAAATCGAGCTTCAGGCTCGTAGCCGTGAACTTCAGGGCAAAATGTCTGACCTGAACGACAAGGCTTACAACGAAAAGCGTAACTTCACCGAAGAAGAGCAGCGCGAGTGGGATCACCTGACACGCGAGAAGACCATTGTCGATTCCGAAATCGAGAACATGCTCAACGAGCGTGAGCTGGCACAGCTCCAGGAGCATAAGAGCAAGGGCGAGCAGCTGCGTGAGTTGCTGCGCGAAGCACAGAACACAGGCCAGAAGCGCGAGATTTTGCTTTCACCTGGTTCGAACAGCGGCGGTTCTAGCAACGTGACTGCTAACATCGAAGCATCGGGTGCCATCACCCTGACTATCCATGAGCTGATTCCAACCCTGCACGAAGGCCTTGATCTGCCAAAGTCGCTCAACATCGTAACAGGTGTTAAGGGCAACGAGGTATGGCCTGTTTCTATCAACGATGTTGAGATGGAAGAGGTCGGTGAGGTTGATGCCCTGGGCGATCAGGTTCTGGATTTCGCTAAGATCAACCCTGTACAGCGTCGCTGTGGTTTGAAGGTGCCTGTTTCTAACATGGCCATCGATAACAGTGCCTTCGATCTGATGGCATTCGTTCAGCTGAAGTTCACCTTGGCAGTTCGTAAGTATTTGGCAAAGAAGGTTTACAGCCGTGCTGCATTCAGCGGCAACCACGGCCCATTCTCTAACCTCACCCCTGCCGGAACCATTACACTTGGCAACGGCCAGGAGTACGCAGCTATTCTCGACGCAGTTGCACAGTTCAGCAACAAGGGATTCTTCGAGGGCGATGTTACCCTGATTCTCGACCGCGTAACCGAGGCCCGCTTGAAGGCTACACCAAAGATTGCTGGTGCTGCTGGTGGCTTCATCGTAGAAAACGGACTCTGCGCAGGCTATCCATACATCGTTACCCACTATCTGAACACAGAGCTGACAACTGACAACAAGTTGGTTCGCACTTCTGATCTGTGCATCGGTATCGGTTACTTTGAGTGGCTGGCTGTTCAGCAGCATGGCGACGTTCGTCTGGTGGTGGACCCAATCACCCTGGCCGACCGCAACATCACCCGCGTAATCCTGAACACAGCTTGGTCAATCACCGACCTGTCAATCTACATCAACGGCGGCGAGCCTTCAGGCGATCCAGCTGTATATCCAACTCAGGGATTTGCCCTGTACACCGTTCAGGAGCAGTCAGAGCCCACCACTCTCTAATTCTTGCATAATCTTTGGGATTGGCCTGCCGACGGATTCAGGACGTAACAGCCCGACAGTCCGTCGGCCATTCCCAAAGGAAGCAAAAACGATAAATAGCAATCAATTGATAGTATGAGTTTACTCCAAGACGTTGTTTTTGTAAATGCATTGCGCGCAGATTCAGTTCTGATGGCAAAGCTACCCGCAGGCGATGTGTACAACACCGCCATCGGACTGCCTGATGAAGACCTGGATAATGCGCCAATACCTTACATAATCGTTCATTTTGATGGGTTGACTAACAACGCCGAAACAAAGGACGACCCTTTCGAGGGAGACACCGACGACGTTCAGATTAGCATCGAGATAGCTGCGCGCACCAGAATCGAACTTGGCGAAATCGCCGACCAGATTCGTAAGGATGTACACAACTATTTCATCAACGCATCCGAGGAAGACGAAGACTTCGACTTGGTGCCTGCTGATTACACCTTCAGCGCACAGGCCGTTAACTACGACCCGCTGAAGCCCTGCCATTGGCAGATACTCAACTATCAATGTGATTGTAACAACGACGTAATTGCAGACGAAGATGAGCAAGAAGAATGACACTATCGCCATTGTATCGGGCGAGCCTGTAACGGTTATTGCTGACTCTCGCAACGATGTGGCCAAGAAATTGGCCGATCTGCGCGCACAGGCAGCATCCGAAGGGCTGACACCCGCGACAGGTGGATTCATTGAGTACAACACCGCTGGCGATGGCAAATTCTCAGCGGTTATCACATTTGTAGAATCTTAAATTCAAGACGTTATGGCATTGACTAAGATAATGGGCGAGCACTTCAGGACGTTTGTGGGTGGCAACGCTGTTCCCGAAGCCGTTAATTGTAGCGTAACGATTAGCGGCTCGATGGAAGACAGCACCACCAAAGACACCGTTGGAAGCTATGCCCAGGAGCAGATGACCAGCAAGGATTGGAATGTGAGCGTTGAAACCCGCGACGCATCGCTTGCATCCCTGCGCGCGCTCATCACCCGATTCAACTCAGACGCAAAAGTCACCGTCGGATGGGATCAGACTGCTGGAACGCAAAACCGCGTTGCACAGAATGCCCCATTCGCCAGAAGTGGCCAGGCTATTTTGAACGACCTGAGCATTCAGGCCAACAACAGAACTAACATCCAAGTAAGCAGCCAATACCAAGGCAGCGGAGCTTTGGCATAAAACCCGAAAGATATGGCAACAGATAAAGGTCAACATCTACGACTCCTTATTATGGAGGGTACACCCGCAACAGGCAAAGTTGTGGCTTTGAGTACCGACTTAACCCTGCATCTTTCGGCTACTACTGAGAACAGCACAACGAAAGATACGACCGATACCAACGGCAACTACAACGAGTACGATGTAATTCAGCGTAGCGGCGACATTCAGTTTAGTGCATTGGTTGGCGTTGGAACCGACACAGGCGGCAAATCATTTGCCGAATTCCTCGATGCGGTTAGCGACACACCCATCAACTGGAAGATTGTCTTCGTTTCTGGTACCAACAACCGCACCGTTGGTAAGACTCTTTGCAGCGGCCAGGGTAAGCTGGTAAACGTGAACCCCACAGCTCAGAACCGACAGAAGGCAACCTACACAGGCGGCATCAATATCTATGGCCCTGTTGAGGTGGGCACCGACTAACAGACTAACCCACCATCCCCATTTAAGATGGTGGGTTTTTTATTTCAATCTCTAATCCCAAAGACATTATGATTCCCGAAAAAACCATCCACATTTGCGATCGCGATGTAATCCTTCGCTATTGCGCAGCCACAGAAACAGGTTTTGAGCAGCTTGCATCAAAGCCTATCACAGTATTCAAGCCCAACGTAGCAAAAGACGACCAAGGCAATGTCGTCGATGTTCAGGCAGGCCCCGCAACCTCACAAGACTTCATCATGCTGGCCGTTGCAGCCATCATCGCTGCATACGATTATCGCGACCAGGAACAGCCCATCAGCGTTAAGGAAATACTGTACGACACCACGCCCGATGAGATTAAGCAGCTCACAGAAGCCGTTATCGAGCTGTCGGCGAAGTGGTACCACGTTTCGGATGTAGTGAAGCCCGAAACCGACGAAAAGCCCGACGACGAACCAAAAAACTGATAACCGCCCACGATCTTTATCAGCAGGCCGTGGGCGAATGCGGAATTAATTGGCGCGATTATCTGTACCGGATGGAGTATTGGCAGATTCTGCTACACATTCGCGGCTACTACCATCGCAACATCTTGCAATATCAGCTTCAGCGCATGAATGTTTGGGCATCGATGTACTGCATGGGCAATCCCGACCACAGAACGCCCGATGAAGTTGTGAAGCTATACTTCGACAACTATCGCACAAACCGCGATGCCCCCATCAGCGAAAAGGAGCATGCAGAACTCATGGATATTTTGGACTTTTACCAAGAACAGAATCAAAAGGATGGCCAACAATAGCCATCCTTTTTTATGTGTAACAGATTACACAAAAACACGCCTTTTTGATACTTCGGAAATTACAAAAGAGCAATACACTACACAAAACAACCATAAAAAGAACAATAAACCGCACATTTTGCCAAAATAAATGTGTAATAAGTTGCACATTTCAGATAATTGTCGTACCTTTGCATCAGAGATAAGAAACAAAACAACAACAATTTAGAACAGGGCGGCAACCTATAAGCGGCACAAGATTATGAATACAACAACAAACAACATCAAGAAATTCGAGATCGGCAAGAAGTACTCAATGCGCAGCGCATGCGACTACGATTGTGTTTGGACTTACACAGTTATCAACCGCACAGCATGCACCATCACCCTTAAAAGCACACGCGGCGAACAGATCACATGCCGCATCAATAAAAAGATTACAGCACGGAGCAACGCAGAAACAGTCCTGCCACTTGGCAACTACTCGATGGCCCCAATGCTGAAAGCAAAATAAACAATCCAGGGAAGGCCAAGCCTTCCCACCCTTTAACAAGAATATCCACCTTATAAATACAACAATTATGGCACAGTTTATCTATTTCCCATGTACAAAGTCAGGTAATATCCTGAAAGGTTTTTGCCCTACCATCGCCGATGGTACCAGCCTACTGAACGATGTAAGCAACTACAAGAAGTTTGCCACCAAGTTCAAAATCAAGTATTACGCATTTCGCCCCACCCAGGAGAATGACGACTACAGCATCAACCCTGCTGAAATGACTATCTGCGAATTATTCCCTAAAAAATAACAATTATGGCTAAGTATATAAAAACATATCACGACGGACTAACAGCAAACGCAGTATACTCTATAACCGTCTACAGACTTACAATCGTTTACAGCTTCACCCACACAAAACATGGTGGAGAAACACATCAACACTATTTCGAGTCCGACAACGCCCTACTATATAGCTATTTAATGGATGCAGTAGGCGATATGAGTGGTATTAATTCTATTAAAATTGAAAAAATATAAAGATTATGAACAAAGAAATATACATCGTAAGTTACAGAATGCTCAACGAGGAAGATCATGGCGATTTAGCCATCTATTCTACTTATGCAGCAGCAGAACAAGCCCAACACTATGCAGAAAGCACAGGCAAATACTATCGAGTATGGATAGATATCGATAACGTTCACGACGAATTCACTCCTAACGATTTTTAATTATGACAGAACAAAAGAAACAAGAAACGCGCGAACGCATTGGCCAGCGCATCGCATCCCTGCGAAAGCTCGCAGGCTTCACACAAGAAGAATTAGCATTTCGTGCAGGCATTCAGCGCACCCACCTGGGCAGAATCGAGTCAGGCAAATATGCAGTAACCCTTGAAACGCTGCAAGCCATCGCCGAAGCATTGTACATGACGGTTGACATCATACATCCCGATCTGCAAGGCTTTGCAAAAATTCCCTAACTAGGAAAATAAAATTCCCACGTTGGGAACAAAACATTCCCTAACTAGGGAATAATTATTTCAGTTTTTCAGCAATACGTTTGAAATCGTTGTGGATGTCCTCTGCAACGATTTTTGCGTATCGCTGCGTCTGGGTGATATTGGTGTGGCCTAACATCTTACTGACATGCTCAATGGGTACCTGGTTGCGCAGCATCCACGTCGCGAAGGTATGACGCGCCATGTGCGAATGCAGCGGCCTGCTAATCCCACATGCTTCACCCACCATCTTCAGGTAGAAGTTATAATCTGAATTGTACATTTGCGGAACATGCCATTCGTACTTTTCCAGAACCTTCACTACAGGCGGCAACAGATGGCTGACATACGGAACACCTGTTTTTATGCGCTCGCCCACATTCACCCAGACATCATCAACCAGCTTGTATTCCTTAATGTCAAACTGCTGCATATCGCTGAACGACAAACCTGTAAATGCCTGGAACACGAACAGATCGCGCGCAACATCCAATTTGGTACCAACCGATGGATGGAAGTCTAAAATCGCCTGAAGCTCTGCATCAGTCAGATAGTCCACACGTTCACGATCACCACGTTTGAATTTCCCCTTCAGTTTGTCATACGGATTGCGCTCGATGCGCCCATACATAACCGCACGATTTAGCAATGCCTTCAGGTTCTTATGGTAGGTATAGATGCCCGCATCGCTGATTGGTTCCTTCGAATGCTGCGATTTGGGCAACTGATGCAGCCACACATCAAACTTCACTATATTCTCGACAGTCAGATCGCACCAGCGGCGAATCATGTTCCATTCGCGCAGTCGTGCAACCGTAGTCCGATAATGCACCATCGTACCTTCGGCAAACATCAGGTTGCCAACTTCCTGTTCTACCCAATCAATGAAGCTGGTGCTGTCAGCATCTATTTTCGCAGCCCACACGCGGCGTTTAATGTCGGCCACGTCTATTTCCCTACCATCAGCAATTGCCGCGTTCACATCGCCCGCAATTCTGTTTGTGATGGCTTGCAGGCGCGCGTTCAGAATATTACTATCTGGGCGGTTCACAATCACACCCTGCTGAAACTCCGATCGGCGAACCTTGATGCCTGTCGCGATATATTTGGCGCGCCTGTCGATAGTCATTCTAACTTCAAGTGGGCCTTCAGCCCCCTGTGGTGTACGATTACGATGGTCAAAGATTACTGCCTGTTGTATCATATTTTGTCTGTTTTATGCGTAATGTTTACCCATAACGCTACCCATCGGGTAAACAAATGGTAAACAACACCGCTATTTTCTACTAATTTCTACTTATTTCTACTTTTCGCTATACTATCAATTCACACCCGAAAAACATCCGGAATCCCCGAAAAGCAAGGTGGTGCGCGGGTTTTACGACCTTTGCACCACCAGATTTGTAGTGATCCGTTTGGGGTCGGGTTTGGGTTTGCGGGAATGGCTGTGTTTATCAGCGTTTCGCATATGTTGGATGTTTGGGGATGGGTAAACATTTGGCTAGTACTTTAGATAAACACATGTAAAGAACAGAGGGCCTTCATCGCCCATGCGGACATCGATAAAACAATAGCAATCGCATGGGAGCCTATGATTTTGGCGAATTTTCTTGGTTTGATTGCGTGGGATATATCCGACACAATGGCCATCTTCAGCCATCACCTTGATTGCATTATGATCGAAGCGGTTGCCAGGTTCTGCCATCAGATAGCCTTTGAATTCGCCGATGTAGTTCTGAATATCATTTCGATAGAAGCAACCAACAATATTGCATTCGAAGGCGACATCGCCGTGATCCTTTGGCCACACACTCACATAATTGCCATTATTGCGCGCACCGAAATACTGCAGATTGTCGTAGTCGATTTCCGGAATGTCAACAGGCTGCGCTCCACCTCGATCTGATGGTTTGTAAATATACCAAACCAACACACAGATAACAAAGAACAATAGGAAGTAGATCATAATGGTTTATCTATTTGGTGCAAATGGTGGTTCTGAGGCCATCCGGTCGCGCGGATAGCCCCCAAGTTTGTCGATTTCTTTTTCGTAGTTCATTGCCGAAAGTTGAGCGCGCAGGGCCGCAATCAGTTCATCTTTAGCCTGGATTATTTCTTCTTTGGCTGCGAGCTGATCTTGCATTGCAGCAATGGTTTCATCTTTTGCGGCCAGCAAAGCATTAAGTATAGAGCCGTTATCGAGGTAGTTCACAACAGACTCTTTAGGTTCTGGTTGGTTGGCTAGTAACACATCGGAGTCACCCCGAAAATATGCCATATTGAAAATACCATTAAAAGCATCATTCAACTTGCGGATAGTTTCATCAGATACTATCCGTTTCTCATTCTTAATTCTAGAGTAGGTTGGTTCTGATAGTCCTACTTTAGAACACAAATCTTTTTGATTGATTACCAACCCTTCTTGGAAGAGATAATCAACCGCAATCGCAAATCGCTCATTTTTACTTTTATTGCCCATAATTTACGCGAATTAATGCCGATTTCACTAAATTGTGTTAAAAACATAAAGAAAATTGTCGCGAATTGACGCGAGTTTCAAATAATTGCCTATATTTGCACCCGAATTAATTAATTAACAACGCTGGGCACAGAATTAGCCGTCGGGCGAAATAATCGCCTTTTACAAAGTAAGAGAGTGCAAATATACGGCTTTTTCGCCCACGTTGTTCTTAAAGCGAATAAAAATTAATAAACATTAAGAACAATGGCACAAGAAAAAGTAACAACAAAAGAGCTGGAAGAAATGCGAGTGGGAACCACCCGAATCTTCACCCTGACACAGCCTGGCCAGCTTTCATCGGTTGCAGTAATGTGTACCCGCATGAAGCGCGAAAAGCGCGGCGAATGGACTGTGCGCAAGGATTATGAGACTGTTTCCGTATCAGTAACACGAACAAAATAAACGGCTATGGATAGGATTTTGAGGGCTGCAATCGTAGCAGAGGTTAAACAGAGTATGATGGACGCGCTAGAGGTGGCTAACGAACGATGGCTGACTGCGCGCGAGCTGTGCGATCAGTTCCAGATGTTCAGCCCATCATGGCTGAAGGAATATGGGCACCTTCTACCCAGAACGCGCGCCGAGGTTAGCAGCAACGAGGGAACGAAGTGCAGCCGATGGGCCTATCCGCAGCACAAGATTGCCAGGATGATAGCCGATGGCACAATCAAAGGAATTCAGAATAACTGTTGATGATAAAACTTCTTTTTTTCCATTAAACTACCAAATTAGATGAATTGCTGCGAGCGCGCAGACTCCGAGTTTTGGAAATGTGAATATTTCAAAGATCAATAACCCATCCCGCTGTGAAGTGCGATGGTTTTCAATAAAACCTATAAGAAAAGACAACAAAACATGGGCGATGAACTATGACGGTCATAGGATGCATATAGTGTTATGCAGTCTTTTTTCGATTCGTGTTTCATAGTAGTAATATTTGTAAGTCTTCACACAATCCGGTTCGACTCCGGCATCGCCCACTAATCTCCGAATCCATCGAGAGTATAAAGTGAATGGAATCCAATGTGGGATTGTACACATACGGCCAAAGTGGGGATCGCCTCCCACAGCGATGGTTGACTTATTGATACAAAAAAACAAATCCTACAAAGGTACCAGGGTGGCCGATAGCCATTGTGGTACCTTCATACAGAGCCGTGTAGTTCAATGGCAGAACAGAGTAGCATGAATTAAAAGATGCTCAGGTGTTGGCGGTTCGAATCCGCCCACGGCTCCAATTATTCAATTTAAATTCTGGTAATATGAAAGAGTTATTTGCAATTTTCAACAAGGACATCGATGTCGAAAAGTTCGACAAGGTCGATGCAGTAGTGTTTGGCGTGATTATCCCTATAGTATTCATCGCGCTTTGTTTCGCAGTTTCTGCACTTGGTTAGGTTATGACGGAAAAAGAATTTATAAGTCAGGTGTGGCGAATGCACGACAAAATCGTCACGACAGACGGAGTTCCAGGTAAGGTGATTGGCGTTAGCTTCACCACCAAGAGCGTTCGCGCATTTATCAGCGGCGCACCTGAGTGGGTTAGCTTCGCACTCATCGAGTCGCACAACACAGGCAGAGGTGAAGAAGGTGATGATCTAGCCATCATCGAGGAACTTCGCGCCAAAATTGAGCATCAGGCCGAAGAGATTGTAAAACTGCAGAGCGATAAAAAACTGCTGCAGGAGAAAATTAGTAGAAACTATCTGGGTGACATTCTGAAAGCTGTAAACCTGATGAAGCAGGGCCTACAAGAAAAGAAGCACAAGATAGACCAGATAGATAGTGGACTATCACAAGTCCAAAAAGCACTTGAAAAGATAGAAGAATCGTAAAACTAACAAGATTATAAAACAATGGACGTAACAGGATTATTAGTTAAGAAGTTGGGCGAGAAGAATGGAGTATCGCCCAGGAATGGCAACCCTTGGAAGGTTGGCGAGTTTTTGCTTGAAATACCTGGCAATTTCCCCAGGCATATCAATTTTCAAGTTCGCGATGGTCAGGTGCAGAGAATCGCACGATTTGAACAGCTGATCGATAAGACGGTAACTGTGAGCTTCGACATCGATGCGCACGAATACCAAGGCAAATGGTTTAACGAGATCGGCGCGTGGGGAATCATGGAATATGTGCCACAGGCGCAGCAAAATCAACCCTAAACATTACAGTTATGTTCACAACGCTTGATTTTATAGTTATAATCTATCTGGTTGGCATGGTTATCTGTTTTCAGATAGCGCATTCGCACCTTGCGAAGCCTGAAACATACAGGGTGATAGTTGCTTTTGTATTAGCCGCCATTTGGCCAATCCCTGCTGCATTGTGTACATTGTTAGCCATCGAAACCGTATTAGCCTGGATTAAAGAACAACTGTTTGGCGATGGCTACTAAAGGAACATCACGATATTTCGATGAAGCGAATATCGAACTGCTAAAACGCCTGTACCCTACCACACCAGCGAGCGACATTGCTACGATGGTAGGGTGCAGCGCAACTCAGGTTCTACGCAAAGCGCACCAATTAGGATTGCAGCGCGATCCATCATTTGATAGTCACAATTTCCTTGGTCGATACACAGGTCGAGGGAAATATAAACAAGAATATTATGCAAGAAGAAAATCAAAACATTCCATTAGCACCACTTCCGGAACTACCTAGCGAGGAAGATGCACGACTGCAGCAGATGGAAGAGCTGAAGCCATATCTATTGGACGCGACAAGGAACTATCCGGAACCATACTATATGTTGGAATACAAAGGTGTGCCGATGAGTCCATTAGGAGGTATTCAGGCAGTATCGGGCCAGAAGAAGAACGGAAAAACCTTCTTGGTGGTTCAGCTGATGGCGGCGATACTTGGTGTAAACTCCGAGCGAGTTAAACGCTATCTGCCAGGCTTGCGGGTACCACAGCGAACGTTGGATCACCTTGGCCATTTGCCAAAGGTTCTGTGGGTTGACACAGAAATGGAAGAGCTGAACAGCGCAAAGGTTCTGCGTCGAGTGCATTGGCTGTGCGAGGTTCAGATGGATAAACCATTCGAACGATTCAACGTTCTTTGGCTCCGATCGGTGGCCGACACGAAGGATGCAGCTGGTGGTGTTACGGAACGAGCCTACGCGAAACGCTATCGCATCATCAAAAATGCGATTGACATTCTGGAACCGGATGTGGTATTCATCGATGGTATTCGCGATATTATCGGCGACTTCAACGACAACGAAGCATCGAGCAGCCTGGTTCTTGATTTGATGAGCATCGCACAGGAAAAAGGAATCTGTATCTGGAACACCCTGCACATGAATCCCCGACCTCGCAACGACGACGAATCGAAGATGCGCGGCCACCTTGGAACAGAGCTGGGTAACAAGATCACCGACACATTGGTGAGCATCAAGCACAAACAAGATGGCCAAGTTTGGTTCTGCGTCAAACAGGATGATGCCCGCGACAAAGACCTTGAAGATTGGGAATTCATTGTTAACGATGCAGCTGGTTCGTTAGGCATACCACAGATGCGCAGCGTACCAACCGAATCAGAAAAGGAAGAAGCCAAACTGCAAGCCGAACGCATCGAAGCCGATGATTACTTCAAACTCTTCCATTGGACTTCTGCAGGCGCAACCTACACCGACATTGACAGACACCTGAAGCAGAAGGGAGTGACATCGAACCGAAAGAGGGTTGCAATCATCGACACCGCGATGGAAGCAGGCATCATCTACAAGAGTAGCAAGAAATACTACTACAATGGATTGAACAAGGAACTGCCAAACGATGAATCGGAAGCATTACCATTCGACCCACCAAGCGATGATGAAGATGATTAAAATTTTACCCTTCCCCGGTTTCGTCCGTTACTCCCTACTCCCACCCCCTACTATGTAGGGGGATGGAGTAGGAGTGGTCGAGACACGGGCGAGCGCGCACATGTGTGCATGTATGCGCGTAGATATAGCTTTCACCTGATGTAATCGTAACAGAAAATTTAAAACTACAAACCTTATGGGCAACATCGACAAAGAAACAGTCCAAAAGATTAAGGATGCAGCCAACATCGTTGATGTTATAGGAGACTATCTGGAACTGAAAAAGAAGGGCATAGAATACCAAACACTTTGCCCATTCCACGAAGACCACACCATCGGCAACTTTTCAATATCGCCTGCAAAGAACATTTACAAATGTTTCAGTTGTGGAGCATCGGGCGATCCTATTCAGTTTTTAATGGAATACAATGGTACAAAACTGACATACAACGAAGCCCTGCGTTACCTTGCGAAGAAGTACGACATATACATCGATGAGGAAAACGCCAAGGAAACACGATGGGAAAAGATGAAGCCTGCCAAGCCACGCGAACTGAAAGAGGTGCATAAAGAAATGCTGGTTATCGACCGCCAAGTTGTGGCCAACGTGGTACATTCTAAGCAGCTGAACATGTTTATAGAATGGTTCAGGCATCTGCCTTGGAGCAACGACGCGACGAACAACCAGCGCGATCGCGTGAAGAAAACGCTGCACGACTATTGTGTTGGCCCTTGGAAGGATGGCAGAGTTGCATTCTGGCAGATTGACCATCAAGGCCGACCGCGAAGTGCAAAGCTGATGCGATACGAAACGAATGGCCATCGCGACAAGAACGAGAACCCAGGATGGATTCACAACCAAGATGGCATCCGCGATAAATGCGACCTTGACCATCACGAATTCCGCACCTGTCCTTTCGGCATGCACCTGTTGAAAAAATACCCAAACGCGGTTGTAAACGTGGTTGAGAGCGAGAAAACAGCGTTGATATGTGCCAATGCTTATGGCCATCCGGAAAACAGTCTGTGGTTAGCCGTTGGTGGTATCAAGTTCTTAAAACCCGAAGTGCTGCAGCCCATTATCGACCAAGGTCGAAACATTTGGCTGTGGCCCGACAAGGATGGTGTGAATGATTGGACGCAGAAGTGTAAGAACTACCTGTCGAAACAGGTGCGCATCACCACAAAGTTTATCGATCAGAACTGGATTGATGAAGATGGCCCGAAGGCTGATGTAGCCGATATCATTGTCCGGCACATGACACACCCCGAAAGCTATGTGAACCGTGAACCAAAGAAGACCGAACTCTTCGATGCCGACGAAGCGCCCTGGGATGATGGCACACCATTCTTGGATGCCGAAGAGCTGGCCGACCCAGTACTAGCCAAATGGCGGCAGATATTGAGAGACAATTGTAAATCTAAAAATTTTTAATACGATGTCACAAGACAACGAACAATTCACAAGGCAGACCGACGAACGCCATGTTGTAGTCGGCACCAAATTGAGCCGCGCTTCAGCCGAACAGCTGTCGCGTATCGCTCGACACAAAGGCTGCACCATCTACCAACTCATTCAGATGGTGTGCGATACTCTGATTCGCTACACCGATGATCGGCACAACCTGACAGCCGAAATGGAACAGGCGATGACTCTATTCGAACACATGGACGGTTGGGCTGACTCCATTAATCTGGTTGATCCCACCATCCAGAAGGAAGTGGTTGGCGCAGTCTATATTCTACAGGATGCCGACGGTAAGAAGAAAGGTTTGCGCGCTTCTATGGTTGATAAACCTTGGATGGGCGTTTGGGAACAGACGGAAAATGTCACCAAGATATTTGAACGCCTGTTTAACATCCTGATGCCAGAACTCTACACCAAGCTACTGCGCGCCCGCATCGAGTTGGGTTACAACACGGTGACAGAGGTCATTAATGTTCTGGCTGATGGCGAGGTGATTGCCCACATGAATGATGAATTCCGCAAAGACTTTGAAGACTGTGCCCGCGCCGACAACGGTAAGGCATACGGATATGGCCAACGCACCAAAGGCCATCAGCATCGAACACCTGATAGCTTGGCAATGGATCAGCGTTTGCAGTTCAAGGATTTCGACCGTGAAACAGGGGAAGACTATGATACCAGATGATGAGCCATTCCGCTTTGCGAAGCCACGTTCACACGAACGCAAACCAGAAACGCCTGGCTTGGTTAAGAGTTTAGAAGATTTAGGATTCCGACCTTTTACAGATGAATGGTAAAAAACATAAATCAAAAGAGATTATGAATAAAAAAGATATAGAAAAAGAAACAGTAAAGATTATAGATGCCCTTTCAGATAGAGTAGATTCTGTAGTCAGAGAAATAGAAGCAGTTTTGCAGCCTTATAAGAATGTTAAAGACCCGCTAATGATGACAATTTTGGTTATGACAATCGTAAAATGGATTGAAAGAAAACCAGAACATATTACCGAGGAAGAGCAGACCGAAGCATTCATAAAAGCTCTAAGACTAACAATGAAAGAACCATCGGACAATGAGCAGGGATCGTAATTATCAACATTTGCTTAATTCCAAGCGATGGAAGCAGCTGCGACAATGGAAGCTGGAACAAAACCCGCTGTGCGAGCTATGTTCACGCGAAGACAAAGTAGTGAGTGCCATCGATGTCCACCACATTACACCTGTAGAGAGTGCCAGGACACCCGACGAAATGGAACAGCTTTGCTTCAATCCTAACAACCTTCAGGCTTTATGCATCAGCTGTCACGCGAAGGTACATCGCGAAGCCCGATCGCACACGCGACGTTCACACGAACAAAGGGAACGCGAACGCCTTGAACGGTGGAAGCAAGAACTTGAAGCGAGGGTTGCCCGAATCAATCAGTCAGTAGTGATGGATGAACGTTGACCCTTCGGCACCCTTTTATTTAAGAATCGCCTTTAATCGGAAAT